>ERZ773145.342-NODE-342-length-47137-cov-5.784185_pt1 | contig 47137 bp, 62 predicted proteins | sample MGYA00580848_ERZ773145 | MGnify/ENA primary metagenome ERZ773145 (study PRJEB29015, sample SAMEA2737858) | human gut metagenome | biome: human gut; feature: human-associated habitat; material: faeces | place: China | collected 2012 ... | reverse complement strand
CTTCGGAGCAAGGTTAACACCCTTAAACCTCGCTTCGCTCGAGAAAAGGAAGAAGCAACGTTTTAACGGATTTTGTCACAGCCCCTTTCAATTGTTTCACGTGAAACAATTTTTAGAAAAGAGGAAGCAAAATGTTTCACGTGAAACATTTTTGGGATGGATAAAGGGAGTAAGAAAAAGGGAAACAGCACCAGCGGCAAAAGCTGTCCCCGTTAGGGGAAAGCTTTTGCCGAGCCTGCGAGGCGAAAGGGGTTCATTTAATCCTTCTATCTCAGCAGCCTTGATTTGAAGGAAGAAAAGCAAAACCCGTACAACCTCGCTCTGCTCGAGGAACTTTTTTGTATTTTAAATCTCAATGAATACTGCACCCCTTTCCTGGCAACAGTTAAAAGATTGGCCGGTACTTCTTCCCCGCTGGGGCAGGTCAAAGTCCTCCGCTTCGTTACTGATGGATAATATCGAATGAGCGTTTTACAGTTTTCATTTATAATATCGGAACTCGTCGGTACGAAAGGTTTTAACCTGCCCGTCGGGGTGAATCCAGACTATCCTTGATACTGACGCTGGTGAAAGGGGTGAAGTTCCACGCGGTTTTATCGCGGTTTTCTGGTGTCGTCAGCGTAGTCTGACAACGAAAAAAGGACTCTTGATGAGTCCTTTTTTCGTACCCTTATACTCTTCTATCTTTCCCTCATTCCTTCCCCACTTCGATAATCTTCGCCTTATGGTCAAAGGGCACGTCGGTGCCTGTGACCATGGTCTGGATATTTCTTGTTTCGAGGAAGTTCATGAGGGCTTTTCTTCTTTTGCTGTCCAGCTCGCTTCCGATGTCGTCCAAAAGGAGGACGGGGTATTCGCTGGTTTCTTCTTTGATATATTCCATCTCGGAGAGTTTCATGGCGAGGATGGCTGTCCGCTGCTGGCCCTGGGAGCCGTAGATGGAGATGTCCATGCCGTTCATGAAGAAGGTAAGGTCGTCTCTGTGCGGGCCTACGGAGGTGTGGCAGAATTTGGCGTCTTCTTCGTGGTAGGCAGCGAGGCGTTCGAGGAACCATTCTTCGTCGAATCTCGGCTCGTCGGATCCGGCTTGTTTGTAGCGGATTTCGAGGTTTTCCCTGTTTCCTGTAAGGGCGGATTCCATATCGGGGACGGTACCGTTCATCTTTTTCAAGGTTTCAAGGCGTTTCCTCACGATGTAGGCGGCGCATTTCCCGATCTGTTCGTCCCAGATGTCGGTATCCGGGATGATGCCTGTCATCCTGGCGTTCCTGAAGGCTGCGTTTCTTTGCTGGACGGCTCTGGTGTAGCGGAGGAGTTCGGCATAGTAGCGCGGGGAGACCTGGGAGATTTCCATATCAAGGAAGCGCCTCCTGAAAACGGGGGCGCCTTTGATGAGCTGGAGTTCGTCAGGGGTGAAGATGACGGTGCGGAAGAGGCCCATGAGGTCTTTTTTACGGACAGGGTTGTCGTTGAAGAAGATTTTCTTGCCTTGGTTCCTCGTCAGTTTCACTTTGATGGTATGCGAGACGTCGCGGATGGTGAAGTCGAGGAGGATGGTGCCTTCCTCGTCCCCCAGCCGGATCATTTCGTTGTCGTTTCCCGTGCGGAAGGATTTCCCTATGGAGGCGTAATAGACCGCCTCGATCAGGTTCGTCTTCCCGCTGCCGTTTTCGCCCGTGAAGATAGTGAGTCCTTCATCCGGCAGGATGGTCGTATCCTCCATATTGCGGATCTGGATCAGCCGGAATTTCACGCACTTCATGGCTAGGCTCCGGTCAGCTTGTATTCGTCGCCGTCGATCTTGAGCATGTCTCCGGCGCGAAGCTTCTTTCTCTTTTCGGTGACCTTCTTTCCGTTCAGTGTGATCTTGTGCGCTTCAAGGTAGGCTCCGGTCTCCCCGCCCGAGCTGATCCGGTCCGTCTTTTTCAGGAACTGGTCAAGCTGGATGAAGTCTCCGTAAATCTGTATTTCTTCCATTAGTTTCTTCCTCTCATCGGGGTGACGACGTAGCGGTATGTCTTGTCGTCCTGCTGTTCCACGAGCATCGGGCCGCTCTTCAGGAGATGCAGCGTGATTGTTTCGCCCTTGGAATGCTTCAATATATCCTCTATATAACTGCAGTTGAATGTGATGTCGATATCATCGCCTTCAAGCTTGACGGGGATCGACGTATCGGAGCGTCCGATTTCCGGATCTTCTTCGAAGACTTCGAGCACGCCCTGCTTGAAATGGAAATTGATCGTATTGTAGTTCACATCGCGGGAAATCGGGCTGACAAAGCGGACGGCTTCGGCAAAGTCGTGGAGATTCAGTTCCGCATGGGCATCAAAGGACTGCGGGATGACTCTCTGGTATTCCGGATATTCGCCGTTGATCAGGTTGCTGATAAAGTACGTGCTGCCGATGGTGAATGCGACATGGTTCTTGGACCAGGAAATTTCCATCTTTTCCTCTTCCCCGTCCGGCAAAAGGCGGATGACGTCGGAAAGGATGCCGGCAGGAACGATGATTCTGCCAGCGGCTGTGGCCGGTTCATCCAGGGAGATTTCCTTGGTAGCCAGGCGGTGCGTGTTGGTAGCGGCCATGGCGAAGAGAGAATCATGGATTTCAAAAAGTACGCCTGTAAAGAAAGGCTTCTGTTTATCAGTGGCTGCTGCAAACTGGACGAGGCTGACCATGTCAGCGAAATCCTTGCAGCGGATGACTGCATGATTCTGATGCTCCATTTCCTCGACTTCCGGGAAATCCTGGGAATTCCTGACAGGGAACTTCGAGAAGTAGGATCCGCTCTTAAAGGAAACGGTATTTTCTCCTTTACCCATTTCCATGACGATATCCCCTGATGGCATCATGCGAAGTGTACTCTGCAGCTGGGGCGCAGCAATGACTGCAACGCCGTCTTCAAAAATGTCTGCGCTGCAGGTCGTTTTTATGCCGATCGTGTAATCGTTTGCCTGGAATTCGACAATGCCATTGGCAGCAGAAATGAAAAAGCCATTGTTGGTGTTGGAATTGATTTTTGTCTGTGCTGCGCGCTGGACTCGGTCGAGGGCGCTCGTCAGCTCGTTTTTGTTGAATGTGACCTTCATGGCAGCTCCTTAATAAATATGACTAATAATATAAGAGAGTAGTAGCAGACGTAGTAGTACGCTGTGAATAAGTGAATAACTTTGTGACTATCTAGATTTTATCGATTTTGAGCCTTTGTGAAAACCCGGTGAATAACTTTTTTTCTTCTTCACACATTTCACAGATTTCCGGGGGTCTGGATTTATCCACAGTTTATGCACTGTTTTTTACCCTCTGCGGCCCGTGTTTCTTCACAATACTTTATATAGAGGCAGCTCTTACCTTTTCAGCTGCTTGGTAAGTTCATCGATGACGGCCTTCGTGCTCTGATCGCGTTTGATTTCCTTTTCCACGCGTTCGCAGGCATAGACGACTGTCGTGTGATCCTTTCTTTTGAACTTGTCACGGAGTGCCGGGAAAGAAATGCCCGGGATCAGGTTTCTGGCCAGGTACATGGCAATCTGTCTTGGAACGACATATTTTTTCGGACGCGCATTGCTGAGGACCTGTTCCTTCGTCACGCCGTAGCGGTCGCAGACTTTGTCGATGATGATATCGACCGTCAGCGTATTGCCGCCGTCGAGCGGGATCTTGTCTTTCAGTGCTTCCATGGCAAAAGGCAGTGTGATCGGCTTCTCTTTGATGCGGGCTATCATGACCAGGCTGTTGAAAGCGCCTTCCAGCTCACGGACATTCGTATTGATGTGGCTTGCAATGTAATCGACGACTTCATCCGGTAGATTGATACCCTGCTTTTCAGCGCGGTTCTTCAGGATGATGCTGCAGATTTCATAGTCAGGCGGGGAAATCGGAGCGACAAGGCCGCTCGAGAAACGGCTCTGCAGGCGGTCTTCGAGCTTTTCAATATCCGATGGCGTACGGTCGCTCGTCATGATAATGTTCTTCTTCTTGTCGAAGAGTTCATTGAACGTGTTGAAGATTTCCATCTTCGTCGAGTCCCTCGAGCCGAAGAACTGGACATCGTCGATCAGAAGGAAGTCCGGATTTCTGTACTTCTGGCGGAAGTCATTCGTCGCATGGCGCTGGATGGCATCGATCAGCTCATTCGTGAACGTTTCACTGGACACGAAAAGAACGGAAAGCTCCGGCTTGTATTCATGGATGTAATTGCAGATCGCATGCAGAAGATGCGTCTTGCCAAGGCCGGATGGGCCGTAAATGAAGAGCGGATTCATATTTGTATCCGTCAGCTTTGGATTGACCGCAGCCTGTGCGACGGCCAGGGCCGCCGAATACGCTACGTCATTGCACCCGCCGTGGACGAATGTCTCGAACGTGTACTCCTCATTGATGGGATTTGACTGGAAAACCTTCGCTTTTTTCGCTTCCGGCTTCTTCGGTTCTTCGAAAAGGGAGCCCTGAGCGACATCCTGGATGCTCGGAAGAGCGACCTCGTCGGCCGACTTCGGCTTCAGATTTGTGAAATCCGGAGGCGCTGCTTCTTCCGGGAACGGATCGGCTGCCTTGCTTTCCATCACGGGAGCAGGCTCATTCCCTTCCGGAAATGGAGAAGGGATGCCCCCTTCGGGGAACGGTGCCGGAGAAGGAGCAGGCGGGACAACATTGCGGGCCTTTTCCCTTTCCATATCCTTGGCAGGAGCATGGGCGGAAACGGGACCCGGGCCGTCATTCGGCGTTATTTTTGGAGGACGGTAGTTATCTACTTGTATTGTGATCTGCTGATTCTTCGTTTTAAGAATGTAACTCTCCAGTTTTCTGGAATACACATTGGCCAGCCATGCGACCTGGTACTTCGGCAGTGTGTGGTCCGTGGAAATCGTCAGTACCGAGCCTGAAAGTGAGACAGGGTACAAGTGGAGTTCAAACATTTCTGAATACTCGGAATCATTCGACTTAATATAAGTAACTAAATACTCCCAGAGTGAAAATAGATCCATATAAAAACCTCATATGTTGACAGTTGTGATTAACCTTGTGAAAAAAATGTGAATTCTGGTGAATAAATCAAGAAATAAAAGTCCGATCAATTCGATATTATCGAAGGAAAATGCACTTGAACAACTCTGTGCAAAAGTGATTAACCTTGTGAATAACTTTATTCTATCATCTATCGGCTCCCTTGTACATTCACAAGATATAGAGAAAAAAGAATATGACAGTACCATAAATTGTGCCTCCTAAGGCGAACATTTAGTCGTAAAAGTCCGAAAAATCCCGCTGCTGCAAGCGATTTCTCTACTTATTAAGGTATAAATTTACAAAGCAGTAAGAAAGCTGTTATACTGGCAGTGAATGCCTCCCCTCCGAGTCACAAACTGCTGCGGGAGATAAGTCAGCGAAAGGAAAGAAGTCATGAAACGTCCACAGAAAGTCACCCGGGAAGACAGGCTGAGCCAGTACGCTCGCAAGATGTACGAAAAAGAAAAAATCGGGAAACAATGGGAAGAAGAACTCCCGGAAGACAAGAAAAAGAACGGAAAGAAAATCAGGACCATCCTGAACCGCCGCCTCCGTCATGACAAAAACCTTGAAGTACCCGCTGACGGCGGCGCTTACAGGAAGGAAGCGGAGTGGAGAGAATAACTCCGCAAGCAAGGAGGAAAAAATGGATAAAGACAGAATACTCGCACTGGACACGGAAACCACCGGAGTCGGCCCCAATGCCGAGATCCTGCAGCTCTCCGTCATTGACGGCGAAGGCGCTATGCGGATGAATCAATATTTCCGTCCGAAGAAAAACTCGTCATGGCCCGAAGCCGAGAAAGTGAACCACATCTCCCCTGCCATGGTCAGCAAATGTCCCTTCATCCTGGACCATAAGGAAGAAATCCAGGAAATGCTCGGCAATGCAGAGGCCATCGTCGGATACAACCTTCCCTTCGACGTGCAGATGCTCCTCCAGAGCGGCCTTACCCTGCCCGATCCAAAGAAAACCATCTACATCGACATCATGCCCCCCTTCTCCGAAAAATACGGCGAACGCGATCCCTTCACAGGAAACATCCGCTGGCAGAAACTCATCACGTGCGCCAAACACTACGGCTACGACGGAGAAGGCTGGCACGACAGCCTCGCCGACACGAAAGCGACCATCTACTGCTTCTGGAAAATGATCGAAGACGGGACCATGAAGCTCGATAAAAAAGCAGAAGAAAGAAGCGTGAAAATAGCCTTGGGCAATACAAGACAGAAAAAGAAATACTACGTCGTCAAACGCGGCAGGAACCCCGGCGTCTACTACACCTGGGACGACTGCAAGAAAGAAGTCCAGGGCTTCAACAACGCCGTTTACAAAAGCTTCGTCACCAAGGAAGATGCCGAAGCATGGTACGGAAAACCCGTCAAAGAAGCACCGAAAATCGTAAAACCCGCCGGCACGGCTGCTTCTGCCGGAGCACCCGCTGCGGCGAAATCCTCGGCAAAAGGAGCCAAGGACATCGCAGAAGCAGAAAAGACATTCCCGGCCAAAGCCAAGAAACTCGGACCAGCCTTGAAAGCCGGCTTCAGAGTCCCTGATACCCTCACCATCTACACCGACGGCTCCTGCCTCTCCAACCCGGACGGCCCCGGAGGCTTCGCTGCCGTATTCCTCACAGAAGAAGGAGAAGCCTTCCTCCACCTGACCGGCGGCGAACCAGGCACCACCAACAACAGAATGGAACTCCGCGCTGCCTACGAAGCCCTCAAATGGATCAGCCAGGACGGCAAGAGAAGACAAATCACCTTCTGCACCGACAGCAAGTACCTCCAGAGAGCCATCACCCAGAGATGGCTGAACAACTGGAAAAGAAACGGCTGGATCACAACCAAAGGCACCCCCGTCCTGAACCAGGACCTCTGGAAAGGAATAGACGCCTTCCTCACCTCCCACGCCCTTTCCTTCGAATGGACAAAAGGCCACGCCGGCGCACAGTACAACGAACTCTGCGACCAGCTCGCCAAAGCCGAAGCCTCCCGCTTCCAGTAGTCCTATATAGATAATCGAAAAAAGGTATAGGAAAAATCCGGAGAAAATAAAAAAATTTTCCCGCTCTTTGAAAAAAGAGCGGGATTTTTTGATGGTGAGGGGAAGTGGAAAGAAAAAAACTTATATAATTAATATCATTGTATTATATTAAATGCCTCTTAAAATTCATATTGGCGAATTTTAAGAGGCATTTATTGAAGAAGTGTATAAACTGGCGGATTTAGAAAGTGTTTAATTTCGATTTGCAATTTTAAAAAATTTATCTTATATCTAAAAATGTATAGAAATGATATTTTGTTTATCTTTTAAGGGGTTGAAAATAATGATTATCCTAGCTTTCTTACTCTTTCTCTTCTGTGTGATAATGCTTTTAATATCTATCATAAAACCTAAATGGGGAACATTGGAAAAAGACCAGAGTTGAAAAGAAAACAAATTTGTTTATTTTACCTGGCGATGTGTTTTGTGTCTCTGTTTCTAATGGTTAAAGCTACACCAGATGATGCGATGTTATCGCAACAAAGTGGAATATCTGAAATGAGTAGAGCAGATAAAGAATATGCTTCTAAAATTGTTTTCTGTAAAAAGTTTGGGATTTCTGTTGACGATGCAAAAAATATTGAAGCAGCATTGAATTCTATTGGTGTTGAATCAGTAACAGATGCAACTAAAGATGAAAAAGGCATGTATTCTTTAAATGTTACTGCGAAAGGTGGTTATACACATTTATTTTTAGACAAAGATAATAAAGTCGAAACTATTAAATTAAAAGAAATCATTATGTATAAAGATGGACAAGCCGTACATCAACCTAGCGATTATGTATTAAGTGTTAGTGAAGAAAATCAAATGGAAAGACAAGCCAAAGAAATGGTCAAAAAGGTATTAAAGGCTCCAACAACAGCTGAATTTGATTATAAAACATTCAGATACTTTAAATTAAATGGTATTGGAACCATTATTGGAACGGTAGACTCTCAAAATAGTTTTGGAGCAATGATTCGTTCAAATTTCAAGGTTCAATTTGATTGCAATGACAATATAAAACCAATTCATATGAGTTTTGAGGGCAATGAAATATTCTAATCCTAATTGACTGATTTTATCCCATTGCATATATTTTTCTAATCTTGTAAAATATCTGTACAAGGAAAAACGGCAACGTTTTGCAGGACTCTCATTTTCGGATGGGGGTCCTGATTTTTTATTTGGAAAATCATCCATTCCCAGCTCTTTCCCCTGAATATGGTAAGATGTAAGCAAATGGTTAATCGTTACGTGTAAAATCAGCGCTTTCCCTGGAGGGCTTATGAGCAATTTTTCTTTTCTTGTTTATCGTTCGTCGGATGAGGATGTCTCTGTCAATGCTATCGTCAAGGATGAGTCTGTCTGGCTATCGCAGAAGGCTATGGCGGAGTTGTTTGGTGTCAGCAAATCGACGATCAGCAGGCATTTGAAAAATATTTTTGATGAGGGTGAGCTATCGAAGGAAGCAACTGTTGCAAATTTTGCAACAGTTCAAATGGAAGAGATGTGAAAATCTTAAAACCACGCTTTACTCAATATAAGTAACCCTTTTCAGCAAAAAATTTAATGTAGTAAATTAGAAAAACCAGTTGTTGCAAAAATTGCAACAACCACTCTTAAAGGAAAATAAAAAATCCAACAAAAAAGAAACCGCTCAACCCGAAGCGGTTTCTTTTTTATACCTTATATCTTTTTCCTTATTTCCTTACTTATTCTTTCCCCATGATTTCTTTGGCGATGACGTAGCCTTCGGTGTAGTTATGGCCGAGGTTGAGGCCGAAGATGTCGAGCGGGTAGTCGATGCTGCCGTAGAAGTTGCCGGCGAGGTTGCCTGCGGCGTAGAGGCCCGGGATCGGGTTGTCGTCTTTATCCAGGCACTGCATCTTTTCGTTGATGACGACGCCGGAGCAGCCTACGGTGAAGCGGATGTGGCGGTGTACGCCGTAGAACGGTCCGACTTCGACGGGGCAGAGTTTTTCTGCCGGGACGCCCATTTCTGTATCTTTTCCTGCTTTGGCCATTTCGTTGTAGTGTTTGACAGTTTCAAGGAAAGCAGGGATGTCTTTGATGCGGAGCTTTTTGGCGAGTTCTTCGAGGGTGTCTGCTTTGTAGGTGTCGATGAGGTCTTTCATGACGCCTTTGTGTTCGGAGTCTTCTTCCGGCATCCAGTTCTTGAGGGATTCGGGATCGTCGACGGTCATGCCGATTTTCTTGGCTTGGTCTACGTAGCGGGAGTCGAAGATCTGGCAGTAGTGGCCGCTGTCTTCGGCGAAGGTGAGGTAGCAGTTCATGAGTTCCATGCCGACGGTTTCATCGCAGAAGCGTTTGCCGTTCAGTTTCACGCGTAGGTACGGGGCGCTCATAAGGGAGGTCGGGCCGGAATCCATGTCGTGGGCCATCTTGGTGTGGCCGACGTTTTCCATGCGACCGCCTGCCCAGACGATCATCTTGTGGCCGTCGCCGCTTCTGCCTGTTCTCTTCAGGGCGAAGTTCGTCATATCCGGGAGGTAGTAGTCCATCATGGACTTATCATTCGCATAGTCGCCTGTGGCAACGACGACGCCTTTCCTGGCTTTGAAGAGGATGTGTTTTCCTTCATGCTCGCCGATGACGCCTGTCACTCTGCCGTTTGCGCCCTGATCGAGCATGACAGCCGGGGTTTCGTAGAAAATGTCGACGCCCTTCTTCTCAGCCAGTTTGCACATGGCCTTCATGGCAGCGCCGGTGTCGTATGGTTTCGGCCCGAAGACGCAGGTCGTGAATTCGATATGCCAGCCGGTTCTCTTCAGGAGTCCTGCATGGGCATTCGTTCCCATATCGACGACCTGGGCGCCTGCTTCCTTGCCCTTTTCAATCGTCCAGAGAACGGCCTCGCCGGATTTCTTGGCCCACATATCGAGAAGCTCCCTCTTGGCCCTGTGGCCGGAAGCAGCTTCGAGCATGGAAACGCACTTTTCCACGTCGACAGGATCGCTCTTGTCCGTCAGGATGCCTGCGCCGAAGTTTCCGCACGCAGCCGCTTCCTTTTCCTTCTGGAGAATGGCGACCTTCGCGCCCAGCTCCGCTGCCTTCAAAGCACACGGAACGCCCGGAGAACCTGCGCCGATGACGACGATGTCATACTCCTTCGTATCCGCAATATCCGTAATCGGATCCGGCTTTTTGAAAAATGATGGAATCTCTTTCATAAGTCTGACCTCCCCTCTCTATAAAAAATGGAATAGTACTATATGGCATTATCTTTCTATATCTATTATAGTCTTTATAGAAAGGTCAATCCATGGACATAAGATAGAAATTGTCCTATTTCTTGCTTTTCAGCATACATGTTTTTTATGGAATGCAGGAAAAAGAAAAATCCTTTTTTGCGCACGAAAAAAGACAGCGGAATCCGCTGTCTTCATTGCTGGTGAACCGTAAGCGCCCACATCAGAACTTTATAGTATACGCTGACTACGTTTCTGTCTTCATCAGCAGAGAAGTCGCATAATTAAAAAAGAGAGCGGAAATCAGAGCTGTTATGCCCTGGTTCCCGCTCCCTTTTTATTTAAAAGAACCGCCGGTAAGCAGTCCAGTGCCCAATGCTAATGCATTGAAGGCTTTATGCCATTATTATACTACTTTTAGGCTTTCTTGTCTGTGGATTCTGCCGGCACAGTTTTAGCCAGGACAGTTTTCACAAAATAGATTGCGCCTTTAATCAGAAGAGGCAGAACAACCTGGTCACGCACTTTATTCCATCCGGTTTCTGCAGTTGCCTGAGACTGGATTTTGGTCACGAAGGCATCAGCTACATCTTCGATGGCCGGCATGCCGTTATTTACGATCTGGGTAGTCAGATCAACTTTTACCTGATCAGTTACATCGTCAAGGTTCAGTGCATCAATAACAGAATCTCTTACATCAGTCCATTTACTCATAATGATCCTCCTAATCTAAATCAAGATACCATTCATTCATATCCACATTGGTGTTACCAATGTAGCCCTTGTCACTGTACTGCCATCCGGCAAGTACATGATCCGGAAATTCATCAGCGAAGCTACAACTGTTACTGTACTGCGCTACCCAATAGGGTACATAGTCTCCCAAAGCGGAGACGTCAACAACATCTTCCAGGGTAGAAAGGCTGGCATAGATCCCGCAAGGAATCCCCTGGGCATTGATTGCATTGATAAATGCACTGCAAACCGCCGTGGGATCTTCCGCTTTCAGGCATTCCGGAGCCTCAAAATCAAACCATACTCCCATAGGAGGCGTGCGCCCTTCAAGCAGATAAACCACTTCATTGGCTTCCTCTGCAGCTTCTATCGGAGTGGATGCATGGCTGTAGCAGTACACGCCCCATTTCAGACCGTGGCTTTCTGCTTCAGAAACATGCCCCCACCAAGTTTCTTCAATAGAAGTTCCTTCAGAGATTTTCGCAATTACGCCATCAACGCCTGCAGCCTCAACTTCATCGTAGTCGATATCTTTCTGCCAGAAAGAAACATCAATTACCTTTGCCATTCTTATCACCTCCTTTCGGATTGCTTTTAATTGTTCCGCCAATATAGCCCAGAAGGCCTGTCACAATACTCATTGCCAGGTTATCCAGACCATAAAAAATAGCCATTATCAGACTTGCTGACAAGGCTATGATTACTAAAATGTTTTCAATATCAATCTTTTCGAACTCGAACATCGGCATCACTCCGTTCGGCTCTGCACTCACAGTGTGGGAGGTCAATGAAGCGCTGGTAAGAATGGCTCACTACATCATTGCCTCCCAGGTTATGGTATGCCAGGAACATCCTGGTAACTACATCGGCTTTTTCAACAGCTACCCATCCCGCTTTGATGTGATAATCCATAGTGTCAATTAACCGGTCTCGTAACATGGCCACCACGCCCATTGCCAGAGCTCCCTGTTTCTTCCGCTGCTCTTCAAGAGCTTTTTTATCGGCCTCGTTACGTTCACGAAACTTATATAGGAGAATTCCCGTAAGCAGGGATGACAGCCCTGAAAGCAGGATAGTAACGCTGTCCATCAGCATCATCCTTCTTTGCTTTCGGTTTTACTATCGGTTGTGCTTCCCGTTTCACTGGATTCTGCATTTTTGTAAGCGATGCACTTCGGATTCTTGCAGCTCTCGTCAGTGTTCTTTTCGCTCCCGCAGTATTCACAATAACTCTTTTTCTTCCAAAAACTCATCCTACTGTCACTCCTTCCACAGCTTCTTTATAAGCTGCTGTCATATCCTGATAGTCTTTCTGAATGCTGGTAACCGCATCAGTGTTTCCAGCAAGCTGTGCTGCCTGGAGAGCTGTCAGCATCTCCGCTTTGTTTGATTCATATTCTGAAGCCAGCTCAGCCTTCTGGGCTGCCGCTTTTTCTTCGGCAGTTGGTTCTGGTGCGACGTATGGTGCAAAAGTCCCATCAGACTGGCGGCAATATTCTGCATGATCCGAATTATTTCCTAACAAATTTGCATAATCAGATGCATCTACAAAAATAAATCCCTGGCCCAGCAGATCCTGTACTTTAACACTGCCATCTTTCACAGCGCCATCAGACTGTACGAAATAATGAACACCGTCGGCATATGTGGTGCCACGCCGGCCATCAGCATTAAACTTGATTAAGTAGTCTTTCATTTTTTACCTCCTAATTTATTTACGAAAGGATGATTTGATTGAGAAAACCGAACGGATACGGAAGCATCAAACGGCTGTCAGGCAATCGGAGGCGGCCGTTTGTTTTTGTAGTAAGCGATGCAGGGAGGCAACGCCCTGTCGAATACTTTGCGACGCAGGCGGATAAGAAACGTTAAATGTTGACGTTTCGTCGCTTGATGTTTCAGAAAAATATCCCCACAGTTTACTTTCCGATTGAAATGTAATAAAATGGATATTCTGTCGCAGATAAAGTAGCAGAAAATGTTATTTCAATCTTCGACAAACCGGAAGGGTTAAAAGCAAAGTTAGTAATTTGGGAATTCGGGCCATTACCACCAACCACAGCAACTACGTTGTAGCTGGCTGATGAATATGATATAGGCAATGGAGCATAAAAATGGGCTTCTCCAGCGGTCCAGTCACCAGTCCAATAATATCCCCACTGTATAATTAATCCCCCGAAGAACTCACCGAAGCAGATGTACCCATTTGTACCCAAAAGGTACTTTACGCCGCTGGCGTCAAGCAGCATTTTGATAAGCTTTCCCAGTACTGAATCAGTGGTAACTGCAGAAACAACTGTGCCTAATGTTGTACTGGCAAGGCTTGCCATGATGCCAGAGTGCCAGTCTGTAATCTGTGCGGATTCTGTTTCTGGGTGCAGTGTGTCGTAGCTATTTGTGGTCTTGTTCCACCGGTGAAGGATGGATTTCAGCCCATCTTTGATTTCTACCCAAAGGCCTCTATCTGACATGGAAGCCGGCTTATCCGCAGTACTTGTCACCAGCAGCAGGTTTTCATGGGCAGTTTCTGATGCGTCATGCTCTGCAATCAGGCTTTCTACATCCGACTTATGCACATAGACAATAGATCCATCGACTTGCACATTGATGTTTGCGGATGAGCTTACTACTATGCTGACAACAAGACGATTTTCATCAGTAGGAGTGTCTTTCGAAGGAATGTAATCATAGTTATTGCCGGCATTAGAGTAAGCATAGAGCTGTTCGTCTCCGCTATCCAGCTTCGCAAAGATTCCAATTTCACGGCTGACGAATCCCTCTTCTAGGCTCGTGTTACTTGCATCAAATGTGAGTATAAGCTTTTCAGGGTTCGAATCGTCTTTGCTGGTAATCGGCAGCGTCATTTTTGCGGATTTCAGATCCGTGAATTTTGTGATGTCATCAGAACCGGAAAGTACTCCGCTCCCCAGCTTGCCGCTTGTAAATGTTAAAGTGTGACCGTTCTGTGCCTGCACAAGCATCTGTGTGCCTGCCGCAGTAAAAGTAAAAGATGGAAATTTAGCCATGGCTTATTGCCCCCCCGAAATCGATAAATATTTATAGTTATGAATGACTGCGCCGGCATTATGCAGCGTTGAATCGTCGATAGTAAGTTCATATTCCGTAGACATATCAATGATGTTTTCTATGGCATACTGTACTGTGCCGGCTGCATAAACCTCAAGCGATCCATTAGTAATGGTTACCAGTTTATAGCCGATGTGGGCCGGGATGTATGTGTTAATAGATTGTCTCAATTTCTCATAATCAAGTACCTGACCGCCGTGATACAGCACTTCTATCCGATACTCCGAAGGATAGCTGATAATATATCCTGCCTTGTCGGCGATGTACCTGTTTGTTAGATTAGTAAGGAATGTTTCCGTTACGCTTTCTGGATTCTGAAGCTTAGCAATAACAGCATCCCGACGGCTTTCAAGGCTTTTCGTTGTATCCGTCTTGATGCCTACCAGATCTTCCCACCGTTCAAGTCCCCAGGTCGCTGATTTAATGAAAAACTGATTCAGCAAATCCTGCAGGTCCAGTCTTATGGTTTCGTGCTCTCTGTTATCAGCATCATTGGTACCCTTGAAAAGCGGGCTTTTCTGCAGGAACTTTGGCAGATATGCAAGGATATCCACCATTTTCTGCCTCATCCATTCATGCGTCATGTGAGAGTCACCGTCCCAACTACAGGCAGGTTATCTGCATCAACCACAATGTTTTTTGTTCCGCCGTTCACCGTCATACTTTCATAGTCTTCCACCCCTGTGCTGGATGAATTATCCAGCATAATCCGCCCAATCTGGGCATAGGAAATGGTTACGGATTTATTGAAATCGGTATCCGTGTAGTTCGTGCTAAATACATTTTCTTTGAAATATTTGGTCAATACCGACTTGATGGCATCAGCGTTGCCGGTCCCTTTAGTGACTTTAAGGGAAATATCCACGGTTTTGAGTGTAGGCGCCACCACAGTGACAGTCGCGCCGATTGGTGAATACTCCGCCACATAGTCTCTCACGCTTTGAAGGAGGTCTTCTGATGGAGTGTCCTTATTGGCATCAACCACGACGATTTTCACAGTTCCATTCCCATTCCAGAGAGGAAGGACTTTCACTACACCGACGCCGGATACGGCCGTTGCCCATTCCACATAGTGGTACACATTGCCGGATGTGGTAGGCTGTCTGACTGCGAAAAGAATTCTATCACGCAGTGCGTCATCCGTTTCCTCTTCATAGCCATCATGGGCAGCCGATGCATTCGTTACTGAAGAAACGCCATAAATGGAAACTGGAATCTTTGTGATAGTTCCGGCAGCTACATTTCCTCCGGATCCTGAAGCCTGTGCCGTTGCATCGGCTTCAACTGTACCATCATTCTCGATAGTTACATCTTTGTCCGTGGCAAAGTTGGTGTTTCCTTCTGTAGCGAAGAGGCTTCCCGCCAGAACAGTAACTCCCGCTGTCCCTGAGATGGTCAACTTCACTTTGGAAGATGTGGCGGCTCTTCTCGTAAGTCCTGCAAGTTCTTCTCCAAGGTAGTCGAGATATTTCCCCCATGCAGTCTGTGGGAAGGCCGCGTCCATCATCAGGTCCATTTCGGCATAAGCCTTTTCAAATTCCTTTGCATTAGCTGACAGAGTATCGAATGAAAATGTACCTTCTACCGCGCTGACGTCCGTCTTCTTGGCATCGTCAAAGTAAGAAATCAGCCTTTTCAGGATTTCCGCTTTTGTTTCTGCTTCAAACACTAATCACACCTCGATTCCTATTGATGTACTGCCATACACTGTTTCCAGATGCAGGGTCATTGTTATTTTCTTGTGGTCCAGGTTCGTGGATAGAGCTGTTACATCCAGAATGTACGGATTCACAAGAAGGCCTTCCTTTACATACCGAAATAACTCGCTTGACCTTTCACTGTCATTCGGACCTGTCCCGACAAATGGTTCCAGTTCGATACCATAATCATCAAAATAAGCCAGGTATCTATACCGCTCTACCCGTAGGGTATGCAGTACCCATACCTTGATGGCCTCATTCTTTTCTACGATTTTATGGGTCCCATCTGCATTGTAGATGAACCGGTCCCGTTCATAGTCCCATGCGTATTCCTTGAAAACAGGAAGGTCGCCGGCGGTCGTTTCTGCAGCAGTAGGCCCCGTTACAAAAGGATTTGCCATATTCAATTACCATCCAATCTTACAAGCTTACACAGCACTGCAAACTGTTTCGTCGTCCGTCCATCTTCCCCTACAATGGGAGCCATGAGCACACGGTCACCAACCTTCCAGGTATCTGTCAGCGTTTCCACATCGGTATAGTCGTTATCGATATCATGGGTATGGGATTGAAATTCAGCATCGCCGCTGCCGCCGGCTCTTGGCTGCGTCTCACTGATGATGTGGCCCTTATGGGTCCTTGTATGCCCCTGTATCCAATACTCATCGATATAAAGAAACTGCTTATCCAGGATGAAACCGTTGTACTTGATTTTGATTTCAGGAGGCGGGCTGACGATAATTCCAATCCCCATCATGGGCTGCATAGCTGAGCCCTGGGCAAGTCTTCTTCCCAAGGCTACCAATCCCTTGTATGGGTTATCTGTCTTATTCATTCAGTCACCCCCTGCTAGCCTTGATGACTTTTGTCACAGGCATTCCGATATCTGAATAGTCACCACTGTGGACCGTGACGTTCCGGCTTATACTGTTGCCGTAATAGCCGCCCTGGCCATCATAAATGACCACATGCTCATTATCTCCATATACCAGAATGTCTCCTTTCTGGAGGTCCGTAGTGTCATAAGACAGGAGTCCCGCGCTGTCGGCATCGGATACCATGGTATCGCAATCTACTACGCCGTTATCTGCTTCGCTCGCCATGAATGGGCTGTAATAGCTGCCGCACTTACCGGCAAACTCTGCACAGCCTTCCGGTCCGTTGTCCATCGTCTGGCCGCCCCATGCTTCCCATCCGGCAGATAGTCCTGCATCCACGCTTTGGGATCCATCAGAAATTCCGCGCTTGTTCTTCATTCTTCCTTTTGAGGAATTGAATACAGGCGCCGCACATTCTACCTGTTCAATGTTTGGAGTTTCGGGAGTATCAGGCACATATTCAAGGGAAAGGCTCATGGTATGAACGCCGCCTTCGAACTGATGCGTGTCGCTCTTGATGTAGAAGGTCCCATTCAGCTGTTCTTCCTGCACCTTGATGGAATATCCGGTAATGCACTGGACGTATCCAGTTCCTTTCAGGCTTGATTCATCTTTCTGCCTTGCCAGTTTCGCCCTGGCGGCTTTGACGTTATCTACCGTTTCATCCGCTTTAGGCGGCTGCATTTTGTAGATTTTCTGAATCATCCCGAAGTGCCGGACATCATCGGTATTGGTGAACATCTGGCAGACTGTGCCGTTATCGTCTACAGCCTTAATCCGGTTCACCATGTTTTCAATGCTCTCAGAGTGCTCAGCCGCCATGATGTTAGTATCAGCAGTAGCGGTGTAGCCTTCTATGAGCTCCCCTTTTTTGATGATGTTTACCTGACCATTGATACAGACAGGGAGATAATAAGTATCCTTCCCGGCCGCCGCATCAGCTGCCTGCTGGTAGTCCAGAATCATCCGAATCGCTTCGGTGCAGCTCTTATCATCAGCGATGAAATTCACGCTGGCGTCCAGGTCATCCGGAATGGTTCCCACAGGGATTCCCACTTCATTGCACACCTGTCCGATGGCCGCCGGAACAGTACCGGAAATAATGGCGCGGATATTACTCTTTGCAAGATAAATCATGTCATCGAAACAGGTGAAATCAAAGGAGTACCCTTCGGATGCCCGTTTCCGGAAGAAGATTCTTCCCTGGAATATTTCTATTTCATCGGACGTCTCTGTCTCCCTGTAGAAAAGATAGATGAATCCACCGACTTTCAAATCAAGGGAAGGGAATACTTTATCCTTGTCAGGCGTGTTATAGGCGATGGTGAAATCCACCTTCCTGGCTGCCTGCTCACTGTCACCGGACCATGTGATTTTCTGCACATAGTTTGTGATATCGAAGTTGTCCTTCGATTTCGGCCCGTTGCTGTCTTTCCTTGCTTTGGCTTCTGCATCCGTTTCAGGAGGGTCGCTATATCGAATACTTAGCATATTGGATCCTCCTAGAACTTATACAGCGTCTTACCGCCTACAAGCACTGCTTTTGCTGTTGTTGTTATCACAGTACCTGCAGGAATGCCGCCGGACTTCACCATGGCCTTATAGAGTCCCAGTGCCCTTGTACCCTGTTTGACGATGGTGGTCGTCTTCTGCAGCGCTTTCTGAACTGTATCCATATCGGACATGACAGAGTCCAGCCGGATAGTCTCCTTGTTTTCCACTGTACTGGCCACACGGCTTTTCAGTCCCGTGGCATTGTTGGTGGTGGAAGAGTCGGGCATAATGTATCTGTACTCTTTCAGGGAAATGGAGAAATACACGTCCCCGCTTCCATCTCTTTCACCATAGGAGAAATCATCAATGGAAACAGGCATGCTCACGTCCGTCCCTGTAATGGACAGACTGCAGGCATTCCCGCTTTCCGCCATCTGCTTGATCTGGTTCACATAGTCATAAGGCCCTGAGAGAGCCAGCGTCTGAACGAAGCTGTAAGCCTGCGCAGGGAAGAAGGATTTGAACTTGATAGTCCGAAGGCCCCGCTTCCCCAGCATATTGATATCTCCCAGGTTGATGATGTTCACAGTCTGGTTGTTGTATGGATTAGTGACTTCGAAGTTGGCAGGACTTACCGGAAAGCTCACGCTGTAGGCTCCGCCGGAAAGGGTGAATGTACATCCATCATTTGTCCCGCCAATCGCCGAAAGCACATCGGACATGATACTGGAGGCCGTATTCAGGAAATTAAGAAAACTTGCCATCAGATACCTCCTACCGTGCTGTTAATAGCTTCTTTTTCCATCTCATAATGAATCTGTTCAGCCACCTTGCGGGCCAGTTCGCGGATATCTTCCCCGTTGTTGATGGTGGTTCCGATGATATTCACCGTGATGCCATCGTTTCGGTTTCTGGCTCCCATACTGTAGGCAGTTCTCACAGACTGATCATGCGGAATGACCCGGGAACCCTGTGGCAGGTCAACGATTTCCCCGCCTTTTTCATTGATAACTACCGGGCCGCCCTGCCAGAAGTCTGTGCCGCCTGCCAGTTTTTGGATGTTCGGAGCGAATGTAGTGCCGCCGATTCCCGGTACCCAGTCTGGCACAGTGAAGTTGATGTTATTGATTCCATCAATCACCGTGTTGATAGCCGCCTTGACGCCATCCAGGATTCCCACAGAAACGTCCTTGATGCCTCCGAAAACGCTGGTGAAAATCTGCACGATTCCGTTCCATGCAAGTGCCCAGTCTCCTGTAAATACGCCGGTAATGAAATCAATCAATCCGGAGAATACTCCGATGACTGTTCCCACCACGCCCCTAATCACATTGAATGCGGCCGTCAGCGTTCCGGAAATCACAGCGCTCACAATGACGATACCTGCATAGAGCTCACCGGAAAAGATAGTTGCAAGGATTTTGGCCAGTCCACGGATAACTCCAAAGATGCCTACACCATTCTGGAAGGAAGTTACAAGTGTGCTCCATGCTCCCTGCAGCCTTTCAATGACCGGAGAAATGGCATTAACAGCGCTGCTGAACACATCCTTGATACCGTTCCAGAGATTCATGAAGAACGGCCCAATGCGGTCCCAGTTCTTATAGATTAAGAAAGCGGAAAGAGCAATGGCCGCAACAACTATGCCCCATGGTCCCAGAAGCGCGGCGCCTGCAGTCCGAAGAAAAGAAAATCCCTTCATGACGCCCTGCACACCGCCCTGGAGGGCTTTGTTTGCAATGGCATTGCCATGCATGACTCTTTCCACATCGCCCAATGTTTTCACCATGGCCCCTGAGAATGTCATGACCTTGGATGTGGCAAAGGTGAATGCAGTGAACGCGATGACCGCTTCACCGGCATGAATAATCATCTGCTTCGCTTCAGGAGACAGGTTTGTAATTGCATCAGCAATTCCCTTCAGCCCGGCCGCAACGCTTCGAATGTTTGGTGCCAGTGCAGAGCCAAAGGAAATGCCCAGGGCTCCCACGGAGCTCATGAGAGCATCCACGGAACCTTTCAGGGTATCCTGCATCTGCACATAAGCGGCATAAGAGCTTCCGGAACTGTTGGCGATGGTGTCAGACATCTGCTTATAGGCTTCAGGGGTTGTCTTGATCAGAGCCAGCAAGCCGGAATAAGCATCCTCTCCGGCAATTGCTTTCAGCATTGCTACCTGCTGTACATCACTGAGCCCGCTCATGCGGTTTCTCAAGAGGTCTACCGCGCCAGCCAGTCCAATGAAGCTGCCATCTCCTTTCTGCAGATCTGCAGAGGAAATACCCAGCTGTGCCAGTGCTTCAGCCGCCGCTTTAGGCGGGGAAGCCAGTCTGGAAAGAGTAGAGCGAAGGGATGTACCAATCGTAGACGCCTCAATGCCATTGTTGGCCATGATACCCATAGCAGTGCCCAGTTCTTCGATATTGATGCCCAGAGCGGCCGCCGGTGCGCCTGCATACTGCATGGCAAGGCCGAAGTCCTGCATGCCCAGTTTGGAAGCATTGGCTGCCGCCTGCACAACGTCCGCTACATGGGTGGTATTGTCTGCCACATCACCCTGGGTCAGATTCCAGATGGAAAGCGCGGAGGTAATGACGTCAGATGTGGTTGCAAGGTCTTCACCGGACGCAATAGAAGCTTCGATGATGCCCGGCATGGCGCCGATGGTCTGTTCAGCGTTGAAGCCGCCGGCCGCCAGTCTGTCCATGCCCAGAGCCACATCACGGGCGGTAGTCGGAAATTTAGCGCCCATCTGTGCGGCAGCATCTTTCATCTGCTGCATTTCTTCCGCCGTAGCGCCTGCCTTGACGCCTGCAGCTGTCATGGTGGCGTCGAAGTCCATGAACGTCTTCACGCCCAGGGCTCCCACTCCGGTGATGCCGGCAGCCAGAGGCATCATGGCATCTGATAGGTTACCTACATGGCGTCCCGCATTCTGAAGGGTTCTTCCCATGCGCTGGTTCGCTTTAGCTGACTGCTCCATGGCATTCCGTATCCGGTTCAGGCCGCCGGTGACGTTATCAGTGAGCCGCATTACAACGTCGATGATTTGAGCCATTTAGTTCCCTCCTTTCACTTGTCTTTCCAATCTTTTTATCTGCTCTTTTTCCTGTTCGATTTCTTTCAGCATAAAAGCCCGAAGAATCAGACGTTCCCCGGGCATCATTGCATACCATTCCGACGGCTTCAGATTATGTCTGACATAATGCCAGAACATAGTCTGCACATCACCATCGGAGTCAATCAGTTTTTTACGTCTTCTACCACCTTGGTGGATTTCTTACCGAAGCCGCACATGTCGCTGATTTCCTGCGCGATGTCCTGGATTTCTCCTGCAGTGAACATCTTGGAAAAAAGGTCAGCCCGTGTAGCGGCGCCGTAGTGCTTCAGCACTTCTTTATTATCGAAATCCTGGTCCGTAATGCCTGCACAGAGAAGGCCCATGTAGAGCTTGTAGGTATCCGCGGATACGGAGTTGCCTTCAATCTTTGTAGAGGCATCCTGGATTTCCCTTACCCTTTTGGGCGGGATTTCCTTCAGATGCAGGATGAACGGTGCCCCGATGAGCTTTGTCAGCCTGGGGATTTCAAATTCTTTCGTATCCAGTTTCGTAATTCTACCGGCATCAGTTGCCAGCAGTGCTTCTGCAAGATTCATTTAATCACTCCTTATTCATCTCATTCGTCAGCTTCATCCAGGATGTCGAAGTCTGTGAAGGTGAAATCATAGTTATCTTCAGTGAGCTTCTTTGCTTCCCAGTCCATAAGGGTCAGTTTATCAAAGGTAGCGTCGCGGATAACCACTCTTTCATCCCCGATAGCATCCGGATCAGAGAGCTTTGCCACAATGGTGCAAACGGTCTGATGGCCGTCCTTGATGTTCTGCGCCATCTTCTGGATCATGTAGGAAGAAACATGGTTCATCTTGATGGTGCCCTTGCCTTCCCATCCGGTGGTTTTGTACTGCTTGCCTCGTTTCTTTACCTGGTTCACTTCTTCCTTTACCAGGTTCACTTCGGCCTTGAAGGAAGTGACCTGCGCCATGTAGTCGCTGTCAATCCATACTTCCCCTTCGGTGCCGGACATTACCTGCTGAGCGTTCATAGAATCCATCTGTTTTCACCTCCATTAAATATTAATCGGAAGGTCAATATCTTCCATAGCATCCAGAATCTTGATTTTCGCGGTCAGAAGCACCTGCTTCTTGGTATCCAGCTTCTTGATAGCCAAGTCATCCATATCTGCCAGTTCTTCATTGGTGTAAAGTCCGTGTTCAAGCTGGTAAGTCTTTACCTTTTCCACGTTGATATCCACTTCGGAGTAATCCTTCTGCAGGAGGCGGCCGTCTTCCAGTTCCTTGAAATATCCCATGATAGCGGAAATCAGGAGCTGCTTATTGTCGTAGTCGTTGGTGTACTTGCCGATGTAGGAATCCTGCGCGGTCTTCTTGATGTCGTCATAGATGGCATCCATGATATCCACGGACTTGATAGTCTGGTAGGCTTCCAGTTTGCCCTGAGTAGTGGTTACCAGAGAGTTCATAGCACGGGACATCTTGAATTTTTCTCCGTCATACCAGATGAAGAATTCACCGTTATTGACCTTTTCGTCATTTTCATCTTCCGTATAGCGGTCGCAGTCGATGACTTCAGAGAGCGGCGCATAGGTAGCGGAAATGGTGAGCGGAGTGCCTGCGATAAGGCCTGCAATACGCGGTGTATACTGTGCGCCAGTATAGGTCTTGGAAGCGGTGACAATCTTCGTATTGGAGAAGTTGATGACGCCTTCATAATCAGCTGCATAGCCCGGAAGTACCACTTTGGAGTGCTTTCCCTTGTTTTCGCGGTTGGTCTTCAGCCAGGTAGCCACAGATTCACACTGAGCGGTCACAATGGTTGGGATAGCCAGGTAGTCCCATCTGTCAGTTGCCAGTGTCTTCAGTGCATCAGCAAATTTATCTGCAGATGCATTCTTGGTTTCATCAGTGACCTTATCCATCAGGTACACTTTGACGCGGTAAGGCGACTTTACATAGCCGATGAGGGCTTTGGTGATGTAGTCCTTGTTATCATCGGACAGTTCATCCGGGATATCGTCGGTAGTATAGACGGTAAACGGATTTTTGATAGCCTTGATGATTGTTTTGCCATCAGAGCCTGTATGATTAGTCAGCAGCTTTGTGACGGTGTCCGCATCTTCTTCAAGCAGCAGTGCCACAATGCCGCGCTGACTTCTCTGGATTGCTTCAATGCCTGCTTCAATGAACGCAATGTTCACGGAAGGCATCCCAAGTTTTGCCATTTAGCTTTCCTCCTAAACTGTATCTTTCGTAATAGTCCCGGGGAAATTTTCCTCTTCGGGAGATTTACCATGTTTGATTTCCATATCGATTTCTTCCATCAGTTCGGAAGTAGAATCATGCTGTCCTGTTACGCGTTCCCTGTACGGGATGGTAATGGTGATCTGGAGGATATCATCCTCTTCGCCCACCCTGTCATCCTCTACAGAGTCAACCTTGAGATAACGGCCGCCTGCATAGACGCCTACCTGGAAGAGCATCTGCACCCTGTCCACAACGTCCATATAGGTGATTTCATTCTTCTCAGAGTCCTTCGCGTAGAAGGTCAGCACAACTGTCAGTTCTTTATCAAGCCAGTTCGTTGTCTGCGGCGTCATCACTGACGTAGCGGAAATAAAGAAACAGGGCTTTTTAAAGTCTTCCTTTACTTCATCGGCGTACACCTTGTAGCCGAATTCTTTCGCCAGAAGTGCGATAATATTTTTTATGACCTGTGCCTGCCGTACAATTTCAGCCATTATCCATTCTCCCTTTTAGCGAAGGTGACTTTTTACTTTTTTATAAAAGTCTTTCTGCATTTTGTCCTTTACATCCGGCCAATTCTTTCGAACTGCCTTTTCCAGATATCCTACATGTTTATTTAGCGCATCTCTCAATTCTGGTTTAGGATTTCCATGTGCATCTTTCGGATTTTGGACACCTCTGTTTACCAGATGAAAGTGTGGCGCCTTACTTCTTATTTCTGCATATGGTGCCCCTCGGAACGGATCTTTGATTTCACTTTCCCAACTTTTTTGCAGTTTATGTTTGTGTTCCACACGGCTGTTTGGTGTCGATTTCTTTATGCCTCTGACCATCCGTTTGGTTGCTTTCGCCAACGAATCACTGGCATCTGCCGGAAATTCTGTTTCCATGATTCCCAGCTTCTGGGCAAATTCTTCAATCTTCATCAATCTCGCCTGCTTTCTTCAGGTTGCACATGAGTTCAAGCTTCACGTGCGCTTCATACGGGTCTACGACCGATGTGATCTTATACGTCCTGCCACCGTACACTACGAGCATGTTGGCATCTATGCCAGACCGGTACCGGATGGTAATTTTCGTAATGAATTCCGTTTTGTCTCTTGCCTGCTCATAGTAGGTCTTTCCCCTGGCAGGCTCTATGCGTGCCCATACGGTATTGCCTATGGCATCTACCAGGCTCTGGTGGGTCAAGCCATATTCATCCGTACTTTCTTCATACTTCAGAATGGTGACCTTCTTATCCAGAGAGCCAATTTCTACGTTTATCATAGGCTATCCCTCCGGGTAATCACTGCATTGGGCGATATGAATCAGCAGGGCTGTGACCGTGTGCGGGATGTCGTTAATCGCTCCCGGTTTGGCGCTGTAAACAGCCCTGTTTTCATACCAGTGAGCAACCAGCATTTCCACGCACAGGTCATATAAGCTGCTGTTATCCCCATTGTTCGTTTTTCCTGTCGTCCGCTTGACGTAGTCATTGGCCGCATCGATAAGCCCCGTGATTAGCTCATCATCTTCGGTAATGTCAGCGTCAACCTTCAGATAGTTCTTAGCTTGTGAGAGAGTAACAGCCATTTTCATCACCCCTATCAGGTAGCAGAGCCAGTCAGCAGGACAAGGGAGTTGAAATCGACAGGTTTGCCGTCGGCAATCATGATGGACTTTTTCACAATGTCATCGGTGTCATTGTCTTCATATATCTTCATGGCCACGCTGTAGTTGCTGTTGAGTACGTAGTCCTTCATGCGGTAAATGAAGGCGAACACGTCGGTTTTCTTCAGTGTGGTAGCGAAGGTAGGCAGGTAGTCGCAGAGAACTACATTGCGGCCCAGCAGCACACGGGAAGGAACGCCGTTCACCCCTGCATTGACGCGTGCGATTGGCTGGCTATTGGAGTCTGTCATACCAAGGAACTGCATGAAGGTCGGTTTATTCATGACCCATACAGATCCTGCTTCATAAGCCTGTGGAATAGCGGCTTCAGCGTCTATGAGGGTCTTATAATCCAGTTTGGAAACATTGATGGTGGTGCCTTTGGAAAGGTCGTTCAGAATGCCGGTGGGCTGGCCGGAACCGGTACCGGAAATGATAGCAGTTTCAAGAGCTACCGCCATAGCTTCTGCCACATTGTTCACAATGATATCTTCAAATGCGGAAAGCGTCATGTTCTCGGTTTCAAGGGTTACAGCAACAGCACAGCGCAGTTTGAAATGGCTGAAAGTAATGCTGCCCAGCACCTTTTTCTGCTTTTCGGAAGTAGCCCCTTCTGCTACCCACTTAGCCACCGGCTTTACGTTGGATGTCGGGATGGCAAGGCCGGTCTTATAGGCCGTGCGGGTTACCAGAGGCAGAATATTGCCATAGGTACGAACCTTCTCAATAACGCGGTTCAGGGTAGTCGGCGGAATCAGCGCGGATGCATCTGTGGTGGTAGCGGCATCGCGGAATTCAGCAGGAATCGGCGTACCCTTGGTTACATATTCCATGAATGCGGAACGGTATTCGTCGGATTCATAGGGATTTTTCTTTACGGCGGCCTGGGGCTTGCTTCTTTTCTGCACGCCTTCCGGTTCCTTGCCGAACTGAATGCCCTGGGCAATCTTTTCACGCTCTTCGATTTCCTCCTGTTCTGCATCCAGTTTTTTCAGTTCTTCCTGCAGCGCGTTCAGGTTCACCTTACCTTCGCCTTCCAGCGCTTTTCTGATTTCCATTTTCCTTGCTCTGATTTCAAGAAGTCTCTTATTCATTTTTTCTCTCCTTTTACAAAAAAGTTTCTATAATGAGCTTCTTTCGAAGTTCTTCACTCTTTTCCTTCTCCTGTAGTTCGGCAATCATGGCATTATGGCCTCTGGCTTCAATGCTAGTGCCATCGTATGCAGGGAAATCCACCGGACTAACGTCCATGATGAAATCAATGTGGTCGATGGTCCTTGTCTGTGTCTTTGCCACTGAATCGTTTTCCCAGGAGTCTTTATCACTGGTATATGCAAAGGACATTTTTGAAATGTCTCCCCGCTTAATCAACTGATAAATGTCCCTTCCTGTCGTGGTAGGCGCAATATCCGCATCAATCTTGAGTCCCTTCTCATCCACATTGAGGTGCAGTGTTTCGTTTGAAGTCCTTGCCAGAATCAATGCGGAGTCGGAGTGGTTATACCGCAAGATGACGTCGCTCATGTCCGTATTGGCATCAACGGCCCCGGGAGCGATGACTTCATAGTATTTCGTGCCGGAGTACGGACTCTCCCACAGCAGTGTTTTCTGATTGAAAACCAATGCATAACCCTCGACATGAAGATTTTTCCCATCCGCATCATCAGCTGCCCTGAGCTGCATGCTTCGTACCTTAATCTTCTTTCTCATCCCCATCACCCCCTTTCAAATCATCGTCTTTACCCGTCTGGTAAAGAGACTGGTCCTTGGCCTTTACATAGTTCAAGCTGACCACAATTTCCTCGCCTTCCTTACCAGGCAGTCCGGCATAGCCGAATAAATCTCGGATTTCATTCCGCTTAATGGCTCCTGCAGGAATCATGGACTCCGCAATCTTTACCTTAGAGGTGGTGCTCATGTAGGCCAGGCGGTTCCCCTCGAATACGATTTCATTTCCGAATCCTCTTTCCTTGGGAGTGAAGATTTTTTCCGTGAATTCCTGTGACAGCTTGATTGCTATCGGGGCAATGACGCTTTCATAGAATGCCTGATACTCTTCTTCCTTAAACTTTCCGGAGACGATTTCTTCGGAAACTCCAAAGTACTTATACAGATTGTCCCTGGCAAACTTCATCTGCCCCGATTCGAAGGTCTGTGTATCTGTAGTCAGTTGCTGGAACTTGCCTCTATTATCCAGTGAACCGATGCCGGAACCGTTGGACGGTCCTGCAAAGCTGTCCACGAATTTCCGCCACATGCTTTCCTGGTCTTCCGGTCTCACGGTTCCTGTCCACTGGATGATACCTCGAAGCTTATGGAAATTCTTCACCACGTTGATGACTGCCGTCTTCACTGCCTTCAGGAGGTTGATATCCTCCCTCAGAATCTTCCCTTCCGGGTCTCCGAAAACGTCATCCCGGTTGAAGTGCCTCCGGATGTGAATCATCTCTTCGTAGGGAACCGTAGCCTGTTCCCCGGTTCCGAATGTGAATCGGCAGTAAAGGTTTCCCTTCTTGTCCTCAAAAAGCTCCAGATTGTTGAAATTCAGCGGCCAAAGAGCCTCCACATTCCCGTTCATGTCTCTCTGGATGTACACGAAGAGGTTATTGTAGCAGTAATACTGGGCCACAATCTTTTCAATGAACTCCGATGCCGTCATGAGCCAGTTCGGCCTGGTGGAAAGGAGATACTGCAGCTTACTGTCCGCATTCTTCACAATGTTTCCGTTCTTCCGGACAATGTGGCGCGGATGGAGCTTTCCGGCATGGCGCGCAATAGTATCAATGCAGTTTCTTCCGGTGGCGTTGTCGTAGGCCTCTCCGTCGAAAGGAACGTAGTCATTGGACCATCCGTTCAGCAGCTTTGCCCTGGTAAGTCCATCCTGGCCGCCGGTGATTCTGCCAAAGATGTTCCGGATCATGCTTCTTAATTGGATTTTTCTCAAATCTTCACCCCCTCTCATATCATGTTCATGTAGTCTTCCTTGTAAGTTTCATAAGCAGTGTAGGCATCCAGCAGTGAAGCAAAGCCGTCGATGCGCTTTCTTGGGTTGCTTGTTTTGCACGGCTGAATGTTGTCGTTCCTGTCCACGTCCACGGCCACATTGGCCATACACCATTTCAGGATAGGGTTATTGTTGTAAATCACCCTTTTGGCCTTCAAATCAGCCGCCAGGTTCTTCATCGGCCCGGAGAGTGTCTTTTTCCCCTGGACCACAGGCACCATGATATCTTCTCCGAATCGTTCAGTCATGGACTGCACCAGATACTGGGCAGACCACCGGTCATAGCCGCACTTGAACAGGTAGATATCATCCTTCTCCATTTCATCTACGAACCACTGTATGATAAGACGGTAGTCATTGCGGAAGCCGGGCGAGGTCCGAAGCCAGTCTTTCTTCTCCCAAATGTCATAAGGGACCTGGTCTTCATGGACCCGTTTTTCCAGCAGGTCCTCTGGGATCCAGTACATCTGCTTGACGTAGATGTTGGGATTGCCCCGGACGCAGAAGAGCAAGGTGGCACAGGTCAAGTCCGTCGTTTCGGACAGGTCGAAGCCGCCTATGCCATAACGTGGCGCCAGCTCTGCCAGGTCATAGGTGGTCTCGTTATTAAGCTGCTCGAATGTGAAAAAAGACTCCCCGCTCGTTTCCCGAACGTTGAAGTCTTTGCATAGCAGATTCTTCACGCGCAGCGCATCGTGTTGCGCCTGGTAGACCTTTTTGGCCAGTGTTTCTTCTTGTTTGATGGTGCCCAGGCCAGGATTGGCCTTTTGCCAGCACTCCGGCTTCGTCCATTCGTCCCTCTTGTCGAGTTCGTAGACGATGGGCAGGACCGTTTCGTCCTGGTATCCCTCCGGGTCGTCATAGCCCTTGATGATACGCTCACATTCTTCGTATTTCAGATCAAAGATGTTGTCTCTGACCGTGCCTGCCGTGGTGGTTATGATGCACATAGGCTGTTCACGGGCTGTCATGCCGTCGACGAGGACGTCGTACAGGTTCTTGTCTTTGATGGCGTGCAGTTCGTCGATGAGGGCGCCGTGGACGTTCAGACCATCGAGCTTGTTGCTGTCTGATCCCAGCGGTTCAAAGACGCCTTCATTTAACCGGCATTTTATTGAGCTGACGAGGCACTTGAGATGCTTATTGAGTGCGGGCGACTTCTTGATCATACTCACTACTTCGTTCCAGATGATTTTCGCCTGGTCTTTTTTGGTTGCTGCGCTGTAGATTTCAGGGCCCGGCTCCCCATCAGCTACCAGCAGATACAAGGCCAGGCCTGCCGCCCAGGTCGATTTCCCATTCTTTCGCGCGACGATGAGGATGAGCTGCCGATACTCCCGCAGGCCCGTGTCTTTATCGACGAAGCCGAAGAGGGCAGCTGTGGCCGCCTTCTGCCACAGTTCCAGTTTCAGCGGCTTGCCACCCCAGGTCCCTTTCGATTGGCAGCAGAATGTCTCTACAAATTCGATGACGTACTTGGCTTTTTCGTCGTCGTATACGTATTGACTCCCAGTGTCGTGCAATTTATCGACCAGATGCTTGTATACGCGGCGCACTTTTTCAGATACCGCCACACGACCGTCAAGGATTTGGCCATAGTACTCTTCGATGTAGTTCATACTCTGCGCTTGAGATAGTCAAGCACTTCGTCCTCTGCCTGTTTCTGGTCTGTTTCAGGCAGGCATGACAGCAGTGTCCGGATGATGGCATTGTAGTTCTTGACCATGGTGCTGTATGCCTTCGATTCCGTTGACTCCTTCTTCCCTTTTTGGTTTTCGCCGTTTTGGTACTCTTCGATAAAGCCGACTTCGTCAAGCTGCTCAGAGAGGCGCATGATGTACTGCTCCATTTTGGCAGCCTGTTCGATGGACGGCTCGACGAGTGTCATTTTATCGCCGTCAATGTCGGAAAAAATCTTCATTAAATTCTCTTTTCGGCGTTTTATGATTGTTTTTTCCTTTAATCTGGTCATCGTCATCCACCTCCTCTTTTTTTGCTTTATCTTTATAAGCAACAGCTATGACTACACCCCCCTCGCGGAGGCCGTTTGTGTTACGCGAAGGCCCGCCCCCGGCGTACTTTTTTGAGGTAAACAATGCCGCACCCGGGGGGGATGGCAGACAGAAAGCAGAGGCATCTCAGCGCCGTTCATGGTCAATAATGGCGATGGGATTACCCTCATCATCAAAGCGGCACTCACGGTCCAGCCCCTGGCTGTGCACAGCGTTGTGGCAGTAGATGCACAGCAGCTCAAGGTTATCCCAGCCATAGACTGTACTGTCGTCTGCTACATTCTCAGGAGTCAGATGCCGTTTGTGATGGACAATGAAATGCGGCGGCCTGCCTGTCCCTGCAAATGACCGGTTCTGACAGCGCTCGCAGATGTAATGCTGTGACTCGGCATACGCCCTGGCCACGGCACGCCAGCGCCTCGAATTGTAAATCCCTTTTGAGAAATCCTTTGCCATTTCCGAATTCCATTTCCAAAAAGAAAAACCATTCCGGATTTCCGAAATGGTTTGTGATACGAAAAAACACGAGCCTATCGACATCAGCTCGTGCTCTTACGTGAAAACCCTGAATAAAGAAGGAGGTGACAACCGTGTGCGATGAACTCTTCCTTCAATCTCACACTATCATTATAGCAGGATGGCCCGCATCATTTCGCATCATCCTTATCCATTACATCTTCTACTCTGCGAATGCATTCATAAGCTAGCTTTTTGATATGTTCCCTCGAGTAGTTCTGCTCCAAGGCTATTTCTTCCCATGGCTTCTTTTTGAGATAATGTTCTTCCACGGCCAGCTTGCCCACAGTGTTAGGCGCCAACTTCAGGCATTCATATGCTTTTCTTCTATGGCATTGAAGCTCATCCAGTGTCTTGTTGATTATTTCTGCTATCCCTGCGGTATTAGATTCAATCCTTTCTACAATGTCCGCAAGGTCGGAAGCTTTTGTTCCGGATACCTTGACCGCTTCATAGCAAATCCCTTTAGGCCCGGCAATATCTTCCACAGCCATTTCTTTCTGCTTCTTGTAGCGTTCGTACATTTCATATTCTTCATACGCTTGATTCAATAGCTCCTGAAAACTCACGCCCGCACTCCTTTCCAGGTTTACTGCCCCCGCCGGAAAATTTAATTACCGATGCCTGCCATTCACCAGGAACAAGCTCATGGTAAATACTGTTACGATACTCCCCACGAATGCCCCGAAAATAAACCACGCCGCTTCCATCACTGCGCCGCCTTCCTAGCTCTTGTCCTTGTTTGCGCTGTCCTTGCCGTCTCCCGTGCTTCAATTAGGTAGATTTTCTTCTTGGCTATGCCGGTCAAGATGTTGTCAACGCAGATAAGCCGTGAAGAAATATCACCGTCACCGTCGCCGTCCACACGGTCTTTGGAATAGTCGATACCGCTGATAGTGTAGAGCCTCGAGCGGGTCTTCTCCTCATCACGGGACAGTGCTTCAATCCTTTTGTCAATCCGGCGTATTTGAGAAAGATATTCCTTAGCAGTCATACATACACCTCACTTCCGTGGGTCAATCTTCTCGCCCTTCAGAACGTCAACCGCCCATTTCGTATACTGTATAGCCTTTTCCATATCCTGGAGCTCATGCCCCTTGAACCTTGAGCGGAGAACGTACTTCACGGCGTTTCCTTTGCAGAAGCCATACATCTCCTGTGGAGTGAAGTACATCTGCATGATTTCAATAGGTTCTACATCGCATTGGTTGTAATGGGACTGGGCAATAGCCATTCCCGACCTGTCCCCATTCTTACTGAATCCAATCCCCAATGCGTCAAAAGACTCTAAATCTTCCTTACCGTCCATTTGTCTTCCTTCCTTTTCATTTCCTCAACCTCATACCTTGTATCCTTGAGCTGATTCATGATGTCACTGTTGTAGGAACGTTCCCATTCGAGCTCATCTTCCAGGTCGTTAATCCGTGCATAGATAAGGAAACCGAACACCGTAGTCATTACGGTGCAGATGATAACGAGCATAATCACAACCATCATTTCTCTTTCACCTCCTGCCCAGCGCATACCTTACTGTAGATACCATCATTTCGCTAAACTTGTCATCACATGGAACGGAGACTGACTGCATGGCTTCAATCGGGATGCTCTGAAGATGTTTCTTTGCTGGTCTCTTTACCATAGTCAATCACCTGTGCTTCCCATACCTCCAACACGCCCTCCATCTGCTTCGTCATCGTCCGTCAGAAGGAAAGTAAGAAAAATTCCTTGTCCGATTTTATCTCCAACTTTCACCTCAAGGGGTTCACTTCCATGATTCGTAAAAGCAAAGGCAATATTACCGTCATTGGATGCATTTCCATAGTAGTCTGAATCAATCACTCCTACTGAATTAGGGATTGAGACCTGTTTCTTGAATCCCCATGATGAACGTTCAAAAAGCAAAAGGACGGTGTCTTTGGGCATCTTTGCCTTTACCCACGTCTTAACAAATACTGTCTGCCCTGTCCCGATAGAAAACGGGTATGCTGCAAAGAAATCATACCCCGCACTGCCGGCAGTACTTCTCTTCGGCAGCTTCACTGGAAATGGACAATTTTTCACAACTTCAAATTTTCTCATGTTATTTTCTCCTTTCAGTGCCATCCTTCGATTTCTACACCGGCTTCGTCTTTGAGACATTTAGCCAGTTCTTCGAGTGTAATATACCCTTCCTCGTAGCATTTATACTGTTCCATACAGAGGTCTACAAATCTGCTTACCCTGCCGTCTTTCTTCATGAGTTCACCATAGTGGTCATGTATAACCATGGCAGGAACTGCAAGCATTAGCCCAAAGGCCAACTTGCAGCCTTTTTCCGTGGCTTCTTCTTTCATTCTGTCAATGTCAGACTGCTTTATGGAAATCATGGGGTCTTTTCTCTTAATTCCTAAACGTCGTCTTTCCTGCCTGTTCATTTTATTTCACCCTGCCGTCTGACACTCTGAAGAAACTCTTTTACCGTCATCAAATACCCGCCCCCTGTTTCCTCCGGACAACAAAGTCAAAATACTCGTACGGATTATTTCTTATACTCTTCGCGATCTCTTCTGCCTGCCTCATCTTAAGCGGAATCATGTAACCCTTATCATTGGGTGCATACTGAATCCTAAGCAAAATAGGCTCCTTTTCTCTTACGCATTCTTTATGCACGATCACTTCCCAGGCGTCAGGATATGTGGCGTCGTTCCTTTCCCTTGCCGTTATCCTGATATAGGTACCCGCCATGACATCCATCGTATAGACAGCCTTCTGTGCTGCCTTTCCAACCGCTATACCCACAATATCCCTCCGTTCTCAAATCTCAAACCCTCAAAAATCGCTTTAGATGCCGTTTTCACCGTTTAATCCTCTTTTTCCAGTTTTTGAGCGTGGCCATGTCTCCGCCGTCTACACCCAGCAAATTGCATAAGTAGTTGGATGACGTGCCGCCATCATATCCCGTGCCGGATAAGATTAAGGAAGACGCCACTTCTGAAAACGTTGTGTACCGGAGGCTGTGGTAATTCAGGAAGTTTCCCATAATCCGCTCCGCTTTTTTTACATCGAATCCTGCCGGCAGAATCCGATGCCCATTTTCATCAATATATTCAATTTCTTGATTTTCTTGATTCATCATTTTTCTACCTTTCTCCGCGTAATACTCCGGTCTCAATCCTGAATCATTCATACTTTTTCATCGCTCCCTAAAAACAAAAAGCTGTCCAAATCAGCTGGCGATACGCCGTGATTCAACAAAAATGTTTCTGCCTGCTGCCGCGTTTCAAACTCAAACGGCCCGCCGCTATCACCAAGGAGGTGAAACAAAAACGGCTCCGAGAATTTATCAGGGTCTTCAACCTCACAATACAATCCGACAGTAATCATCATTTCACCTCCAAGAAGAGTTCCTGTTACATCAGTCATTGTCTGTGCCTCCTATAACTGAATAACATCTATATGAATTCCTTCATGTATCTCGTAGCTTTTCGAAATGTACTCGAGACAGATCTGCGAATCATCGTTCCAGAAATTGCATTTCGTCATGCAATCTACCAAGCCTTTTTCAAGGTTATCGAGATCTGGCTTTGTCGGCTTCGGTATTCCGGGCTGATGCTTTTTATCTGATTTGAAGCAAAACGCAATCTTCAGCCAGACAGGTCCGGGAAACGGCTTCTTTGGTGCTACCTTCGTAAGCCTAGATATATATTCCTGCTGGATCTTTATGAGCTCCGGAGGAGTATACAGCACCGGCTTCCCGTTTCTCACAGCCAGCTTCTTCGCCTGGAACGTCTTAGTCGGTATCCTCATAGGGATGAAAAACGAAATTTGTTTATTTGTGTCCATTAAATCACCTTATCTTCTGACTTACTCTTTCAGTAGGGGGAGGAAGGGGAATGTGTGTGGCGTAGCGTACTCGCCACACATTTCCCCCTTTCCCTACACCGTCCTTTCTGGGACAGACACACTGTATATATAAACTGTGAGTCATATTATTAGAAGAATATTAAAACCTATTTCCTGTACATTTTCCCTTCCCCAATAAGGAAATCATCACTGGCCTGAACATATCTTCTTACTGTCTTTTCCGACACACCGAAGTACTCTGCTACGGATTTCAGTTCCACCGGCTTGCCTCCGTCGGACAGCGTGTCGAACGCGTCGTTCAGTTCGGAAACTCGCTTTTCCTTTTCCGTTTTCTTTGCATCATTGACCGCCTTCCGTCCCCTTGCCTGAATATCAATCAGGCTGCCCTCTTCGGCTGCCATTTTCAGAAGCCCCGTATCGTCCACCTTATGGACAGGGTAACGAAACCACAGATTTATCGGCGGGAATGACGGGAATTCACGGAGTGTGCCGGTGATCCGGAACGCCGGGGCCGGGACTGTACCCGACGCCCGGTCTGCTTCCTCGTCGAAGGCGGAACGCTCTGATTCTACCGCCAGCGGAATCATATCCAGGATGGCGTCCGGGTCGCGGGCGAACACACCGGAACCGGAGGACCGGTCAATGGACCTTTTCAGCCCCTGCCCTCCCTTTGAATGGTGATGACAATAGATTACGGAGCTCTTTAATTCTTTCGCGATTTTGTCAAATTGGTTGCAGAAGTGTGCCATCTGGTCTGCGCTGTTTTCATCCCCGGTAATGACCTTGTAAATGGGGTCGATGATGACAGCAGTATAATGCTTCTTCGCCGCTCTCCGGATTAGCTTGGGAGCGAGTTGGTCCATGGGGATGGCCTCCCCTCGCAGGTTCCAGATGTCGATATTTTCCAGATGGTCGGGACTGATGCCCAGCGCCTCGTACACATCGCGGAAGCGATGGAAGCAGCTCGCCCGGTCCAGTTCGAGATTGCAGTAGAGTACACTCCCCTGCATACACTGGAACGTGTCCAGCCATTTCTTGCCCTCTGCGATAGCAATGCACATCTCAATCAGCGCGAACGACTTGCCCGCCTTTGACGGCCCAGCAAGGAGCATCTTGTGCCCCTTGCGGAGAACGCCCTTTATGAGTTCATCTGCCAGCGGCGGCAGGTTATCCCAGATTCCGGATAACGGTTCCGGATCGGGAAGGTTGTCGTCCAGTCCGGCGATCCATTCTACCCATTCTTCGTAGGACGGCTTCCCGATGTTCGTGGCGATGAGGAATTGTTTCCGGTCTTTTCGCCACACTCCGGGTAGCCTGGACAGTCTGGACGGGTTTCGGTCAGCATCGTCGACCTGCAAACCATTCTTCTTGCAGACTTGATAAAGATTCTGTACACGTTTCTTGTATTCGTCCATGGACTCTGCATCGATATGGACGATGGCATGGACAGACTTTCCACCGGAATACACCAAAGCAGCCACCGGAAGCTCCAGTTCCCGGATCAGTGCTTCCTGCATCCCCGGCTCCATGCTGTCTGATTCCACAAGCGCAAACCGGAAATCTGTCACATTGGCGTTCTTCACGCCCTGCCCGTCAAACGGATTGAACCGTATCCATGCTCCAGCCTGCGGGTTGTAGTCCCCCATGGCGAAGGAAATGGCGTCAGAAATCGTGATTTCCTTTTGCTGAGCCTTGAGCCGGTACTTCTTGAGCCGGTCGATGTAGTACCCCGCCGTATTCCGGAAATCTCCTACATCCGGAACGAACCGCCCCGGATCATCCTGCTTCTCGAATGACCGCATACTGACAGCGATGATGTCATCCCGGCGGAATACCGCCGTCATGTAATTGAGCATGTCGGCGATGGGGTCCCAGCGGTCCGGTTCCCGGATCTCTTTCGCCGCTTCCATGTAGTGCTTGTCCACGATGGGCGCGGCGTCGGTGATGGCACTGTCCCAGTCGAGCGCCTTATCTTCCTGCGTCCGTTGGGGCAGCCATCCCCTTTCCTTGGCCATCTGGGTAATGGTCGCCCCCGTGACAGGGGTTGTGCTGCCGTTGAATCCTGCCCATTTCTGGGCGCATTCTCCGTCTTTGAAACGCGCCGCGTCGTAAGCGGACCATGCTTCCCAGACATCCATCGGATAGCCTTCATGCTTCAATGCCATGCCCACATTGAGCCATTCATCATAAGTGCATGACGCCGGATCGATTTTTGCCAGAAGCGGCCGGAGGTCGAAGTTTTCGTTCATCAGTCATCACCGCCCGAAAAGAGGTCCGGATCCGGATTATATGTCGCCGGGCTTACTCCCTGCGGGATATGCCATTTGTTATTGGCGATGCGGCTGATCATGCTGTTCGCCTGGCCGAATGTCCACACCCCTACGTGACGGAAGTCCCGGCCTTCGAGGAAACGGATTTGCTTCGGGGTGGACAGTCCGGCCTTCTGCCGGGACACCAGCTTGCCCAGGAGCAGACTTGCCTTCCCGGCGTTGTCTACTTCATCGGAATAGATTCCGAATTTTTCCAGCCGGGCTAGCTGCTTCTCCGTCGCCGGAGCCATTTCCCATCCGAATGTGGGCACGTAGTTCGAAAGGTCTTCGGACTGGATACTCAGCTCAAATTGAATCGGATCTACGAGCTTTCGCTTCCTTGCCCGCATGGCCTTGAGCTGTTCGGCAAGGGCTTCCTCCCGCTGGATGACGATTTCTTCCGAGGCCCGTTCTTCCGCTTCCTCAAGGTCCTCTGCTTCCCCGGATTCCTCCAGATTCTTGGTGACTTTTTCCGCCGTCTCTTTCGACTTACAGATCAAGGACGCAGGGCGGCACAGGTCGTGCTGGGCTGTCTGCCAGAGGAAGTCCAGGATAAGCAGGTCCTTCTTCCCCGGCGACAGCCGCGTCCCCCTGCCGATGCACTGACAGTACATCGCGCGGATTTTGGTAGGCCGAAGCATGATGACGCAGTCCACTGATGGACAGTCCCAGCCTTCGGTCAGCAGCATCGCATTGCAGATTACGTTATACTTCCCGTCGGCAAAGTCCCGGAGGATCTCTTCCCGGTCCCGGCTCTGTCCGTTGACCTCTGCCGCACGGAAGCCCGCCTTGTTCAGTATGGCCTTAAACTTCCGGGCAGTGGCTACGAGGGGAAGGAAAACTACAGTTTTCCGGTCGGCGCAGTATTTCTTCATCTCCTCCGCAATCTGCTCGAGATACGGGTCCAGCGCCGTGCCCAGTCCTCCTGCCGAATAGTCCCCTGCTGACATCTTCACGCCGGTCAGGTCCAGCTGCAGTGGGATGGTCTGCGCTTTGATCTTGCACAGGTACCCATCCCCGACCGCCTGCGGAAGCGTGTATTCATAGGCAAGACTATCGAAGTACTCGCCCAGGCATTGCAGATTGTTCCGCTCCGGCGTCGCCGTCACCCCCAGCACATTGGCTTCCGGAAAATGCTGCAGCACGTGCTGGTAACTGTCAGACAGGCAGTGGTGGGCTTCGTCGATGATGATGGTACCGAAGGCATCCGCCGGAAACTGATTCAGCCGCTTGTCCCGCATCATCGTCTGCACGGAGCCGACCGTTACCCGGTACCAGCTTCCGATACTCGTTTCTCCTGCTTTCTCTTTGGCACACGTCAAGCCCGTTGCAGTCTTGATCTTGTCCTCCGCCTGCTGCAGCAGTTCGTCTCTGTGTGCAAGAATCAGCACCTTCCTTCCACAGCGGACTTCACTCCGGGCGACATTTGCGAAGACGATTGTCTTCCCCGTGCCCGTAGGCAAGACGAGGAGGGTTTTGCGCTTACCCTTCCTCCACTCTCGCTTGACCGCTGCGACCGCTTCCCTCTGATACGGTCTTAATTCCATGGTCAGAAGGTCCCAGCTTTATATCCTGCGGAGGACTTCTGCTCATGGCTTTCCGGTGCCAGCCATTTCTTGATTTCGTTGTACTTGTTGTCTTTATACTCGCGGTTGTCCAGCTCGCACATGCCGGTGGCACCTACGACCTTCGTCCAGTCCATTCTGCCGGTGCCGCCTTTTTCAAGGATGCCGATGGAAACGAAAAACTGCGCCAGCTTCCACTTCTGCCTTTCAGTCAGAAAGAAGTTTACGACGGCGGAGCCTTCACCCTGCTCCCCGCCGTCGATAGCAATTGTAACCACCGCCTGCGGGCATGGCGGCATCTTTTCGGACCCGTGGTACTGACGGCGCTCGAAGTTCGTTACTTTGAAGGGGTACGTCCCCGGCTGGAGGAGAACATATTCCTTCCTGCTGTCTGTGACGACTTCGTCCCAGTCGATAACTCTGTCGCTGGTATCTGCGTGTGCTGTTCCGAATTTATTGAATGTGTTTTCCATTGTGTTTATCTCCTTTATGAATGATTAAAACGGGATGCGTTCATCCTCAATAAACTTGACAATCTGGTCCCATGCGCCGATCAGTACGCCTTCGATGAAATCATCAGGGTACTCATCGATGGGCATATCTTTCGGGAAGTACCCCTTCTTTGCGATGGATTCCGTGACTGTTCGCTCCGGCATTTCAGCCTGCGCCATCAATGCCCGGACTTTTCCGAGAAGGGCTTCATGCTTGGTCTGAGGAGCCGGCTTTTTGGGTGCCAGTGCAGCCGGGGTTACGGGCTTAGGCGGTTCAGGCTCCTGTTTTGCGGCCGGAGCCGGTTCCGGTTCCGGTACAGGCTCCGGAGCGGCTCCGTTCGGGATGCACTTTGCAATCTGCGCATACTCAAATGGCAGCTTATCCGGAAGCCCGAACCGGTTCTTCGCATCCGCGAAGGTGGTATGGGAAGTCCACATCATCCTCCGGCCGCCCATGGCTTTCTTCTTCTTTGACTTGTCATCCTCGACGAGCATCGTCTCGTAGTTCGCGAAGAACAGCATATCCGCCCATTCCTTAACCAACGGCGCGACCTTGTTCGTGGTCTTTGTTGAAAGCTTCAGCTCCCAATGGTCATACTGTCCCATTTCCTCCGGTAAGGTGATGGTTTTCAGGATGGCATGGGCGAGGATCACCACATTGACACCCTGCGTTACGCAGGTTTCCAGCGACAGCAGGAACCGGGCGAATTCTTCCACAAGGTAGGCGTAGCCGGAGCCGTAGCTGAAATCTTCTATCCCCTTTTTCCCGTGTTTCCCGCACAGGTACCCAATGCAAAGCCTTTCGGCTGCATCTGCCGTATCAATGACCAGCGTTCGGCAGGTTCCCAAGTTCTTCCAGACTTCCTCAATACTCTGCATGAGCTGCGGCCATGACTGAATATCTGTCACTCTTTTGACATCCAGCCTTGAAGTACCGCCGTCCAGGTCAAAGAACAGCGGGTCCGGAAACTGGCTCGCAAATGTACTCTTCCCGATGCCTTCGACGCCGTAAACACAACACTTTACCGGTCTGGCTACGATTCCCGATGTTACATTCAACATTTAAAACACTCCTTTCACAAACTTCGGAGCCTTCTGACGGATTTCTTCCGCCGGAGCTTCCGGATCATCAGACTTAACCATTCCGTCCTCGATGATGACGGAACACTCGTCACCCGTGGACACTCTCGTAGCGATGACTTGTAAGCCTTCCTGCTGGAGCCATGCCCCGAATTCCCGCAGTGTATCCACGTCCATCTGTTCGAGCTTATCCATCAAGACGAAACCGCACTCGGGGTTCAGCTTCCGGATGATGGCTACCGCCACTTTGAGCTGTTCCGCCCCTGACATCCCGTCCCATGGCTGCCCTTTGTAGATGAGCTTCCCGTCTTTCACTGACAGCCCCGGAAGAGGAAGGTCCGCCGCATCCAGCAGTGCATCCCGCTGCTCCCGAATACCCTTAATCTTGTCGGACAAGTCGTCATATTCCTGGACAAGATTGTCCGCTTCGATTTCCGTGGCTTCCTTTGCGGCATTGCTCCGGATCTTCGTGTTCAGCTCGTCAATCTTCCGCAGGTTCTCTTCCAGTTCCGCCGTGGATTCGTCCTGCAAGTCCTCCGCGCTCTTCTCCGCCGTTTCGGCATCCGCCTGCGCCCGCTCCAGATTCTTCCTGGCAATTTTCAACCGGCGTTCCAGCGCGATGACCTCATTCTCCGCCATGTTCGCCGCTTCCCGCAGCCGTTTTGCGTCATGCCGTTTTTCGGCGTTCATCCCGTTCCGGGCAAGGATTTCCTGCTGCTGTCTGACCAGTTCCGCCGCACTGATGGGCTCCTTCGGTACATCCGGATAGAACGGCATTTCTTCCGCAGCCTTTTTCTTCCGGTCAGCAATGCGGCCGATTTCCGTCCGCTGGCTGTAAAGCTGTGCCTCCTGCCGGTCAAATGCCTGAAGCCGGTCCCCTACGCCGATGATCCGGAGCAGGGTGTCGGCCTTTTCCTTTTCAGAAGCGTGCATAAATACAGGCAGGTCGAGCGCCAGGGTGGAAATGAATTCATTCAGCAGACGCTGGCCGGATTTCTTCCCGGTCGAATCAATGACTTTCAGACTGCTGTTCTGTCCGCGCCGTTCCACGATAATGCCGTTGGACAGCTCAACATGCAGGTTCGGCGGGGTTAAAGCTCCGCCCCGTGCCGGATTCCCCGGACGGAATTTCTCGCCGCCCAGGGCCCAGGCGATGGCGTCCAAGATAGATGTTTTCCCCTGGCCGTTCCGTCCGCCGATGACCGTCAGCCCTGATGCCGACGGTTCCAGTTTCACGGCCTTGACCTTTTTCAGGTTTTCAATCTGCAACTCGTTGATCGTAATCATTTCAGTTTTCAAGCTCCTTCCCATTCAGCCAGTCAATGGCGTCCTTCTTAGATACGAAATATCCTACCCAGCAATCGCCGGTACTGTTATCTACAGCCACCCAGCAATCGCCGGTACTGTTATCTACAGCCACCCAGGCATCCTTATCCCGGCAGATGACTCTGGTTCTTTTTGCTTTTTTCCTATCTTCTGCCCAAATATCGATGAAGTCGATCACTTCTTCAGGTGTCCACTCTTCTATTTCTTGGGTTTCAAGACCCTGGTGGTCTGGCTCTTCAGAGTACAGATTGTGCATTACATTTACCTCCTGTGATACAATAGAGGCGGAAGGTTGCTCTTTCCGCCCTGGGCTTTGACGTCTTGACTACGTCAGAGCCCTTTTCTCTTTGTCTCCATAATTGGGCAGTGCTTTGGCCCATCCCTAAGAAGGATTCCTGCCTCTACACGAAGCCTTTTCGGATTTACACCCATTTCACAGAATTTCTGAAACTGGCACAGGTCGCAGTTGGTTGATACTTTCATCTTCTTCGCCTCCCTTCATAATCCTTTCCGACCATGCTCTTCATGAACGCTTCTGCTTCATCCAGGGTCTTGAACATGGTTCTTTCGCTTTCTTTTTGCCAGTTGGGCTCACCAGCATGCTTGCCTCGGGAATAGAATGGAACAAAACTTACTGCATACTGCAGTGCTTCGAATAAGTCCCAGAGCTTCGGCTCTATCGTCCCATCCTTCTTCTTTTTAACAGCCCAGTCGGGAATCGGAAAATTCAGAAGACATGCAAGTCCTCCCTTCATGGGCTCTTTCTTAACCCCGTGTGCTTCGAAAAATTTTTCAGTCATTATTAAGCCTCCCTTGTTGTGGTAAAATAGAGGCGGAATGTAGGCACTTTCCGCACTGGGCTTTGATGTCTCGTACACATCAGAGCCCTTTTTCTATTCAAAATACTTTTCGTTTGCTTCTTCATATTCAATTTCCGAGATTCTTCCCACCTCCTTTCATTACAATTCACGGGCGGCCTTCGCACGAATCACCAGCTCAGTACCAGGCTGTAATGCTCCGGGATTCTTGATGTGGTTGTCTTTCATGACCTGCCACACGAGCTTTCCCATATCCTCCTTGTCCGTGGCCACTTTTGCTACTATGCCCCAGAGCGTATCGCCTGCCTCCACAGTCTTGCGATATTCCACAAGCTGTGTTGTGGTAGTGTCACGGTAGTATCCGAAGCCTACGGCGCCGGCAGCCATGATCCCGCAAAGTAAACATCCAATCCGCACCCAGCGGATGCGTTTAATCAAGGGCTTCATGATTCTTCCTCCTTAACCCATTTCATTGCTTTCCTCATCCTCATCCTGACGGCGCCTTTCCAATTCATGTTGAATGCTCTGCAGCTGCCAAAGTTCTTCTCTTGTCATCCTGCTCACTCCTTTGCTCTTTTAGCCATTCCTGGTATTCAGCCTCATGCTCATTGACGTATCTTGCGATGTAATCAAGTAACTCTGTCATTACTGCTCACTTCCTTAAAAACCTGCTATATAGCTCAATTTCTTGCATACTATACAAGTTTTAGAACAAAAAAATTTCGATACTTTCTTTGGGAGAAAGCGCAAGCCATTTACTGATTATGCAAGCTTCGGCACAATCAAATTCGCTTGCTCCATTCATTTTGTTGGATACAGTCGTTACCGACTTGCCAAGAACGTCTGCTAAATCCTTGTAGGTTTTATTTTCCTCATAGAGTTTTCCTTTAAGCTTTTGCCGATTCATAAGTATCACCTCCTTTTTAACTTGCATACCATGCAAGTTTTCTACGATTAGAATAACCTATGGATATTAAATTGTCAAGCATGTAATGCAAGATTTCTTGACTTGTTTGCACGTTTTCTTGCACGTTGTACAAATTTATGATAATATCTTTTCAGGGAGGTGCAAATCATGGATAAAGATATAATTAACCGACAAATTGGTGCAAGAATAAAGGCTGTCAGAAAAGAAAAAAACATGACACTTCTTGAATTAGCCAATAAAGTTGGGCTAAGTGAAGGAACTGTCCAGCGCTACGAAGCAGGGAATATTAGCAATGTCGCAATTTCTACATTAGATAGTTTTGCAAAAGCTTTAGGAACTTCCACTGCTTATCTCATGGGTTGGGATAAGCAGGATAATGATTTGGAACTTACAGCCAGCGATGAACGTGAAATTGAATCCGATTTGGAAGATATGATGAACTCCGTATCCTCCGCGGCCTATGAAGATGGCGCCGACATTGAAGACATTGAAGCATTCACTGCCACCATTAATGCCGCAATGATCCAGGCTAAAAAAATTGCAAAGAAGAAATATACGCCTAAAAAGTACCGGAAGGATTGAATAGTATGGAAATACAGCGGAAGGTTCGCCAGCTGATCCACCGATATAAAACTGATGATCCGTTTGCACTGGCGGAGGCTAGAAACATCCATATCATATATGGAGATTTAGGCGGAAAACTAGGGAACTACTTAAAATACAAAAGGTCAAAATTTATTATTATTGATGACAAGCGCACGCCTTCTGACTTACTGAACTTCGTCTGTGCACATGAATTAGGGCATGCGCTTTTCACCCCGGATGATAATACGCAATGGCTGAAAACATACACCATGAGCATTAATGCCAGCAGGGTAGAGCATGTGGCCAATCAATTTGCTGTGGAATTGCTTCTGAATGATGAATACCTTGCAGATCATGAAGACTGCTCTCTATATGATTTGGCAAGATGCCGTGGAGTTCCAAAGCAGTTTATCCAGCTGAAGAAAGGGGATTAAGGTGGAATTATGGGTGGCTTGATTTTAATTATCATCATCTATGTTGTATGGCGTTACATTCATAAGAGAAAGGAGAAGCGGAGAGCGCAGCTTGAGGCAGAAGCTCCTATGACGTCATTAGAACTGGCTCCGTTCCGGCTTCCTGAATCCAATGGTTTTGCCAGGGTAAGCCTTCCTGTGTCCAATAAATACAAAGTTCCGATTGACGGCTTCGTGGCGTTCGATGTGGAAACAGCCAATGCACAGCCTTATTCAATCTGCAGTATTTCTGCGGTCAAGGGTGAGAATGGCAAAATTGTAGACAGCATCACTTCCCTGATTAAACCGCCTGAGATAAAATTCACGAACACACGGATCCATGGAATCACCTGGGAAATGGTCCGCACCGCTCCGACGTTCAAAGAGTTCTATGAATCTGCTTTTCATGATTTCATCAAAGGATATGTTTTGGTGGCGCATAATGCCCAATTTGATATGGGCTGCCTGCTGCATACTGCGAAAACGGAAGGCATTGCTCTGGATAATCCCCTGCTTTTTGCTGATACCCTGCAAAGTGCCAGATATACCTATAGGGGTTTGCCAAATCATAAGCTTGATACCATATGTAGACATCTCAACATAAGCCTTGACCATCATGATTCATTATCTGATGCCAGGGCCTGTGCGCTGATCATGCTGGATACCATGAAGCGAAAAACCATTCCTATTGTGAAGTCCTTATTTGGACCATCAAAAGACCTGTTTGTGAAAACGGTCCTTTATGAAGCAGAGGTCTATGCAGGCGGCATTTCATATGAATACTTGTATGACGAAAAGCCGGATAGCTATACCAAAGAGGATTTTATAAGGGATTTCGTGGATCCGGGAAATTATGCCCACCTTGTTGACGCTTCCAATGAAACTGAGCTGAAAAAACTGCATAAACCGGAATTGCAGAAAATCCTTGCTGATGCCGGTCTGCCCACTAAAGGATTGAAGAAGGATCTGATTGCCACCATCATAGAAAAAGGGATTGCTCCGGCATTACCTGAAAATTATATTCATCGTTATAAAGTCAAAGAAAACTAAATAAAAATCCCCTACCGCATTGGAGATACGATAGGGGAGTGCAGCCAGGCATTACCAGTACCTTACTGCATAATATAATCCACCAGCTCGGAGGTCGATTATATATATTTAATTATATCATTTCGGCCTCCTTTGTCTATTAAAAGGAGCCTTTTACTATGCCTAAAAAAGAAGCAAATCAACCAATTAAAGCTGTGTTATATGCACGTTATTCTTCGGATCGTCAGCGTGAGGAATCGATTGAAGGCCAGATTCGTGTCTGTGAAGACTATGCCCGCCGGAATAATATGGTCATCGTTCACACATATGCAGACCGCGCAATGACCGGAAGGTCAGACCAGCGCCCGGAGTTCCAGATGATGATTCAGGCAGCCGCCACGCAAGCTTTTGACGTTGTACTGGTATACAAGCTGAACCGCTTTGCCAGGAATAGATACGATTCGGCCAAATACAAGCATAAATTGAAAAAATATGGTGTGCATGTTGTCAGTGCCATGGAAAATATTGCTGACGATCCATCCGGCATTCTGCTTGAATCTGTCATAGAAGGAATGGCTGAATACTACAGCGCCGAGCTGGCCGAAAATGTAATGAGAGGGATGACGGAAAATGCTCTGGAATGCAAGTGGTCAGGCGGCCTTGTTCCGTTAGGCTATAAGCTGGATGCAGATCATCACCTGGTCATTGATGAAGCCGGAGCGCAGATAGTCAGGCGGATTTATCAGATGGTGCTGGATGGCCGCACGCCTACCGGAATCATCAATGAGCTGAATGCCGCCAACTGCCGCACATCAACCGGCCGCCCCTTTGGAAAAAGCAGTCTAACTACCATTCTTCGGAATGAAAAGTATATTGGCACTTATACCTGGAACCACATCCGGAAAGAGAACGCTATTCCTGCAATCATTGACAGAAAGACCTTCGAAGCCGTACAGAAGACCTTGCAGTACAGGAAGAATAATCATGTGAAAGTATGCAGTGAAAATTTCCTTCTAACCGGAAAACTTTTCTGCGGCCAGTGTGGTTCTAACATGGTCGGCACATCCGGCACGTCGAAGTACAAAAATACCTATTACTACTATGCCTGCACGAAGCACCTGAAGAAAGACGGATGCACAGCCAGGAACATCAGAGCCGATAAACTGGAAGAGCTTGTTTGCTCTGTTACCACCAGAATCTTGTCCAGTAAGGAAGCTGTGCATGCAATCGCCCGGCAGGCAGTCGAAGCGCAGAAGAAGCAAAAAGAATCTCTGACCGTTCAATCTCTGAAGAATCAGGCGGCAGAGATAAATAAAAAGCTTAAAAATTGCGTGCAGGCGGTCGAGAGCGGCCTTATCTCCGTCACCATAACAAATCATATTAAAGAGTATGAGAAACGCCTCACAGAGCTAAATGAGGCCATTTCTCGCGAAGAATTATTATCCGGTAAGTCAAAGCTGACGGAAAAGCATATTGAATTTTTCTTTTACTCAATCGCCCAGAAAATAAAAACAGCAGACAAGTACAAGAGCATCCTGCTCTCATCGCTCGTCCGCTGCGTGATAGTCTATGATGACTACATTGAAATTCAGTATAATTACAAAAACGAACTCCCACTCCTGCAGAATCCTGTAAGAGTAAAGAGTTCGAATTTGAATGGTATGGTGACCCAAGAGAGATTCGAACTCCCGACACCTTGATTCGTAGTCAAGTGCTCTATCCAGCTGAGCTATTGGGCCAAATTGGCAGGGGCAGAGGGACTCAAACCCCCAACCTACGGTTTTGGAGACCGTTGCTCTATCAATTGCGCTATGCCCCTGTGTCTCAGATTTTCTCAACCATATGACTTAAATATAATAACAAACGGAAAGCAAAAATGCAAGGGGGTGTAAAATTATTTTTACAAAATTGCTCCAAGGCGCAGGAGAAGGGAGGAAATCCGCACATGACCGCCCCTCGGCGATTTTTTCCTTAATATTTGTTATAATATAGGAAATTTCTTTGACTCGCCTTCCCAGACGGGGAAGGTGCCTATATAAGTTCAAAACAAAACCATTGA
>ERZ773145.306-NODE-306-length-50107-cov-21.000220_pt1 | contig 50107 bp, 46 predicted proteins | sample MGYA00580848_ERZ773145 | MGnify/ENA primary metagenome ERZ773145 (study PRJEB29015, sample SAMEA2737858) | human gut metagenome | biome: human gut; feature: human-associated habitat; material: faeces | place: China | collected 2012 ... | reverse complement strand
CGCTGTTCTCGTTGAAGCAGGAAGCTCCCGCCTCTATAGGCGGGAGTACGTTCACCCCATCGTATCGAAAAGAAGGCTGTCGAAATCCTGGTCGACCGCATCATGGCCGAACGGAATCCAGCAGACCGTCAAAAAACATTGAAACGCTTATCTTATGTCATGCAGCATCTGTTTGGCGACCTCTTTGAAAAGGAATCCTTTGACGATGCACGCAGGCTCATCGATGAAGGGGGCAAATGGTTCCGCTTCCTCAATACGGCTCTGGATACCTTGAACCCGCATGTCGTCAAGACGGCCGTCATGGACCTGGGCTTTGAAGCTGGATTTTACGGCCTGCGTACGCGCGACGCCGCCAAGGCGAAATATCACTGCAATATTCCCTGGGCCATCCTCTTCGACCCGACCAGCGCCTGCAACCTGCATTGCATCGGCTGCTGGGCTGCTGAATACAGTCATACGCTGAACTTGTCGTTCGACGTCATGGATAAAATCGTCCGCGAAGGCAAGGCTCTGGGCTGTCATTTCTACCTGCTCACGGGCGGCGAACCGCTCATGCGCAAGAAAGATATCCTGCGTCTGTGCCGGAAACACCCGGACTGTGAATTCCACGCTTTTACCAACGGTACGCTCATTGATGATGCTTTTTGCGACGAAGTCACGGACGTAGGCAATCTCAGCTTTTCCCTCAGTATCGAAGGATTCCGTGAAGTCAATGACAGCCGCCGCGGCGAAGGCGATTTCGACAAGGTCATGCACGCCATGGACCTCCTGCGCAAGCACGGCATCGTCTTTGGGACGTCCATCTGTTATACCCGGAAAAACATCGACACCGTCACGTCTGACGAATTCCTGGACCTGCTCATCAAGAAGGGCGTCTGGTTTACGTGGTACTTCCATTATATGCCCGTCGGCAACGACGCCTCGTTGGACCTGCTGCCGACAGAAGAACAGCGGGCCTATATGGTACGCCAGGTCCGCGAAATCCGCAGCGTAAAGGGGGGCAAGCCGATTTTCGCCATCGATTTCCAGAACGATGGCCAGTTCATCGACGGCTGTGTCGCTGGCGGCCGCAATTACTGCCATATCAAACCCAATGGCGACGTCGAACCGTGCGTCTTCATCCATTATTCCAGCGCCAATATCAACGACCAGAGCCTGCTCTCGTGCTTGCAGCAGCCGCTCTTCAAAGAATATGCCAAAGGCCAGCCCTTCAACCACAACCATCTGCGCCCGTGTCCGATGCTGGAAAATCCGCAGTATTTAGCCGCCATGGTCAAACGCAGCGGTGCCAAATCGACGGACCTGCAGTCGCCGGAATCGGCAGAACACTTATGTAATAAATGCAAGGCTTATGCCGTACAGTGGAAACCGACAGCCGACAAGTTGTGGGCTGAAATCGAAGCTAATAAAGAAAAAGAAGCCGCGGAAAAGAAGGTCCACAGCCCTCAGTCCGCCGCTCATTAGGAGGAGTCCCATGAATATCCAGATTTTCGGCACGAAAAAGTGCTTTGATACCAAGAAAGCCATCCGCTATTTCAAAGAACGGAACATCAAGGCCCAGTTCATCGACTTGAAAGAAAAAGGCCTGAGTAAAGGCGAATACACCAAGGTCAAGCAGGCCGTCGGCGGCCTCGATGCCATGCTCAATCCGAAATGCAAGGATCAGGATACGCTGGCCCGCATCCAATATGCCGTCGATGACGAAAAAGATGCCAATGTACTGGCGAACCAGCAAGTCTTAAAGACGCCCATCGTCCGCAATGGCGCCAAGGCGACCGTCGGCTACGTGCCAGAAGTCTGGAAAACGTGGGAATAGTTTTTAGTTTGACAGAAATTAAACGTTTGAGTATACTCATAATTACTTAAACGTTTAATTTTTTTTTATGGTGAACGAGGTGTAGAAAATGAAATATACTGTAAAAAGAACCGCTGTATTAGCCTGTGCGGCCTTGATGATCGGCAGCGTTTCCCTGGCTGCCAGCACGCCGAAGGTCCAGGTCATGGGGCTGCCCAATCCCATCGTAACTTATGATACTTATGAAAGTGTCGTCAAAGATGCCGGCTTTACGCCCTTATATTTGACCCGCGATGCCGATTTCAGCTGCTACTATCTTTCTTTGATCGGCAAAAACACGGCAGATATCGGTTTCCAGCGCTTAGGCCAGCCGGAAACGACGGTCCGCGTCCGCACGATGCCGCAGAAAGCCGATAAATCCATAAAAGACATTTCTGGCATCTATAGCGTAACCTGGAAAGACCAGGTCATCGACGGCGTCACCGTCAGCATAGCAAAAATCAGTGACACGTCCTATGCGGCTCATTGGAAAGTCGGGGACTATCAGTTCTCCGCTCAGGCAACGGGGATGAGCGCACCGGAATTCAAGGCCCTCCTGGAAAACAGCCTCGTCGACGACTCGGCTCATTATTTTGTAAAATAAAAAACATAGTTTATAGTTCGAAGTTTGTAGTTTGCAGACGATGGCTTTACATTTAATCATTCACTAAAAACTACAAACTTAATGCTCAAAAAGCGGCTGTCTTTATAGGACAGTCGCTTTTTTGCGAACCACGAACCACTAATCACTACTTACTCCGTGCAGCTGAAGGGACGATGCCGATGGCGCAGAGAATCGTAAAGACGATGAAGGCCTGCTGGATGTGCTGGGCCAGCCAATCCGAGGCAGCTGAGGCCCCGCTTTGCGACAGAATCAGGGTGATGATAGCCACGCTGAGGACCTGACCGATGAGGCGGACCGTACTGACGACAGATGAGGCAACGCCGTAATATTTTGGCGTCACAGACCCCATGATAGCGTTGTTATTCGGTGCCGTGAACAGGGCAAAGCCGATGCCGATGATGACCAGGGCCAGGGCGATGAGCCAGAAAAAAGGGTAAGAGACATCCACCGCTAAGAGACAGAGGCCAAAGGTAATCAAAATCATGCCGGAAGAAGCCAGGACGGCTGGATTGATACGGTCCGACAGGGCTCCGGTGACAGGGGATAAGAGGGCCATCAGTACGGGCTGAATCAGTAAGACCAGCCCCGTATCGCGGGCATTGAGGCCGGTAATGCGCTGCAAGTAAATGGACAAGAGGAAACTGATGCCGAAGGTCGCGCAGTAATTGAGCATGGCCGCCAGACTGGAACAAGAGAAGACGCGGTTGCCTGCAAAAATATGGACTGGCAGGACCGGGCTTTTCCGGTGCCATTCACCGTATAAGAAAGCCAGGAACAAAAGGAGGCCGGCAGCTAAGAGGTATTTGGCGTATGCCAGAGTCGTTACTTCCGATAAGCCAACCATAATGGCAATCATGGCCAGAGCATATAACAGACTGCCAGGCAAATCGAGACTGCCAGGCAAATCGAGACTGCCTTTCGCGTTGACGATCCATTCTTCCTTCGTCATGCTGCGAGCTGCAATCAGCCAGGCCAGGGCACAGATGAAGGCGATGAAATAAAAAATCGTCTTCCAGCCTAAGTAATAAGAAAAGAAGCCGCCCAGGACAGGCCCAAAGGACAGGCCGCAATATACGGCGGCAATCGTAAAGCCCATGGCCCGGCCGCGGCGCTGTGGCGGCGTGACCAGGGATACGATGGCCATGCTGGTCGCGAAAATACTGGCACTGCCCAGCCCCTGCAGGATGCGCAGCAAGAACAGACCGTACAGGGAGTTCACAAAATAAACGGCCAGCGAAGAAACACAGAACAAGGAGACGCCGAATAAAAAGATATGACGCTTGCCAATCCGATCGGCAATCTTGCTGATTGGCATGATGGTCACGGTCGAAGAAATCAAGAACAACTCAATGACCCAACTGAGCTGAGCATCAGTCGCACCATAAGCCGTACCGATGCCAGGCAGGGCTGTCGTCAGGGCGCTGCTGGTAAAAGGATTGATGAAAGATACCATCATGACGACGGCTAAAATCGTATTTTCATAAGATAAAAATCGCTGCATCGCGAATAACCCTCCGTAAAAATAAATTGATAGATAAATGTAATTATACTGCCAGAGAAAATCATTCGCAAGAAATAATTTTTTGAACTATTTTTACGAGAAAAGGCTGCATTTGCAAAAAAGTTGATTAGCTCAACTATTAGAACACACTGTATAGAAAAAAGGCCCATATCCATAGATAATATAACACATCAGCCTGATACTAAATCATGCGATAATACGACAATATCGCGGACTATATAGCGATTCGCACAATCCAGGCGTCGACTCCGCTTAGTGTACCCAAAAATACCACGGATCCTATATCCGATTCCAACCAGCCTGCATAAGCCTAACAATATATACATCTGCAAACAGATACAGATATATATTATAAAACACAGAAAAACTTTTCATCAAAAAAAATAATAGCATATCAGCAGGGAGAATCACAAATAGCCAAGATAAAATAAATGAATTCAATCAATGACTGCGAAGAACTCGATACAGCGATTTTGCAGTCATTTTGAGCATAGGGTAGAAATAGTTCCTTCATTACTTCCGATAACGTTAAATTATCGGAAGTAATGAAAAATACGTTGATATAGTGTCATATACTTTTAAACTGGCTGGCGTTGTTACGCCGATTATCAAGCAAGTAGCTAAAAATATTTAACTATGTTTTTATATGCTTTTATACAAGTTTTCGCCATCGGCGGCGGAAAAAATGGCGGAAAAAAAGTTATTTTTAGTCGAATATCATAAAATATTTACGTGTATTAAAATTATCAGCTGATGTGCTATAGCTAAAAAGGACAGCTCATTTCGAGCTGTCCTTTTTGAGTTCGTTCTTGATTCCAGCGGCTTTTTCTTTGCATGCTTCTTGTATATAAGAAGCCATGCTGAGGCCACATGCTCCAGCCCATGCTTTAATTTGCTCTTTTGTTCCCTTCGGAACTCTAATCGTAATCGATTCATAGTTTGCTTTGAGCCACTTTTCATTGGCCCGCTTCCGACTTTCTTCCATATTATCCCTCCTATCAGCAATCTCCTGGTTCTTCGTGCTCGCGCCATGGCGGAAGGGCCGGGTTACATTTTTTCAGATTTGACATAAGCCGTTTGGCGTCAGCAAAGGCTTTCGCTGCTTGCGTCATGCGCTTTGCTGGGATATTTTTGGGGTCAATTTCGCTGGAAAAAATCTCCGGATCAGAATCAAAGAGCGAATACCGCAGTGTTCCCATGCGTGCCGATTTAATCAACGACATTCCTTTGTACGTAAGTACAATATGCGGCCACGTCTTGGATACTGTTAGTCAAGCCGTTATTGGCCGTTGAAAAGATACCGGTCACGACATTGGTATTGGCATCAAAAAAGATGTAAAACGATGACCCGTAGGCATAGCTATAACTGTATCCGCCCTCAGCATTGGGTACTTTATCCGAAATGTGTGTCGGTTCTCCGTAAATAGATTGTACATAGTCCGCCGATGAACCAAGGTGATACCACCAATCGCAAATTCTGAATCAGGAATGGCACCAAAGACGCAAGAGGCCATCGTAGTAAGACAGCCTCTTGTTCTATTAAGCGGTACATTCCCTATTTCGGTGTAACGGCTACGACGCGGACAGGCAGTCCGGTCGCGCCTTCGATATTGGGCCAGGCTGCCAGGAGGATGGCGCCGGCAGGCGCTACTTTGTCGAGGTTATCCAAAAGCTCGATCTGGACGTGGCCCTGGCTGAGGACGTAGCGTTCGCAGATGAGGTCCCCTGCTTCAGCCGCGACGGCAGAGGCATCGGTATCAAAGGTTTCGTGGCCGTTGGCTGCGGCGTGGCGGACTTCATAGATGTATTTCAAGGCTTCCAAAGACCAGCCTGGCGCATTTTCATTGCCCTCTTCATCGAAACCGCAGAGTTTGTCGTTGTCCGGCCAGTTCTTGGCCCAATCTGTCCGCAGGGCGACAAAGGCGCCTTCCGGGATGTCGCCATAAGCGGCTTCATAGGCTTTAATGTCGTCGACGGTAACGGCGTAATGGACGTCTTTGGCTACTTTTTCGCTGACGTCAATGACGACTAAGGGATAGGCCATGTGCTGGACGCCGAAGCCATCTGACAGTGCTGTCCCTTTGGCAAAATGGCCTGGGAAATCAATATGCGTGCCGAATTGGCCGGGGAATTTAAATGTCTGGATCAAACATTCCAGCATGGGATTGCCCCAATCGAAAACGGTTTTCCCGATTTCTACAGAGCCTTCAGGCATGCCTGACCAATACGGGCTGTCGTTGTTCAGTCGATGGCTGAGTTCTACCCATTCGTAATCGGATTTCAGTTGTTGTAAGAGATTCCATAATGAGTGTGCTGCCATAAGGACACTTCCTTTCTTGATTCAAAGATTCCATGTTTCTAATACGGACATCATGGCCCTTTTTTCAGCCGTTGCATCTTCTAAATGGAAGACAGCGAAACGGTTGCCACTTTCGGGAGTATAAATTTTCTTCATGACAGGATATCCCGGTTGGGCCAGTGCTTCTTGTGCCAGTTCATCCCCTTGTTCAAAAACGGCTTTGCCATAATAACGGAAAAAGAGTTTTCCTTTTCCCATGAGTCCACAAATTTCCACATAAGGATTTTCTTGCATTTGACGATAGACTTCTTTCATTGCGCCGACGCCAAAATAGTTCACTCCATCTTTCAGCATGTGGAAACTGATAGGACGCGATTTAGGGCGGCCAGCTTCTATGGTATTCAAAAAGAAAGCACCGCTCTCATCAACACAAGCGTTTAACCAATCGTTAATTTTTTTTGCAATGATTTGTTTTTCGGACATGTTGTTTCTCCTTGGTTGTTTTTGTGGGATGATGTGGGGTAATATTGATTTTTTGTATTCCGATAACTTACGATGCCATAAGTCTGCATCGGCCTTGGTAATGGGACGGATGACCCGGCAGGGATTCCCGGCTGCGACGACATGGCTGGGAATATCATGGGTTACGACGGAACCGGAACCTATGACGACGTCATCGCCAATAGTGACACCGGGATTGATGACGACATTACCGCCAATCCAGACGTCTGAACCGATAGTGACCGGTTTGGCGTATTCCAGGTTGGTATTGCGGACTTCCGCATCAATGGGATGACCCGCCGTATAGATACTGACGTGAGGTGCTAAAAATACATTGTCGCCAAAGGTGACGTAGTTTTCGTCTAGTATGGTCAGCCCCGTATTGGCAAAGAAATGACGGCCAAAGCGGATGCGGTCGCCATGGTCGAAGTAGACCGGCGCCAACAGCACCATGTCATCTGGCGCCTGGGCAAAACAGCGTTTCAGTTCTTCAAAAGCCTGACGGTCGTTCAAATCGTCAGAAGCATTGAATTTCCGCTGCGCCGCATGGACCCGCTGGAAGCTGTCATCGTGAACATTGAACGGATCGTACAGCTCCTGGCCAATCATGCGGTCCCACTCTTTCTGATTCAATAGTATCCTACTCCCTTCTCGTATATGCAATGCTACCCTTGAATCCGATACCATAGCTGCATTTCAAAATCGTTGGGAATCCCCGGTTCTGACATGAGCTGGCCGAAGCCTACGACAATGCGCGTCATGGTTTGGCGAAAGGCTTTTTCTAAAGGCATTTGCTTCACTTTATGGAGATACCACGATTCATGGATGGAAAGACACATCCCCGATTTCAGCAGCAACAGACGGGCATCATGGGCCGCCTGGATTTTTTCGGGGTCGCCCTGCGTATCCGCCTTGGCCGCTTCCAAGAGCTCCCGTTGTTCGTCTGGCGAAAGATGGCTGCGGAACATATGCTGAGCCAGGCGCCGGAACCAGGCATAGTCTTCCCCGACATCGGCCAACAACCGCGTCATGAGTTGTTCTGAAGCTCTATCTTCTAAAAAAGCCTGTACGCAGGCCAATTCCTGATTTTCCAAAGACATATCATCACCTCGCAGAGCGTACGTCACGCCTCACCCATCATCTGGCAAACAAGCTTTATGGAATAATTCTACACGTCAGGCATTAATTCCTGCTTTCCCCTGCCTTTCTTCAGATATATTTCATCGTGTACGTAAGACCTGCCTGGCCGCCCATTTCGATGAAATGCCAGTTTTTCTTCCATCTGTCCTATTTAATTCAATGAAATCCATGTGTTATAATAGAGACAAATTTTACTATATTTGAGGTGATTATGTTGAAAGGGAAAAAACTCGCATCCATGTTAGCTGTCACAGCTATGTTGACCAGCTTCGGCCTGACGGGGATTGTTGAAGGTGCCAGCCGGGCCGAATTAGCCGCGATTCATGTCAATCAGTCCGGAAATTTCCAGTATTGGAACGAGAATTCTCCAGCTAAGAAAAAGCTGGTAGCTTATGTGCAAAAAGTAACGAATCCTAAGAATCCTGATTTCATCCCGGCAGAACATCGCCTGGCCGTCTTCGATATGGATGGAACCCTGTTGGGAGAACGGACCCCGTCCTATACAGATGGCGTCTTTTATGCGGACCGTGTCCTGCATGACCCAAACTGTAAAGTGTCCGATGAAGACAAAAAATTTGCTCAAGCCTATTGGGATGCCATTTCTCAGCGGAAACCCGTTCCCCCGGAAATCGAAAAGAACTTGTACCACAACTTATATGCCGGACTGGCCGGGATGACGCCGCAGTCGTTGGATGCTTACGCCCAAGAATTCATGAAAAAGCCCGTCATCGGCCTGACGAACCTGACTTATGGCGAAGCCTTTTACCTGCCTATGGTAGAAGTGATTTCTTATTTAGAAGCCAATGATTTCACCTGCTATATCGTTTCCGCCTCTGACCGCCCCCTCGTCCGCACACTCGTCCATGGGGCCCTGCCTATCGCACCGAATCAAGTCATCGGGTCGGATCCGCAAATCATTGCCAGCCATCAAGGTCAAACTAGCGGTGGTTCGTATCAAATGACACAGGAAGATACCATCCAGTATGGTGAATTAGACCGGGTCAATGAAAAAATGAATAAAGTGTCATCCATTGTCCGTGAAATTGGGATACAGCCGGTCTTAGCCTTCGGGAACAGCAGCGGCGATTATTCCATGTTCCGGTATACGCTAAAGGATAACCCCTATAAAGCTGAAGTATTCAATATTCTCTGTGATGATACGCAACGCGAGTACGGTCGTCCGGAACGGGCCGAACGCGATAAGAAGACATCTGCCGAGAATGGCTGGAATACCATTTCCATGAAAAACGATTGGAAGACAATTTACGGAGATAACGTAAAAAAGACGAATTAGCCACTTGTAAAGAGCGTCATGCATGTGATTCATCAAGATTAGTGATGCAATCTATGCGTATTAATCAGAAATTGCAATAGAATTTGCCCCTTCTTTACAGACTCTATATGTTCGGCTGGTATGCTGAAGAAAATAGAGAAATCGAGGAAATCTTCGACCGCCAGCTCATCCAGACAGAAGCTCTCAATTTCATCCGCGGCCGCTCCCTGGAAAAGACATACCTCATCATCGACGAAGCCCAGAACATGACGCCGAACCAGGTCAAAGGCATCATCACCCGGGCCGGGAAAGGCACGAAGATCATCCTCGTCGGCGACCCCAACCAGATCGACAAGCCCTTCCTGGATGAACGGACCAACGGCCTGACCTATGCTGCCGACAAAATGAAAGGCAGCCCCTTATGCTATCAGCTGACCATGATGGCCGACGAATGTGAACGGTTGCTGCTGGCCCTCGATGCGATTCAGCGCTTATAGACTCATTTCTTCAGATATTGACTGGAAATGGCGGGATTCCACGAGCAGAGTCCCGCCGTTTTTTCAAAGCGCCATTTCTGTCGGACGTCGGGATATTTGTCATGGTCCACTTCGCTGAGGAACATGTCCAGAGGCCGGATGAAGTCGCGGTATTCGCCATATAAGGTCTTATAGACGACGTAGGTTTCGCCCGTTTCGGCGTCGTCGGCTAAATCGAGGATGCGGTACATATGGTTCTTGAAATGGCGCCACGTTTCGCCGGGCCTGGGCAGGTCGCGGCCGAGGACAAAGGCCGTCAGGGCCGCAAAGGATGGCAGGAAAGATACGGCATCGGCCCAATCCTCGTCGACGAAGCCTTCCTGGCTCATCTGTTGGATTAAGGCCTTCATGGGCTGGTAATACCCGTCGAAGTCGAGAAAAGCAAAGCGCCCTTCCATCTGATGCAGTTTCACCTGGCTCATGACCTGGCTGATTTCTTCCAGCGTTCCGATACCGCCGGGAAAGGCCAGGAAAATATCGCCTAAATCCATCATCTGCTGCTTGCGCGACGTCATATCCGGCGTCACAATCAGTTTCGTCAAGCCTTCATGCTGTAATTCATCATCCATGAAGAACTGCGGTTCCACGCCGATGACCTGGCCTCCAGCCTGCAAAGCACCGTCCGCCAGTTTCCCCATGAGCCCGGTCCGGCTGCCGCCGTAAACGAGGGTGTGCCCGTGACGGGCAATCCAGGCCCCTAACGCATAAGCATAATCAGCATAACAAGACCGGTTCCCGCAGCGGGAGCCGAGATAAACGGTAATATTCATAGATAGATTCCCTTCTTTCCCTGATATTTATACTCCATAAGTATAGCGTGAAATTCGCATAAATGCTATATATTCATTAAATCCGCTTCAACAAGTTGATATCTTATAACAAGCATGATAAACTTACCTACCAAGATTACCTGCCAAGGTCTGCCCACCCTGGTGACGATACTTTTTTTATGGCTTCCAACCATTTAAGACATCACCTGAAAAAATTGAGATATCATTTGATTTTATAAGGTTCCCCAGATTATCGTTTACATTTTGCAAGGAGTCACGTATACTAATGCTAGAACCAATGCTTGGTACTGGCCGGTCAGGCCCTTGCTCACTAGAGGAAGAATGTCCGGAGGTACTGCCAAGCATTGGTTCTTTTTCAAGCGATTATCAGCATATTATGTAACACTCATACCAAGGTTCTTCTTCTCATTCAAAAAAATTCCCACAATATGTTGACACCGTCGTTTCCATCATAATCCTTGACATGTTCAAGCATACTCCGTATACTGATGTTATCAACAGAGCCACGACCTGTCATTTCAAGGGTATCACTTTTATGTGAGGATTCTAAGACAGCGTGGCTCTGTTTTTCTGTTATCACATCGTATTTGTATATGCGCCGACACCACCGGTCTTAGTATCTTCCAAATATATTCCATAGTTTGGAATACCATCATGATTGATATAAGGTTTCCCCTGCCAATCATTGACATGCTGTAATAACACTCGTATACTAATATTAGAAGAATTAATATTTAGTAATGGCTGGTTAGACCCTTGCTCTTTCGAGGAAGAATTTCCAGAGGTACTGCTAAATATTGATTCTTTTTTGTTGGAAATATCATATACCTTTTTTCCCCAGCTAACTGATTCATAACAATTGGATGAGCTTTGATGTAATCTTCTCGGGAATATATTTTGTTACCGTATTCATGCATGATTTCAGACCAGCGTTCCGCCATACGTGCATAAATGAAGACACTTTCTTTAGCAGACTGTGCTACCTTTTCATTCCCCTTCGACAATTTATCAAGGGCATAGTCATAAGCCTTTCTCCCACCATCACTTAATTGTTTGCGTAACTCGTCTGGCTTATTCCCTTTTGTTACTTCATGGGATATAATCTAAGTAGAAGAAGATACATTGTCGGCAGAAGTGCCTGTTTCTTTTTTTAGATTCGTGGCTCTGAGATACCAATGTATCTTCTTTTTTTATTTTCTTCTGTTAGTAAAATGAATTGTAAAATTGTAAATTCCCATTGTTGCGTTTAATATTCGAAATCTGTTCATGCGAGAGTTGGAAACCATAAATATCTTTGATGATGGCAACAATGTCACTTGGATTTGTGTAACTGATTTACACAAACCATTTTACACTCCCAGTTTATATGCTATAGTAATTATAAACCACACAAGTTAAGGATGTGCTTAGTATGATAGCTCTCAAAAGACTAAGAGAAGAAAAAAGGATGACGCAAGCAGAATTAAGTAAAGATTTAGAAATATCTCCGAGTGCAATCGGAATGTACGAACAAGGAAGAAGAGTCCCGGATGTCTCTACATTAAAAAAGATATCTGCATACTTTAATGTGTCTATTGATTATTTGCTAGGCAATTCTACTGCAAAAGATATTCATACTTCAAATATACCGCCACTCCCCTCCCCAAAAGATGAACGAGATATAGTTTACAATCTTGAAAAAATGATGGCCTTTCTGAATAGTTCTGCCGCCAAAAGCACTACTGAGGATGATGAAGACAGGGAACTATTACGCACTTCTTTAGAAATAGCAATGAAGATAGCAAAAAGGTTGGCAAAAAATTAAATCCAAACCAATGATATCCAAGAGCATATCCAGATAATTTTAGGAGATAATTTTATGGGAAAACATACAGAAGCAATTATAGTCGCTGTTATTTCTATCACCCTTCTCGGCGTCTACCATTTTGTCTATGTACCACAACGTATTTCACAAGCCAAACAAGAACAATCATCTATGGACAAAACGAAGATAGATAAGTTGAATAAGGAAATTTCGAGCTTAAAATTAGAAAAAGCGGAATCAAAATCAGAAACTGTAAAACCTCAAGTTCAAAAAGCTCCACAATACGCCCCTAGTTATTCATATGATTCTGATGATTTTGACGACGAAATAGATGATTTAAACAACAAACTCGATGAACAAGAGCAAGAGCTACAAAACCTAAAAGATAAATATAACGATGCTGAAGAATCAAGATACCAAAAAGAATTAGATGAATGGCTAGACGACAAACGAGATTTACCACCGCAATCACCCGATTACGAATTGTAAAAAATAAACCTGCATAACATATACTATGCAGGTTTATTTCCAAACGCCCAAAAAGGATTAAAAAAAAACGAAACAAACTACCCATCATCAAATTTTCTCGGTATAATGAAATCATCGCGTAAATACTGCGAAACGAAGTATTTTAGGGGATTTATTATACTCCAAAGTGTGTTTATGCGATATGGATTTATTCAAAAAAGGAGATTAAAAATATGTTCTCTGCGCAGTTAAAGAAGTATCGAAAAAATAATGGTTACACCCAAAAACAACTGGCAGAAGTGGTGAGAGTAACACAGCAGGCTGTTGCTAAGTGGGAAACGAACAAGGCCTCACCAGATCCAGAAATGTTACAAAAAATAAGTTCAATATTAAATGTTACGGTTGATACCTTACTAGATGGAACAACACCCACAAATAAAAGCAAAATGCCGAAGGACTTGAACAAATTCTTACAGCAATCCGAAATCATTTTCGAGGGCAATACTTACAACTTAACAGATGAGGATAGAGGGCTGGTTATAAAATCTCTCGAAGTTGCTTTTGCATCTGTAAAACCGGTTAATAAGCGCAGAAAAAGCGATATTCTTACTAAATAGAAAAATGCCAGTGATTATTTCATAGAAAATTATCACATACTGAAATAATTAAAAGGCGGTGACATTATGAAAATTGGTGACAGAATAAAGAAATTAAGAGAAGAAAACGGATTGATGCAACAGGACGTTTGCAACACATTGGATATTGAACAGAGCACGCTTGCAAACTATGAAAATAATCGTCGTGTCCCCAAAACAGATATTTTAATTAAAATTGCGAATTACTATGGTGTATCGCTAGATTTCCTTGTCGGAATGACAGACAATCGCTTTAATAGCTACAAAGGATGCTTAAAAGATTTAAATAAATTCCTGCAACAATCCGAAATCATATTTGATGGCGATACTTACAAACTTACAGACGAAGACCGTGATTTAATTCTGAAAGCTCTTGAAGTTGCCTTTTTAGCGGTGAAACGAGGAAACAAACACAACCATTAAAATAACTATTGATTAGGGGGATTTTTCGTCATGATTTTCGTTGCCATGATTCTGTTAGGTTCCGTCATCGGCTTTGTCGGTGCTGGCGGCGCCGGCGTCACGATTACGCTGCTGACGGTCGGTTTCGGTGTTCCCGTCCATACGGCCCTGGCCGTCGCCCTGGCGGCCATGACTTTTACCATGATTTCCGGGACGGTCAGTCATTACCGGGAACATGAAGTCGATGTGAAGCCTGGGGCCATCATCGGCGGCAGCGGTATGATCGGCTCGATTGCCGGCGCCAATGTGTCCAACATCATGCCGTCTGAGCTGCTGGCGATGATGACGTCGCTCATGCTCATCGCTTCCGGCCTGATTCTCTATGTCCGCCTTTATCAGGACGCCTGGCTGAGCCGGCATTTTCCCGTGCGGACGACAGCCCTGACGGGCCGGAAGCTCTATGTCTATGGCATCATTACGGGCCTCATCGTCGGTTTCCTGTCCGGTGCCTTCGGCATCGGTGCCGCGGCCTTCATCCAGCTGGCCCTGATGGTCGTCTTCGGCATTTCCCTGCTCCACGCTATCGGGACCTGCATGATGATCGTCCTGCCTATTTCGGCGGCCGGCGGCTTGAGCTACTTGTTCAACGGCCGACTGGACCTGTGGATTTTCGTCCAGACCCTGCTGGGCCTGAGCATCGGCGCCTATATAGGTGCAAAGTTCACGCACTTAGCCCCTAAGCCCCTGCTCAAGGCAGCTATCGTCGCCATGCCGACCCTGGGCGGCATTATCATGGTCCTCTTCGGCCGCTAAGCCTGCTGATGGCGGTGCCAGCAGTAGCAGATCAGGACCGTCAGGACGACCCAGAACATCAGCCGTCCGCTGTGCTGGCTGAGGTGGATGAGGTCATGGCCTAAAAGGACTTCGATGACGACCCGCGGGACCTTGCCGACAGCCGTCGCCAGGAAGTGGTCTTTCTGGCTGAGGTGGCTGACGGCGGCGATAGCCGTAAAGGGGACGTTGGGGATATACGGAATGGACCGGGCCATGGCCAGCGTCGAGAAGCGGCTGTACTTGTCGAGCTGATTCCGCAAGTGATGACGGGAAATGACGTGGATGGCCTGGCGGCGCAGGCCGGTCCGCAAGATGAGGAAGCTCAGTTCCGTCCCCAGGACTTCGCCGACCCAGGAAATAATAAGGCCCGGCACGAGGCCGAAGATGGCTCCGTTGACGGTCAGAAAGGGAATCGACGGCAGGCCGGTCATGTCGGTGACAGTGATCATGAAGATACTGATGAGGGCGGCATAGATGCCAAAAGAAGAAATATACTCGATGAGGCCGTCGACATCACCGGCCAGGCTCAAGCGGAACAGTTCCTGATAGAAGTCGGGGATGACCCACTGGACGCTCCAAAAAGCCAGGAATAAGCCCAGGCAGACAGCGCCTTTCATCACTTTGTCCCATAAAGGACCATTGCGAATAGCCATAGATATCCCCTTCTCTCACTCTTGATAATTCTATTGTATACCTAAAAAGGGCAGATTCACAAGTGTTTTTTGTAAACTGCCCAAAGGAGGTTTAACTATGACAAAAATACCGGATGCACCGAATTTTTTTATCGGCCGCAGTGAAGCCATTGCCCAGAATGATAAATTATCCAGCAAAGCCCGGCAGAGCCTGTATACGGCCCGGGCTGCCAATACGGTCGATGCCTACCGGTCGGACTGGAATGACTTCTGCGACTGGTGCAGCTATCACCAGCTGTCGTCGTTCCCGGCCGAACCGGAAACCATCGTCAATTACATCAACGACCTGGCCGATAACGCCAAGGCCAATACCATCGCCCGGCGCATCAGTGCCCTGACCGAGAATTTCGACGCCGCCGGCCTCAAAGAGAATCCCTGCCGCTACCCCATCGTCAAGAACGCCCTGCGGGGCATCAAGCGCATGAAAGGGACCATCCAGCACGGCAAGGCGCCGATCCTTTTCGACGACATCAAGGAAATGCTGACCTATCTCGAAGGCGACGAAATCCAGCAGGTCCGCGACAAGGCCATCCTGCTGGTCGGCTTCTACGGGGCCCTGCGCCGGTCGGAACTGGCCGGCATCGACGTGGAAGACCTGAAATTCACCCGCCTGGGCCTGCTCATTACCCTGCGCAAATCGAAGACGGACCAGTTCGACCAGGGCCAGATGATCGCCATCCCCATGGTCAAAGACAAGGACCTCTGTGCCGTCACGGCTTTGCAGAAATGGCTCGATGTCAGCGGCATCACGACCGGGCCGGTTTTTCGGGGATTGACGAAAGGGCATCATGTCCGTAAAACTCGGATTTCCGATAAATCTATCGCCCTCATCGTCAAGCACTATGCCGGGCTCATGGGCATGAACCCCGACGATTACGGCGCCCACAGCCTGCGCCACGGCTTTGCCACGTCGGCGGCCCAGCATCACGTCGAAGAACGGCAGATCATGCGTCAGACCCGGCATAAGTCCCAGGCCATCGTGCGCCGCTACATCGACGAAGCCGACCGCCTCATCGACAGCCCGATTTTAAAGATTACCGAAGATTCTCACTAATCCACCAGCTGCCGGGCCAGCGCCGTCCGCACCTGTTCGGCCCGGCCCGGTGCCACGGGCAGGCGCAGGACCTGGCCCGGACGGATATCGCTGGTGCCGGTCAGGCCGTTTTCTTTCAAAATCGAATCTATGACCTGGCGCACGTCCGTATCATCACCGGATGCGACAGAGGCCAGCTGCCAGACGGTCTGCCCCGGTTCAACGGCGACGGAAACGAATTCCTGCGAAGGCTGGTAACTCCAGCCGATCTGCGTACACATAAAGAGGGCCCATATGGCCAAGACGACATATTTCATGGCAATCACTCCTGACTTTGAAACGAACGTTCTTGGAACGGATTTTCTTAGAACAACCATTCGTCGATGGTTTTATTATATCGTCGAACAGTTGTTCTTGTCAAGATATTTTGAACAAACGTTTGATTTTTTTTATGAATTTCGGTATAATGAAGGTAGCTTATACTGGAATTGCTATAACTTTCCAAGACTGGAGTGATATATATGATTAATAATGAAAAAATGCTGACGACCCGTCAGAAACAGATCTTAGAATACATCCGCACGTGCGTCCATAAATTCGGCTATCCCCCATCGGTGCGGGAAATCTGCAAGGAAGTCGGCCTGAGCTCGACGTCGACGGTCCACGGTTATCTCCACCGCCTGGAAGATCTGGGCTATATCCGCCGCGACCCGGCCAAGAACCGGACCATCAAACTCCTCGACGAAGGCTCGTGGCGGTCCAAGAAGATCGTCCCCCTGCCCCTGGTCGGTCAGGTCCGGGCCGGCGCCCCTATCTTTGCCGAAGAATGCGTGGAAGACGTCTACCCCTTCCCGGCCGACTTCATCGGCAATGACGACTGCTTCATGCTCGTCGTCCAGGGGGACAGCATGAAGAACGCCGGTATCCTCGAAGGCGACCAGCTCATCGTCCGCCGCCAGGAAACGGCAGAAAACGGCGAAATCGTCGTCGCCCTCATCGGCGAAGAAGCGACGGTCAAGCGCTACTTCCACGAAGCCGACACGATCCGCCTGCAGCCGGAAAATGACGAATACGAACCGATTTATACCCGGGATTGCCAAATCTTAGGCAAAGTCATCGGCCTCTACCGTCGGTATTAAGGAGGCCTTCTCATGTCTGATTTCTCGGTGGTCCTGCCCAATGACCTTCCCTTATTTTCCGGCATCAGCCAGGAAAAAAGGAAGGCCATGCTCGCCTGCCTGGGCGCACGGGTCCGGACGGTCCGCAAAGGGGAATTCCTCGTCCTGGCCCAGGATGAAGTGAACTACATCGGCATCGTCCTCAGCGGCGAGGTCCATATGATCCACGAAGACCGCTGGGGTGACAAAGCCGTCCTGGCCATTATCCGCAGCGGCGGTCTCTTTGGCGAAACCTTCGTCTGCGGCACGATCCTGCAATCCATCGTAACCTTCCAGGCCGTCAAGAACACGCAGTTCCTGGTCCTCCCCTTCCAGAAGGTCCTGCACATCTGTACCAATGCCTGTCCCTTCCATCACCAGCTCATTGAGAACATGCTGCATCTCATGGCTGACAAGAATGCCCAGCTGCTGACCAAACTAGAAGTCGTTTCCAAGAAGAAGCTGCGCAAGAAACTATTGACCTACTTCTCATTCCAATCTGAACAGGCCGGCAGCCAGACCTTCACCATCCCCCTGACCCGGACCCAGCTGGCTGACTATCTCTGTGCCGACCGCACGGCTGTCGCCAGGGAACTGGCTCACATGAAAGACGAAGGCCTCATCGAAATAGACCAGCAGCGGGTGACGCTGTATTGAAAAAAGGCGCTGTCACATGAAGACAGCGCCTTTTTTAGTGGTTAGCAGTTAGTGGCTAGGGGTTAGCAGATGGCTTTAAATTTACAGGTTTTCTTTGCAAACTACAAGCTCTGTGCTACAAACTATAAGGCAAAGGGACCTCGCATGATGGCAAAAACCATCGTGCGAGGTCCCTTTTTTGTAGGGGCTCGCACGTGGCGAGCCCGCTCCGGGATATGTCCTATCATCCCTGACGGGCGGCCCCACGTGGCGACTCCTACAATTCACGGACTACTATAAAGAAAGAGCAACCTCTCAGTCAGCTTCGCTGACAGCTCTCCTATAAGGAGAGCCACGAGCACGAGCTACTAATCACTAGCCACTAGCCACGAACCACTAATCACCAATTTTCTTCGCTGCGATGCCGTAGGGAATGGACAGGAAGAGGACGGCACCGACGATGTTGCCCAAGGTGACCATGAACAGGTTGTAGAGGTAACCGCCGACGCTGACGGCCGTACCGGCGGGATTCAGCAGGCCCAGGGTCAGGACGGTCATGTTGGCTATGCTGTGTTCAAAGCCACAGGTAAAGAAGGCGTAGAGGCACCAGAAGACCATGATCAGTTTGCCGCTGTCCGATTTGCAGCGGAAGCCGCACCAGACGGCCAGGCAGACCAGGACGTTACAGAGGATACCTCTGAGGAAGAGGACCAGCGGCGGCAGGCTCATCTTCATGGCAGCGGCATTGGCCAAAGCCTGGCCGACGCCGCCAGCCGTGCCGGCAGCACCATAGAAGAGCAGGGACAGGACGATGGCGCCGAACCAGTTGCCCAGGTAACAGACGACCCACAGGCGGATGACGTCCGTCAAGGTGACCGTCTTCGACCGCCAGCCATTGTAGAGGACGAAGGCGTTACCCGTGAACAGTTCCGCCCCGGCGATGATGACCAGGCTCAGGGCGATGCCGAAGGACAGGCCCATGGCGATCTTAGTCATGGGAATGGCTCCCAAGGTCCCGCTGACCGTAAAGGACAGGAGGATGCCAAAGCCGATATAGGCACCGGCTAAGGCCGACAACAGGAAATATCCCAGGGGATTCTTCTTCAAGAGGCCTACTTTCGCAGCTGCCCCGGCCGCGGTCGCAGCGTATTCGTCGTTGTACATAGGCTCCTCCTTATTTCAGCGGCAACGGTTTCTGGAATACATCCAGATCGGCCGGATTTACGTCTTTGCCGACGTAGAACGGTTCCGATTTCAAGCCGACATAGCGGATACCGGACCAGTTGAGAGGACGGTAGATTTCCGCCTTCTTCGGCAGATGGACGTCCTGGAGGATGAACTTGATGAATTCTTCCGGACCCGTACGGTCTACCATATAGCCGATATGTTCCTTGCCACCCGGAGCGGTCGGGTCGATATATTTCTTGGCAAAAGCATAGACGTTGGAGATAATCTTCACGACGCTGTCTTCATCGGCCCATTTAATGAAATCGACGCCCATGCGCGGGTTCTTTTTGCCTGTACGGCCCAAAAGGGTGATACGGAAATACTGTTCCTTGCTGCGCGTCCAGGCACGGTTCGGGCAGGCCCAGACACAGACGCCGCAGCCAATGCATTTTTCGACATTGCGGACAGGACGGAAATTCTTCATCTGCAAGGCTTCGACAGAAAGCTGTTTACACTTACGGACGCACATGCCGCAGCTGACGCAGCGGCTGGCATCGAACTGAGGTTCCGTCATGCCCATGACGCCGAAGTCATGCATACGGATTTTGTCGCAGTCGTTGGGACAGCCCGTAAGGGCTACTTTAACGTGCAGGTCATTGGGGAAAATAGCCTTTTCGATCCGTTTGGCCAGGGCCGTCGTATCGTAGTTGCCGAAGGGGCAGACGCGGTTGCCTACGCAGGCCATGACATTTCGGGTACCAGAAGCTTCGAAACCGGCGCCTTTTTCGCTCTGATTGATGTCGAGTTCATCGATGATCGGCTGCAGTGCTTTCTTGACTTCTTCAACTTTTTCAAAGGGAATCCCCATGATTTCAAAGCCCTGACGGATGGTCAGATGGATTTCGCCATTGCCATATGTTTCTGCAATATGCTGGACCTGGCCCAGGACCTTGGCATTCAGGGACCCACCGGGTACACGGACACGGGCGGAAGCCATATTGCGATTTTTCGTTACTCGGAAAGCGTATTTTTTTAACTTGCCGCAATTCATTTCCATAATGTATCAGCCTCCTAGTCGATTAAGGTACGAAGTTCGGTGTATTTGAATACCGGCCCGTCCTGGCAGACGTAGACTTTGCCAATACGGCAGTGACCACATTTGCCGAGGCCGCAGCACATTTTGCGCGATTCAGAGAGCCAGATCTTTTCTTCATCGAAACCGAGTTTGATCAATTCCTGGATGGAGAATTTGATCATCATCGGCGGACCGACGACGACGGCGATGGCGTTGTCGAAGTCTTTGAGGGGTAGTTCCGGGATGTACTGGGTGACCAAGCCGACATGGCCGTCATAATTTCCTTCTTCCGGAGCCTTGTCGACCGTGCAGATGAAGTTCATGCCGTCGGCAATCCAGCGTTTGAGGTCTTCTTTGAAGAGGATGTCCGCCGGCGATTTGAAGCCGGAAATGACAGTCAGGCTCTTACATTCGTCCATGTGGTCGGCGAAGTAGTCGATGACGCCGTGGACCGGAGATAAGCCGGAACCACCGGTGACCAGGACGATTTCCTTGCCTTTGAACATGTTGACGTCGAAGCCATTGCCATAAGGCCCGCGCATGAAGAAGTGGCCGCCGACATAGTTTTCAAAGATTTCATCGGTCAGGCTGCCGACTTTACGGATGGTGAAATCCAGGGAATGGTCGGTAATGCCGCTGACAGAAATGGGAGCTTCGCCGTATTTCGGGATAGAGATTTCAAAGAACTGGCCCGGTTTGACCGGATGTTCTTTGCCACGGTCATAGGCCATCCGGAAAGTATATTCCACATCGGCATGTTTAATGACTTCTAAGATTTCCGAACGGAACGGTAAGTATTCGTTATTCATTCTCGGTGACCTCCTTCATGCCTTCCGGCAATTTGACATTGATGCAATGGCTGAGCGAAATGTATTCCGGACAGATGGCATCACAACGGCCGCAGCCCACGCACATCTGGAAACCGGAGCGCTGTTTAAATTCCAGCGTCTTATGGAGCACTTTGAAGCGCATCCGTTCGCCAGCCTTCTTGCGGAAGCAAAGGCCGCCGGCTACCAGGGTATAATCGTCGAACATACAGGATGTCTGCACGCGGCGGCGTTCGCCGGCTTTATGGTCTTCCGTGAAGAATACGTCCTGCATGGACCAGCAGGTGCAGGTCGGACAAGCCAGGGTGCAGCGGCCGCATTTGATGCAGCGCTTGTCGTATTCATCCCAGACGTGGGATTTGGCGATGGCCGACGAGAGGTTTTCCGGAATATGTACCTGCAGTTTGTTTTCGGTCACATGGTCGGGGACGACGTCGACTTCCGGTGCCTTGGCTTCGCTGACAGCTTTCCCAAGGACGTCATCTTTAACATCGAGGAAATACTGGCCGTCTTTGACGTTCAAGGCGACATCGTAGTTATCGCTGGTATTGGTGCCCATGGAAACGCAGAAGCAGTTGTCGAATTCCTGGCTGCAGCCCATGAGGACGAATTTGACGCGGTCGCGGACGCGTTTGTAATAATAGTCTTCCGGACCGTTCTGGAGGTACATGTAGTCGAAGCGTTTGATGGCGTGCAAGTCGCAGCTGCGCAGCAAAATGATGGCACCCTTTTCCGGTGCTTCGGCTTCGGTGACAGTATTTTCATTGAAATAGAATAACGTCTGGCAAACGGGCAATAAAACGTCTTTTGCCGAGTAGTCGGACCGTTTGTCCCAAACGATTTCTTCCGGCTTGGTGATTTTGCCATAGCGTACGATATCCTGCATCGAAGAACGTCCCGTGCCGGCAAACAGTTTCGGAGCGTAAATGTCATACGTATCCGACCATTTGGCAAAGACCGTGCCCAATGCATCTGCATTTAATTGATAGCCCATGCTGTTACCCTCTTTCCAAAAAATATAAATGAGAAATATGATTAATAAACAAATACTTTTTTTCACATACACCGTGACGACATCATAAGCCGCCTCGTTGATTTTATGATAACAGCGGGAGAAGAAAAAAACCGTTGCCGTAGCAACAGTTTTTTTCATTTTTTCTAAATACTATGCTTTTTTATCATCTAAAATCGTTATTGTTGAGGAATTTAAATACATCATACTTTTTCCCATAATCTTTTCTTTTCAGTTCCTATGACTCATCATAACACTGTAACTTATTACAGGTAGTCCATGCTGTCTTTGCATACAGAAAAAGAGGCTGTCGCCTGAAGACAGCCTCTTTTTGAGTGTTAATAATCATTCAAAATCGTTGTGGAATTTAATCTTGCGATACGTTTCAAAGGTCATCCACTTATCGAAGAGTTCGGCATCGGAGTTTTCCCCGGCCTTGGCGTAGTCCGCCTTGAAGGCAGCGAATTCCTGCGGCGAATGGACGTTGATGGCAAAGCCGCGGCCGTTGACTAAAGGCTGTTCTGTATAGGCATAGCCATCGAGGGCCAGGATGTTGGCGACTTTGGCGTCGCGGATTTCGACGGCAACCTTGTCGCGGAGGATGAGGATGTCGAAGTTATCCGGATAGGCATAGGTTTCGCCTTTCGTCGGGATTGTATCGCCGATGTGGTACTGGTGGAAGGACGGTTTGGCCTTGGTGATATTGAGGCTCTGCATGCCGTAGAAGAAGTCTTCAAAGACGTCGCCGCGAGCCTTCAGGGAGCCGTTGACGAAGGTGTGGTCGGCGTTGGTGTCGTTAACGTCAATGACGACGCCGCAGGCCGAGGTCATATTGGTGACGCGGTCGATGAGGATGAGTTCGCCCAGGACCTTGTGATGGCTGAAGGTATCGACGACAATCGGTTCCTGCAAGAAGAGCGTGCAGACGGCGATTTCGTTCTTCGTAAGGCTCGAAGCGCGTTTCTTTTCGCCTGTATTGACGTCGATGGTGTAGTCGATATCGGTGAGGACGCCGACGATTTCCTTGGTCCCCAATTTGACGACGTATTCTTTGCCGACAGCCAGGTCCTGGTCATCCATCCAGAGCATAGTCGCCGTAATGCGCTGGCTCAGGGCGACGTCCGTCCCCTTGGTAAAGACGCAGCCCCGGGATACGTCGACTTCGCGGTCGAGCTGGACGTTGACCGGCTGGCCTTTGACGGCCGAATCGACGGTATCGAAGCCGATGAGGATGGATTTGACCTTAGCTTCTTCCTTGCTGGGCAGGGTCGTAATCGTATCGCCGACGGCCAAGGCGCCGCTTTCGATCTGGCCCTGGAAGCCGCGGAAGGTGTGGTTCGGACGGCAGACGCGCTGGATGGGCAGGTAAAAGCCTTCTTCTTTGTCTTCTTCGACGTTGACCGTTTCCAGATAGTCGAGGATGGTCGACCCCTGGTACCAGGGCATATTGGCCGACGCTTTGGTGACGTTGTCCCCTTCCGTCGCCGAGACGGGGATGAGGATGACGTTGGCCAGTTCCAATTCGTCGCGGAGCTTGGCGATCTGGGCCTTGATTTCTTCAAAGCGTTCCTGGCTGTAGCCGGCCAGGTCCATCTTGTTGATGGCGAAGATGAAGTAGCGGATCCCCATGAGAGCGCAGATGCGGGCATGGCGGCGGGTCTGGACCAGGACGCCTTTGGTGGCGTCGATGAGGATGATGGCCAAGTCGGCAAAGGAAGCGCCGACGGCCATGTTGCGCGTATATTCTTCATGGCCCGGCGTGTCGGCGACGATGAAGCTGCGGTTATCCGTGCTGAAATAACGGTAAGCTACGTCGATGGTAATGCCCTGTTCCCGTTCCGCCATAAGGCCGTCCAGGAGCAGCGAGTAGTCGATGGCCCCGCCGCGGCTGCCGACCTTGCTTTCCAGTTCCAGGGCCTTCTTCTGGTCGGCGTAGAGCAATTTGGCGTCATAGAGCAAATGACCGATGAGTGTCGATTTGCCGTCATCGACGCTGCCGCAGGTAATAAATTTTAACAAGCCGTTTCCGTTTCTATCCATTTTAGAAATACCCCTCTCTCTTTCTGCGTTCCATGCTGCCAGCTGCTTCATTATCGATGACGCGGCTCGTCCGTTCCGACGATACGGCGCTCAGCGTTTCATCGATGATGGCATCCAGCGTATCGGCATCGGATTCGATGCCCCCTGTCAAAGGATAGCAGCCCAAGGTCCGGAAGCGGATCTTCTTGTGCATGATTTCTTCTCCCGGCTTGAGGCGCATGCGGTCGTCGTCGACCATGATGATGTTGCCGTCACGATAGACGCAGGGCCGTTCCTTGGCAAAGTACAAAGAGACGATGTCGATATTTTCCCGTTTGATGTACTGCCAGATATCTTTTTCCGTCCAGTTGGAAATGGGGAATACGCGCATGCTTTCGCCTTTATGGATGTGCGTATTGTAGAGCTTCCACATTTCCGGACGCTGGTTCTTCGGGTCCCAGGCCTGGGCTTCATTGCGGAAGGAAAAGATACGTTCTTTGGCGCGGGATTTTTCTTCGTCCCGGCGGCCGCCGCCAAAAGCAGCCGTGAAGCCGTATTTGTGCAGGGCCTGCTTGAGGGCCTGGGTCTTCATGATGTCCGTATAGGCTGCGCCGTAATCGAAGGGATTGACGCCCTGTTTGACGCCTTCCTGGTTGATGTATTCAATGAGCTGCAGGCCGTACTTCTTCATGGTTTCATCGCGGAAGCGGATCATTTCCTTGAACTTCCACGTCGTATTGACATGGAGGAACGGGAAAGGCGGCTTTTCCGGATAAAAGGCCTTCCGGGCCAGGTGAAGCATGACAGAACTGTCCTTGCCGATGGAATAGAGCATGACCGGCTTTTCACATTCCGCAGCGACTTCGCGGATGATGTAAATCGCTTCGGCCTCTAACTTGTCGAGATGCGATAATGCACACATAATATGAATCCCCCTATTGATAAAATGCAGTTTCCAGTTTATAGTCTGCAGTTTGCCGTAATGGGTGCTCTTTTACTACAAACTCGGTACTACAAACGGCAAACTAATTAATATGAATTCGCCTGTTTGCGGTCGACGGTGATGGTCTTTTCACTGCCGTCGGCCTTATGGATATGCCAATGCAGGTAGTGGCCGTCAGCAGTGACGTTCATCGTGCTGCCGCGGCCGCCCATATCGGCGCCGAGGTAGAAGTCGATGGCCTGGACCGGGCAGACTTTGACGCAGGATACACAGCCCCAGCAGTCCCTGGGATAATGCATCCAGGCCTTGCCCTGGCCGTTGCGGTCGATGAGGCTGCCCGGGCAGACGTCGATGCACTGGCCGCAGCCGATACAGCGTTCCTGCTTAATGCGTATGCTCATAAGTTTCCCCTCCTGGTACTAAATCGCGGTAGATCATGTGGACCTGGCCGTCTTCGTCCATGCGGGAGTTGACGTATTTCAGCCAATCCGCACGCTGTTCCGGATAATCGAGGTTTTCCGCAAAGGAATGCCACCGCGTTTCCTTGCGGGCCCGCAGGTGGGCGATGAGGACCTTGCAGACCGTCAGCCGTTCGCGCAGTTCGTAGACGAAGAGCAGTTCATGGTAATCGCTGGCGCCGACGTGGGCTGCCAGTTCCATGAGCTGGTCGATTTTTTCATCGGCCAGGGCCAGCTGCTTTTCGTTGTACTGGTAATGGCTGCCGATGCCGCCGGCGTAGGTATCCATTACTTTCTGCATGGCTTCTTCCAGCTGTTCCACAGTGAAGAAGCTGTCCGTCTCACCGAGGGCGGCGTTGTATTCGGCTACCTTTTCGGCGAGGATGGCCTTTTCCTGGGCTTCATCGAGGCCGGATACATCGCTCAGGCCCTGGCGGACCATATCCTTGGCGGCGATTTCCCCTTCGACCAGGGCACCGGTGACGTATTTCTGCGGACAGCCGCCGGCGACGTCGCCAGCCGCATAGAGGTGGCGGATCGTCGTCTGGCGGTTCGTGTCGACCCAGTAGCCGCTGGCCGTATGGCCGCCGACGACGTACGGTTCAGTCCCTTCGATTTCGACGTTCTGCTGACTCGGCAATTTCCCCGACTCGATCCATTTCAAAGTCTGGCTCGGCGCCATGTTGAGGTAGGCCTTGAGGAGCGATTCGTCCTGGGCCGGCGTGATGCCTTCCGTGCGGAGATAACAGGGACCGTTGCCGTCCAGCGTTTCCCGGACCGTGCCGTACAGGCGCTGGGACGTGGTCAGGCCGTATTTCTGTTCATATACGTCACCGCGGGCGTTGACCTGCTTGGCCCCGACGCCCTGGGCGATAGTCCCTGTCGGCGCGATGGTATCCTTACAGCGCAGGGCGATGAAGCGCATTTCAAAGGTCGTCATCTCAGCCCCGGCCCGGATGCCCATGGCATAGCCGGCACCGGTGTTGAAGGGACAGTACCACATCTTGTGCCGGGAAAAACCGGGATTGTTGGGCCGGTAGAGGCCGGCTGCGCCGCCTGTGGCACAGAGGACGGCTTTGGCCCGGATTTCATAGGCCGTGCCCGTGCGCATATCGAAGCCCAGGGCGCCGGCAATGGTATTGTCGCGGACGATGTAGTCGGTAATATTCAGATGGTTGATGACCTGGACGCCATCGAGCTTCTTAACGGCGTCGGCCAGGATGGTCTTGATATTTTCGCCGTTGATCTTGATATTGCGCGTGCCGCGGGCGACGTATTCACCCTTTTCGTCCTTTAAGATGACCAGTCCCAGGTCTTCCAGCTTCTTCGTGACTTCGTTGAGGCCTTCGGACATGGTGAGGAGCAAGTCTTCCCGGACGATGCCGGCTGCGTCTTTCTTGGCGTAGTCGACGTAGAACTGCGGCGTATGGCCCTTGGTGATATAGGCGTTCAGGGCATTGACGCCGGCTGCCAGACAGCCGCTGCGGCGGATATCGGCCTTTTCGGCGATGACCACGGACGCATCAGACAGGCTGCGGAGAGCCAGGGCGGCATAACAGCCGGCCGTCCCGCCGCCGATGATGAGGACATCCGTATGGATGATCTTCTCGCTGGTAATCTGCATAACATAGACTCCTTCGTTAAATATAGAAAACGTCGGCCGAGGTCATGGCGCTGTTTTCTTTTAAATACGTCTTGTCGCCGTCGAGGACGTACAAGCGGTAAATAAGGACCTGGACGGTCTCGCCGACAGACAGTGGCGGGTCGTCGAAGGAATATTCGCCGTGAATGGCCAGGCCCTTGATGCGGACGGTCACGTCGAGGTGGCTGCCGCGGAAGACGACGGCTTCGACCGTCCCTTCTTCAGCAGCGCTGATATACTGTTTCATCGTGCCGTGTTTGTAAATCTTGAGGAACTCCGGCCGGACGATGGCTTGTTTGCCCGCTCCGACTTGCAGGAATCCCGTGAGGATGTTGCAGTTGTCGATGACAACTGGAGTTCCGATAAATTGAGCCACAAAGGGCGTCCTGGGCTGGCGGTAAATATCCAGCGGCGTCCCGACCTGTTCGATATGGCCGTGGTTGGTGATGATGATTTCATCGGCTACTTCGACGGCTTCGTCCTGGTCATGGGTGACGAAGATGCTGGTAATGCCGACGCGGTGGATCGTATCCTTGAGCCAGTTGCGCAGTTCCTGGCGGACCTTGGCGTCGATGGCGGCAAAAGGTTCATCCAGGAGCAGGACCTGGGGATTCGGCGCCAGGGCCCGGGCAAAGGCCACGCGCTGGCGCTGGCCGCCGGAGAGCTGGTTGGGATAGCGCTTTTCCATGCCCGACAGGCCGACGAGGTCGATCATTTCCAATACGCGCTGGCGTATCTCCTCTTTCGGCCGCTTCTGGATTTCCAGGCCGAAGGCGACGTTGTCGTAGACGGTCATATAGCGGAACAAGGCGTAGTTCTGGAAGACGAAGCCGATGCCCCGCTTGGCAGCGGGAATGTCGTTGACCCGGCGGCCGTCGATGAAGATGTCGCCGCTGTTGGGATTCTCCAGGCCGGCCAGCATGCGCAGGATCGTCGTCTTGCCGCTGCCGCTGGGACCGAGGAGGGCGACGAGCTTGCCCTTGTCGATGCCGAAGGAAACGTCGCGCGACGCGTGGAAGGACCCGTAATTCTTTTCGATGTGTTTCATTTCGACGTACATGAGCTTCACCTCCTTTATGACGTTTTATCGGCCTTGGCTTCGAGGAAAGTCCGGAGCAGCAGGACGATGATGGCTAATAAGACGAGCAGTGACGATACGGCAAAGGCCGCCGTAATGGCATCGGCCGACCCCGATTGGTAGAGGGCGTCGATTTCCAGGGGCAGTGTAAAAGTCTCGCCGCGCAGTTTCGACAAGGCGCTGACGGCACCGAATTCGCCCAGCGCCCGGGCCGTGCAGAGGACGATGCCGTAGAGCAGGGCCCATTTGATCTGCGGCAGGGTGATGCGGAAAAAAATCGTCCAGCCGCTGGCTCCCATGAGGGCCGCCGCTTCCTCTTCATCGCGCCCGTTGGTGCTGAGGACGGGAATGATTTCCCGGAAGACGAAGGGAAAGGTAACGAAAATCGTCGCCAAGATGACGCCGGGAACGGCAAAGACGATCTGGATATCCGTCCCCCAGTAGTCGTTGAGGACTTCGATCCACTGACCGATCCAGCCCATGCGGCCGAAGGTCATGATGAAGGCCAGGCCGGCGATGACCGGCGAGATGGAAAAGGGTATATCGATGAGGGTCGTCAGGAAATGCTTGCCCCGGAAGTCGAATTTGGAAATAGCCCAGGCCGCACCGAGGCCGACGATAGTATTGACGATGACGGCAGCGACCGTGGCAATCAGGGTCAGGCGCAGGGCCGACAGGACGTACGGCGTCGTCAGGGCCTGTACGTAGAAGTCCCAGCCTTCGGCCAGCGAGTTGGTGAGGACCGACACGAGGGGAACGATGAGCATGACCACGACGAAGACGACGCTGATCGTGAGCAAGGCGATTTCTGTCTTACTGTGTTTCATAATGGCTCCCCTCCTCTACTGGACGCGCCGGGCCTGATGGACCTGGATCATATTGATAGAAAACAGTGTGACAAAGGCGATGACCAGCATGGCCAGGGCGATGGCCGTGGCGATGGCGTAATCGACGTAATTGAGCTTCTGCATGATGACGTAAGAAACGACCTGCGTATGATGCTTGGCACTGTTGCCGGAAATGTAGATGACGCTGCCGTATTCGCCGAGGCCCCGGGCAAAAGCCAAGCCGAAGCCCGTCAACAGGGCCGGCCGCAGTTCCGGGAAGATGATGCGCCGGAAAATGGTGAACTGCGACGCGCCGAGCATACTGCCCGCTTCTTCATACGTCGGGTCGAGCTTCTCCAGGACCGGCTGGATCGAGCGGACGACGAACGGAATGCCGACGAAGACCATGGCGATGGTCAGGCCGATCTTGGTATAGGCGATCTGGATGCCATAGCTGGCAAAGAAACTGCCGAAGAAGCCCGTATCGGAATAGAGCTTGGAAAGGGTGATGCCGGCGACAGCCGTCGGCAAGGCAAAGGGCAGTTCGATGACGCCGTTCAGGAGACGTTTCCCGAAGAAATCGTAGCGGACCAGGACCCAGGCCAGGATGAAGCCAAAGACGCAGTTGACCAAAGCCGCCAGGACAGAACAGGAAATGCTGGTGATGAAGGCGTTGCGGATGCCGCTGTTGGTGATGAGCTTGGCATAGTCATTGGCCGTCAGCTGCAGGGAGTGCGCCAGGACCGACGCCAGCGGGATGAGGATGAGCAGGGACAACATGGTAAGGGTCATGCCCATGGACAGGCCGAAGCCGGGAATAATCTGATTGCGCCCGCCGGAACGGGCAAAAAAGTGTTTCATCCGGCTCCCCTCCTATGCATCGCCGTTGACGTCGGCCATGATCTTATCGAACAAGGCGTCGTCGTTGAAAAATTTAACATACGCAGCCTCCCAGCCGCCGAAATCGCTGATCTTGGTCAGCTTGACCTTGAGATCGAAGCGGTCGGCATAACGCCGGAGGATATCCGGATTAGACGGCCGGAAACCGTTCTTGGCGGCCAGTTCCTGGGCCTCATCGGAATAGAGGTAGGCCAGGTATTCATGAGCCGCCTCTTCATGGCCCTTGCGCCGGGCCAGGCGGTCGACGACAGCCACGCTGGGCTGGGCCAGGATACTGATGCTGGGCACGACGAGGTCGAACTTATCGGGATATTCGCGCATCGAATAAAGCGCTTCGTTTTCCCAGGCGATAAGGACGTCACCTTGCCCGTTTTCGACAAAGGTCGTCGTCGAGCCACGGGCGCCGGAATCCATGACCGTCACATTGCGGTACAAGTCGGTCATGAAGGCCCGGGTCTTAATTTCATTTCCCCCGAAATGGTCAAGGCCCCAGCTCCAGGCGGCCAGGAAGTTCCAGCAGGCGCCGCCGCTGCTCTTCGGGTCCGGCGTAATGACGCTCACGCCGGGCTTTACCAGGTCGTCCCAGTCACGTATCCCTTTCGGGTTCCCCTTGCGGACCAGGAAGACGATGGTCGACGTGTACGGCGCCGAATCGTTGGTGAAATCCCCCTGCCAGCCTTCATGGATGAGGCCGGCCCTTTCGATGAGCGACACATCGTGGGCCAGGGCCAGGGTCACGACATCGGCCTTGCTGCCTTCGATGACTGACCGGGCCTGACTGCCTGATCCGCCATGGGATTGGATGATGCGGATATCCTTGCCTGTCGTCTCACGATAGTGCTGCTGGAATAATTCATTGTATTCTTTATATAACTCACGGGTTGGATCATACGAGACATTGGTCAGCGTCATCGTGCCGCCGCCCCCGGCGTCATCGCTGCGTCCGCAGCCAGCCAGGGCCCCGGCGACGGCGAGTGCCGCCGAAAAAGCCAGTATAGCTATGATGTGCTTCTTGTTCATTTTCTTTCCCCCTCTATACCGGCTTAGATTCCTTACCCCTCAAATAAAGCCGTCGATAAATAGCGTTCGCCGCCGTCCGGCAGGAGGACGACGATAGTCTTGCCTTCGTTTTCCGGCCGGCTGGCCAGTTCCAGGGCCGCCTGCAGCGACGCACCGGACGAAATGCCGACCAAAAGGCCGTCGGTCTTGGCGACTTCCCTGGCCCGGCCGTAGGCGTCCTCATTGGATACGTCGATCACATCATCTACGAGAGACATATCCAAAACTTTCGGGATGAACCCGGCGCCAATCCCCTGAATGGCGTGCGGGCCCGGCCGGCCGCCGTGCAGGACGGCGGAATCTTTCGGCTCGACGGCGACGATCTGGACGTCCGGCTTATGGCCTTTCAGGCCCTGGGCCGTACCGGTGATGGTGCCGCCTGTGCCGACGGACGAAATGAAGATATCTACCTTGCCGTCCGTGTCGCGCCAGATTTCTTCCGCCGTCGTCTGGCGGTGGATGGCCGGATTGGCCGGATTGTCGAACTGCTGGGGAATGAAGGCATTGCCGTAAGAATCCCTCAATTCTTCGGCTTTGCCGATGCTGCCGCGCATCCCCTCGATGCCCGGTGTCAGCACGATTTCCGCCCCCAGGGCCGACACGATCTTACGCCGTTCCAGGCTCATCGTATCGGGCATGGTCAAGATCAGGTGCAGGCCCTTCACGGCGGCGACCAGGGCCAGGCCGATGCCTGTATTGCCGCTCGTCGGTTCGATGATGACCGTATCTTTGTTGATCTTCCCCTGCCGTATCCCTTCGTCGATCATGGCTGCCGCTACGCGGTCCTTGACGCTGCCCAAGGGGTTCATGTACTCCAGCTTGGCCAGGACGCGGGCCTTGAGGCCGTGCCGAGCCTGCCAATGAGTCAGTTCCAAGAGCGGCGTGTTGCCGATCAGCTCTGTCAAATACGTTGCCACATGCTCCATGTACTCAGCTCCTTTTTGGCAAAAAGAAAAGCGCCGCCTGCTGATGCAGATGGCGCTATAAATAGACGTATGCCCATGACTTCATCTGCCAGGTTATTTCCTGCTGGAATTGGCACCTTACCTACGTAGGTTGCCGCAGCGTCATCGGGCCAGTCCCTCAGCTGCTCTGGATGAATAGGTTTCGTATTGTATTGTCCTTATGAATGGTTGTACAATACGATCATATCATACAACACATGATGGTCAAATTTTTTAAGTACCCCATGATAACATACCTCTTTGATGATTAAAATGAATAGCTTCCTATCGGAAACGTTACCAAGAGTGTACACTTTACAGAGTATATTGTCAAGGGATTTTAAGCAAAAACTTTCATATTTTACAATGTAAACGTTATACCCATGGCTTTTGATAGGAGTTTAACTTTATAAATTATATTTTTTATAAGTAAAAAGGGCTTGTTGCATATACAGCAGGCCCTTGTTAGGGATTAGCCGTTAGGGGGTAGCCGTTAGTGTCTAACAGCTAATAGCTAACCCCTAACCCCTAGCTGCTAACTGCTGACCGCTAACCCCTAACTGCTAACCCCTAACTGCTAGCTGCTAACACCCTCAATGCGTCGCCGTGGGCTGGGCGTCGTGATGGGCCGTTTTGTTGTCGGCGTGGACGAGTTCTTTGCCGCAGTGGTAGACGATGGAGATGGCCAGGACCATGAGGGCGATGGCCAGGACGAACTGCAATCCTTCGATGAGGAACGACCAGTTACCCGAGGCAATCTTGATGATCAGGGCATAAGCCGATTCGACGAGGGCTGTCATGGTAACGCAGAACATGACGACCATGGGGACGTAGAGCATGAAGCTCTTGCGGCCTGTCGTCTTGAGGAAGACCGTCAGGCAGATGAGGACCATGGCCGACAGCAGCTGGTTGGCCGAGCCGAAGAGGGGCCAGATGTTCATGTAGCCGCCTAAGCAGAGCAGGAAGCCGAAGAACAAGGTGATGACCGTAGCAAAATACTTATTGACGCAGATTTTCTGGATCGTGTTCATTTCCTGTCCTTCATCGACGCTGAACAGTTCCTGGAAGGACATACGGCCGATACGACCGACGGCATCGAGGGTCGTCAGGGCCAGGGCCGATACGCACATGGTCATGATGCAGGCAGCTGCCGTCTGGGACAGGCCGAACATGGTGAAGAAACCAGCGACGGCGCCGGAGAAGATCTGGAACGGTGTGCCCGAAGCGACGTGACCGTTGGAAGCGGCAGCGCAGGCGATGACCAGGGAAACGACGCCTAAGACCGATTCGACGCACATGGAACCGTAGCCGACAAAGACCGAATCCTGTTCCTTATCCAGTGTCTTCGACGACGTACCGGACGAAACGAGGCTGTGGAAGCCGGAAACGGCACCGCAGGCGATGGTGATGAACAGGATTGGGAACAAATCCTTGCCGCCGACCGAGAAGGACGTGAAGGCCGGCATATTCAGCGTCGGCTGGGCGATGAAGATACCGATGACGCCGCCGGCAATCATCACGAGCAGCAGGAAGGCGCTGATGTAGTCACGCGGCTGTTTCAGGAGCCACATGGGCATGATGGAAGCAAAGAAAATATAAGCGAAGATGATGTACAGCCAGGTCATGCGGTCCAGGTAAATCGGCAGGTCGATGCCGACATAGAGCATGGCGATCAAGAGGACGATGGCGATGACGAAGCGTACTTTTTCACTGGGATTGAACTTCTTGATGAACAGGCCAAAGGCGATGGCGACGAAGATGAACAGCATGGAAATGGATGCAGCTGCCGCATTGGGCAGGACCAGGGAACCATCCTTGGCAAAGCCGTTGAACGTCGTAGCGACGATATCGCCGAAAGCGGCGATGACCAGCAGGCTGAAGACCCAGCAGAAGAGCAGGAACAGGCGGCGGCCCGTCGTGCCGATGTACTTTTCGATGAGAACGCCCATGGATTTGCCGTCATTCTTCATGGATGCGTAGAGGGCTGCGAAGTCCTGGACGGCACCGAAGAAGACGCCGCCGATCATGAGCCATAAGAAAGCCGGCAGCCAGCCGTAGGCAGCGGCGATGATCGGGCCCGTGACAGGACCGGCACCGGTGATGGACGAGAACTGATTGGCAAAGACCGTGAACTTAGAAGACGGCGTATAATCCTGGCCATCTTCCAGGCGATGGGCCGGCGTCAGGGCGTTGGGGTCGATGCCCCACGTCTTAGCCAGCCACTTGCCATAGAACCGATAGGCTACCGCCAGGATGACGATAGCACAAGTGACTAAAACAACACCATTCATAGAAATTCCTCCTATACTCCAAAAAAACAAATGGATCTGTGCGGAGGAGCTGAAGATGTTAAGGTAAATAAAAATGAATGCCATAAAATACATCTTCGCTTCTGCGCATGTGTACGGTATAACACGATTAAAAAGGCCTGTCAAATATACTATTAAGTCATCATCGGCGTTTTACTTATATTTTTTAAGAATAAAAAAGAGATTAAACGTTATGATTTCGTTTAATCTCTTTAACATATTACATGTCAATGTGACAATTATTTATATTTTATGGATTTCAGTTTTTTTCATCCTCAGTGCCCGGATACGCTGGCCTGGCTCGTCTGGCTGGCCTGACTGTGCTGGGCCGCACGCGGACGGCGGACCCGCTTCTTACGGGCAGCGGCTTTTTTGGCATTGGCCTGGAAATTGGCGACGATAGTCCGGGCCAGCCAGCCCATGAGACAGCCTGTCAGCAAGATCTTGACAGCCAGCAAGTCCCACGTCGTCGATAACAATAAGGCCAATACGACAAAAATAGACGTAACGATCGTTTTATTCATGAACAAACACATCTCCCCTATCGACATACATAAAAATCATCAGACTAACTTTAATTATACACGTTTTTCATGGATTCAACAAGAGGCTGTCGCATTAAGACAACCTCTTGTTGAGTATTAAGTTTGCAGTTTGTAGTTTTTAGTGAAGGCTTTAAATTTAAAACTATCCTCTACAAACTATACAGCAGAAGGGACAAATTTAAAATTTGTATTTATATTGCAGGGGCTCGCACGATGGCTACTCAAAAGTCAGCCGCATCTGGTACCATGTGACGCCGCCGTGGACGGAGGCGCTGACGCCTTCGTTCTGGAAGCCGAATTTCGCATAGTACGGGAGGAGCTTGTCTTTGCAGGTCAGGACCAGGCCCTGTCGTCCCTGCTGCCTGGCGTCGGCAATGGCCGCTTCCAGGAGCTTCCCGGCATAGCCATGGCGGCGGCACGAAGGCAGGGTATTGACGCCGAAAATCATCTGCCAGGCCCCCTTTTCGTCATGCATGGCCGCCTGAGCGTACATGGCGTCAGTCAAATCCCGTTCATCCGTCACCATGCCGTCGACGAAGGACACGAGGTCCCCCTTTTCATCGAAGAGCAGCCAGAAATGGGCCGCATAATGGGCCAGGCGGTTCCGGAATTCATCGGCCGTCGCCGCTTCTGCCGGCGGGAAGCAGGCTTTCTCTACAGCCGCCACAGCGGCTAAATCGGCCATCGTAGCCGTCCTGATTTTCATAAACGATCTCCTCTTTCCTATCTATTTTTCCCTCCATTATACAGGCCATCGCCGCCTGCCGCAACAGACAGCCTTCAGGCCTTGCCCCTGAATTTATGGATCAGGCCGGTCCGATTGGTCACGCCGAAGCGGTGATAGAGCTGGGACAGGCGCTTCTTGACAGTGATTTCGGCGATATGGAGGGCCTTGGCGATTTCCTGGTTGGTCTTCCCTTGGGACACCATGTTGAAAGTGCCTCTTTGTAAACCAGTATGGTATACAGCAGACTTTCAGACATGATATACTTATAAAAAAGTATTGTGAAAGGATATACTCATGAACACGAAGTCCTTCCCGCCATGGAAAACAGCCGCCTGCCTCGCCTGGGCCGTGCTCATCCCCCTCGGCCTGTCTGCCAGCTCGCCGGCCGTCCCGGAAAGGCCGGTCGATGACACAGCGCCTTTGGAGGATCAGGAAATCCCGGTCACGGAAAAAAACACGTATCCCTACGTCGACATCCACGGCGACTACCGCTGGCTCTGGGGCCGCGGCCAGTTCCGCGCCGACAGCCGTACGGCCCCGGATAAGGTCCGCCGCCACGATGAACGGGTCTACCTGACGACGCGCCGCCTGCGTCTCTTCCCCTTCGTCCACTTTGACGAAAAGACGTCGCTGCGCACGCAGCTCGAAGACCTGCGCAACGATAAAGAGCCTGACGCCAACCATCACTTATATCTCGGCCGCCTCTACGTACAGCACGAACAAGACCGGCTCAAAGTCGAAGCGGGCCGGTTCAACTACTATCTCCTGGACGGCAACGTCATCGACAAAAAAGTCGACGGCCTGCGCCTGCGCCTGGGAGAGCGGACTACCGGGCCGGGCAGCCTGACCTTCTTTGCCGGCCGCACGACGGGCTCGGATGACCGACACCGCCTGCGGGGCTGGAGCCTGCTCTACAGCAGCCAGTACGGCCGCCTGAAGAGCGACGCAGCCTACCTCGACTTCCGCCGTCTCCAGGACCTGCCTTCTTCGAGGCCTTCCCTGATTGGCCAGAGCCGGGCCGGCACGGGCTTCGACGAACAGCGCATCGCCGAGTGGCGCCTGATGTATGAGCTGACGCCCAAGCTCACAGCCAGCCTGGACCTGCTCCACGCCTGGGGCCGCCACGACGCCGACGACTATGATACGACCGATTCCGGTTTCGTCGCCGCCCTGACCTATGGCCACCTCGACGAGCGGCAAAAAGGCTCGTATGAAGCCTGGATACGCTATTACGACCAGCCGTCGGCGTCCATCCTCTACCATACCATGGACGGCGACACGACCTTCTTCCGCCGTATGGGCTTTTGCGGCTGGGGCGCCCGCCTCGATTACATCGTCCAGCCCGGCCTGGCCTGGGCCGTCGAAGGCTTTTCCCTGAAGAACCGCCACCATACGGCCTGGACGGGAGACTTCCGGGAAACGGTCATCGGCACGAGCCTGACGGCTTACTTCTGACGGGACGGGGCATAGCCCTTATCGGCGGCTTCAACTGCCAGGCCAATCAGGCTTTTGTGGCCCGTCTTGCTGAGCATATTGCTGATGTGGAAGCTGACCGTCCGCTTGCTGATCTGCAGTTCATCAGCGATTTCCTGATACGACAGATTCTGACAGACCAGGCGGAGGATATCCAGTTCCCTATCGGTCAGGCTGATATGGCAGGCCCCAAAGGTCACTTTTTCCCGTACATCCGGGAACAGGTGCTCCCCGGCCAAGGTCCGCTCCAGGCAGTCGATGAAATCACGGGCGGCACTCTCTTTGTAGATGAAGCTGTCTGCCCCAGCGTCGCGGGCCATTTCAATAAAGCTTACATCCTGGAACCCGGTCATGATGATAACCTTCTGGCCGGGGTATTTCTTTTTCAGGCGCCGCGTCAAAGCGATGCCGCTGTTCTTCCCTTCCATGCAGATATCCAGGAGGACGGCGTCGGGCCGGAACCGGTTGCAAGCCGGTTCGACGAGTTCCGAAAAAGACAGGGTACTGACGACTTCAATATGCCGCTGGCCTTCAAATATTTTCTTCAATCCTTCAAGCAAGATTTTTTGGTCGTCTACGATGATCAGTCGGATCATGGTTCTCCCCCATTTCTACAGTAATGATAAAGTGCGGTGTCTTGGTCAGCGTCAGACGGCCGCCTAACGCCCGTACCCGCTGCTCCATAGCCTGCAGGCCCGTACCGGTCTGGATGGGGCCCGGACAGCCCTGGCCGTCGTCGGCAATGACTAAAGCAGGCTGCCGGCCGGTGCCGAAGGTCACGGCAATCGACCGGGCCTGACCGTGGAGCAAGGCGTTGGTCATGGCCTCACGGATGATGCGCACGAACTCCCCGGCCCGCCGGGTATCGGCAGGCAACATCCCTTCTACCGTCACGGCGATGCCCAAGTTGCGGTACGTCGTCACCAAGGCATCTAACCGTTCTTGCGGATTGGCCACGGCATCACGCCGCAAATCGGACAGGACATCTTCGACGAGCGGCAGGATTTCGCCGTAATCGCTGACATTCGGGTTATTCAGGAGCTGCTGCAAAATAGTGATGCGCTGACCCAGGAGGTCGTGTATCTTATAGCGCAGGCTCTCCGTCGTCTGCCGTGTCTGCAGGGCTACGAGGCCGTCGAGGACGCCTTTCATTTCTTCATTGCGCTGTTCCAGGACGGCGTTCTTCTGGGCCAGTTCCCGGTTCAAGCGATGAAGGGCGGTCACATTGGCTGCCGTGATCTGCCAGCCCGACTGGCGGCGGAAGCGGATAGGGCGCCGCTGCAAGAGCCAGGCCTGGCCAGAATCCCAACGAAAGAGCAGATCCCGGCCCTGGCGTTCCATAGAAAGGCCGGGGCGATTGCCACAAAAAGGCAGGAGATGCCAGAAGATGTTGGCATTGCGGACGACTGTGCCGACGAGCTGTTCCATGACGGCATACATGGTAAAGTTGACCAGCACAGGCTCGCCCTTTTCCCAGCTGATGAGGATTCCTTCATCAAGGCAGTCTACGGCCGTCTGGATGGAGCGGGCCGTCAGACGTTGCTGATACTGGTTGTAAGTCCATGGAAAGATGCGGATCAGGCGCCAGGCCAGACAAACCAGGGCCAGGACCAAAGAGCCTGGCAGCCAGTCATCGAAAACGGGCAGCAACAGGATAGACGCTGCCAGAACCCAGAGGCTGCCTGCCTGACGGTCATGGATCCAGTACACAGCACCTGCCGTCCCGGCCAAGGCGGTGCTGTAGCGCCAGAAATCCGTCGCTTCGTCGTAGACGATACCACTCAGGCTGTCCGTATAGACTTCATACAAAATCGACGCCACGGCCATGAGCAGGACCAGGCTGCTCCCTTCCAGGCATTTGCGGCCGAGCTGGCGGAACTGGGCCTGCGGCATGAGGAAATAATAAAGGACGCTGTTGGCCAGGAAGAGGCTGAGAATCACACCGATGAACAGGACGACGACATACGTCGGCAAGGTATAGAGATTAACCATGGTCCCCCTCCTTTCCCACACAGACGGTCAGCCGCCGGCCATAGCCTGTATCGTCACAGTCCACGGCGACGTCATAAGCGGCCAGGCCTTGCCACACAGGCAGCCAGTCTGGGCCTTCGGCTTGTTCCAAGACCAGGGAAAAGATCCAGTCCTTCTCCGATTCTCGGAACTGACAGAGCCAATACGATTCATGTTGAGCCAGGGCCGCCTCCCCCACCTCTTCAAAGACATCATATAAGGTCAGGGCTGCCGACGCCGGCAGTCTCCCTGACAGGTCGAAACCGACCCGTCCCTGGAGGCCGGCCTGATCCAAGTAACGCTGCGATTCCTGCAGTGCCAGGAACAATTCCCGGGCATCGAGGGTCCCGTCTTCCCGTCCCCGCAGCAGGAGGACACAGCGCTTTTTCAGATAACAGGCCAAAACGTGGAGCCGGCAGACGACGGCATCCGTATCGGGACCGGGCCGGGCCGTCTTGAGATAGGTCAGGCGTTCTTCGATAGCCGGGCGCTTCTGAGCAATGATTTCTTCCAACTCCCTATAGATGCGCTGACGGACCTGACGGTCCACGGCTTGGCGGCGGATGGCACCCGCTCGGCAGCGCAGTTCATATGACCGGGTCAGGGCCCGGTTGACACGGCGCAGGGCGGCCTGTTTTTCCCGCAAAGGGCGGATATCCCGATACCAGCGGACCCAGCCGCCGCGGATGGGCATGGCCTGGGCTTCCCAGTCGGTCTGTACTTTGCGCTCCACGTCATGCGAAGCATAGCAGACACGGCCCCTATCGTCGTAGAGCTGCATAGCCAGGTTAGACTGGCGAAAAAATTCGACATAGCCTTCATTGGCCGGAACGAACCGCCCTTTAGTGACGATTTCCAGCCAGACCAAGGTACAGATGACCGTCGTCAAGACCAATTCGGAATGAAAGATATTTAGCAGTCCCCAGGCGTAGCCGACAACATAGCCGCCATACACCAGGGTACAGGCCAGGGGCAGGACCAGCCGCCAAGACGGGCCTACGCGCTGGCGCAGGGATGCATAACAGAGAGCGCCGTTGACGGCTAAGAACTCGGCTCCATAGGACAAGGCCAAGAGAAAATATAAGGGACCATAGCCATGGTTGCTGTCCGCTACGACGACACCGGCGGAAAAGGTAAAGGCCCATTGGTGGAAATCATTGGTCACGACAGCAACTGCCAGGAGCAGATTCCCCACAAAGACGGCCTTCAGCCATGACGGACAAGAACGGGTCAGGCCGATGTGAGAGGCGACATAGCCAATCCAGACTAATAGGGAAATGAGGAGCCCATAAAAGAGATAATAACTATACCAGCTCCAGCGGAGCCAATCAGCCCAAAAGACGGGAAGGCTCAATTTGAAACAGCGGAGCAATATCCAGGCACAGAGAGTGATGATGCCGCCGAGATAGGCCTGGCGGACAGGCGGCTGCAGGACCTGGCGCCGCAAGCGGCATCCCCAGAGGATGACCAGGAACAACGCTGCCATGTACCAGGTCAGGTGGTTGATACCTGTCAAGCTGGTAAGCCGGTAAACCTTGGAAAGGCGGTAATCGATTTGTCGGGAAATCTTGTCAGCTTCTTGGAAAAGCGTTTCGTTGTCTGAAATATATTGGCTTGGATATGGTGGGATTAGGGCGTAACCTTGAGGTATTAACATTTCCGATAACTTATAGTTATTCAAAGCCAACGGGCGTTTAGCTAGTAAACCTTTCTGGAACGATAAAGTCCCTTCAACAGGGACGACGATATGAATAGGCGCTCCCCGACGCTGCCACTGCCGGGCTTGGTAATCAAAGAGGACCCATACCTGGGCCGGCAAGTACTGCGGTCCTTCTGCCATCTGCAAACGCCCTTGTTCCTGGATGCGCTGCAACAGGTCCATCCCAGCCTGGCCAGACAGATTCCCGTCCAGGCCATAGCTCATGGCTTGCATAAAAAAGAGCGACTCCGGTTCATCGGCCGTCAGCGCCAGCGATACCGGTGACGTTTCCAGACTCTGCCAGCCTGTGATAGGAAAAGGACAAGTGTCGGCTACGGCCAGGACGACCGTCGCCGTATAGTGGGGATACCAATAATAAGGAACCTGGCTATTCTGCTGTAAGACCGCGGCCTGGACGTCGTAGGCCTCGATGGCCAGGACATCCTCTTCAGACAACCGGCGCAACAGCTGGGACGACGGCTGGCCCTGTACTTCGTCCCCTGTCAGTTCAGCCAGGATACGGCCATAGGCCTGACCATCATTATGATCATATAAAATGACGGCCCCAAAGGCTCCCGTAAATGCCAAGAGCCAAAAGAACCAGCAAAGGCACACCAGCCTGCCCCTTTTCCCCACCTCCGTCACCTGCCTCTCCGTACACATAACCGTTGCTTTTTATTAATTATAACATAAGTGTCATACAGCTGAACAGACAAAAGAGGCTGTCGCATTAAGACAACCTCTTTTTAGTGATTAGCAATTAGTGGCTAGTTCTTAGCAGGATGAACGACGAACGAAATTCGTCCTTATTTCTTGACGCGGACACGCTGTACCGTCGGCGTGCCGTCTTTATCTTGATGAATCGTATCGATGCGGATATAGGACAGTTCATTGCTGAATTCGCGAGCCAAGCGGTTCATTTCCGGATCCGTATGGCCAAGTCCTTTTTCCATCAGCCGATAGACGATGGCTGCAAATTCATAGCGCGTCATCATCTGGTTACCCTTGAACAAGCCATCGGGATAACAAAAGACTGCCCCATGATGGGCAGAAGCCTTCATGGGACAGTCCCTTACCGTTAGGGCAGATCCAGGCGATAGAGGTGCTGGACGTTCTGCTGACGATTGTAAATGGTGAAATAGACGTGGTTCGTTCCGTCCGTGGTGATGGCATCGGGCGTGTAGACCTGGTCGTCAATCTGATAGGTGATATCTCCGACAGCGGCACCGGTCTTTTTATTGAAAATGCGGAACAGGCCCCGTCCGGTAAACACGACATAGTCCTGAGTCACTACGATAGGTCCGCTGGCGGAAGCTTTCTGCATTCCTTCAGCCAGGCCTGTATTTACTTCAAAGGAACGCAGTTCCTTGCCATCCGGGTCAAAAGCATAAACCGGTTTCGTCCATCCCGTGCCATTGTTCGAACCATTACGGGCCGTCCACTGCATATAGAAGCCGTCTGTATCAGCTGCAATCAGCTTGGGAGCGACTTCGTCTTTAGCAGCCTTGCGCTGGTCCATATAACCAAAGGTAGCCAGCAGCAGTTTGGGATTCGAAAAGCCGTCTTTCGTGAGCGTGCCCCGCGTGATGCCGGCCGTCGCACTGGCCCCTTCGCGATCGAAATAGACCGTATCACTGCCGTAGACAGCCTGGAGGGAACGTTCCCGGTTGCTGCTCAAGGCCGCCTGGTGGACAGCCGAACCGTCATAGATGCCCTGGGCATGATTGCCCTGGCAAAAATAGACGTTCTGGCCGTTCGTCGTCAGCCAGTACCGTTTCATCAGACCGATTTCCTGTCCGGCCGAGAGCTTGTCGCCTTTCATCGGGAATTTCCAGAGATGAGCATCGTCTTCCCCTTTCTCCTGAGTCGGAGCATAGACCGCATCGACTGTTACGGCCAGAAGGGAATTGACGAAGTGAGGCAGCTCGGTCCCCGTCAATTCATAGAGCGGTACGTCTTTGCCAGCCAGTTTAAGTGTTTGGATGGCTTCCATCTTCACGGCATCCGCTTTCGGTGATTCCGGTGCGTTACTGCCACATCCGGCCAGGAAAGCGGCGAAAACGAGGCCTGCCGCCACTAGTGAAAGAAGCCGTTTGGTCATCATCTGATTCATCGAAAATACCTCCTTTTCTATAGCCGTCACACAGCTGCTGTTTACGGGCCGACGATAATCCGTCCCTGTCCGGCCGGGTTGCCATAGTCAGCAGCCAGGGTGTCTCCCTTATGGGAGAGATACGCTGCCAGAGCCTCGACGTCGGACAGGCCCGTATCTTCCAACAGGATGCCGCCTTGCAGGCTGGTCTGTCCATCGCCGCCATGGCAGAGGACGTAAGCCGTACCGCCGACGCGGTAGTCTTCATCGGCCTCGATGGCCTTGCCGTTGACCTGGACGTCTTCGACCCGCCGCGGGCCGGCCACTTTGACAAAACGGCCCTTATCGTCGAGGACGACGGAACTGGGAATCGCCGGATTGATGCGGTAAGTCAGGCCGGACACCTGCAAAAATCCGCCAAATTCCTGAGGATACCGCGAAGCCCCCATTTCCAGGGCATCGAGGAGCTGCTGGCCCGTTACGCTGCAGACGACGAGCTGATTGGAAAAGGGAAAGACCCGGTATAACGATTCATAGGTCACAATGCCGGCTGATAGCGGGGCCCGAAAGGAACCGCCGTTCAGGAGCGCCACATCCGTATGCAGGCGGTACCGGATGGCATCGACTGCTAAATCGGCCAAGTTCGTTTCCCCGTTCCGGACGCGCCGCTGACCCTCGATATCGGTCACGAAATCCACAGGCAGCGTGGCAACCGGCTGCTGGAGTTGTTCCCGGACGACAGCCATTTCGCGCTGTACGACAGCTTCGGTCGCCGCATCGGCCCCGTCCAGCTTGGTCACTAATTCGCCCCGCACGTGGCCGTAGTCATCAATGACCAATTTGCCGACAGACTGGAACTTCGTTCCCGTCTGTGCGATGAGGACGGGCTGACCTTTGCGGTTCTTGACCAAGCGTTCATATTGTTCATGGGAATGACCATCGATGATGGCCGCCACTTTCTGCGTATGTGCAGCCAAGGCCTCGCTGGTCCAGACCGGGAGCGACCCATTCTGACCTAGATGCGTGACCAGGATAATCGTCCGGGCCCCTTCGTCCCAAGCCTGGTCGATGGCCTTTTGGACTTGTTCATAGAGTTTCTGTTCTGTCGCATCTTCTGAAAATCCGTAGATGAACTGTCCCTTATCGTCCTGGAAGTAACGGGGCGTCGAAGAAATCAAGGTCTGCGGCGTCGTCACGCCGATGAAGGCCGCCTTTTTCCCACCGTCATAAGTCACCATCTTATACGGTGGGAAGACCGGTTTCCCCGTCCGCAGATCAATCAGGTTGCAGCTGTAATAGCCGCCGTTCAGCTGCGGCGCCAGTTCCAGGAAGCGCGCCATGCCGTAGTCGAATTCGTGATTGCCGGGAATGGCGAAATCATAGCCGGCGACATTCATGATGTCGATAATGGCCTGTCCCCGGGTCAGACTTCCCAGAGGTTCGCCCTGGATGGCATCGCCTGCATCGACGAGCTGCACCGTATCGTCAGGATTCTTCATCAGGTCCTTTTTATACTGGGCTAGCTGGGCATAGCCCAGCTGATTCTCCACACCACAGTGGACATCGTTGGTGTGTAAGACGACGAGATCGGCCCGGACCTGGCCCAATCCCTGCAGGGCCAGGCAGAGGGCCAGGACCAGCCAATATCTTCTGCTAAAAGCCATCCCATTCCCTCCTTCTTAATAGACTTTTAATACATATCTCGTGAATGATAGGGATTATCCAAAGCCTTCTTTACGGCCCATATAGATGTCATAGCTGTCCTGGAGCATCCATTCGACGATTTCCGCACGGCCTACCCAGGGGCCGGCTGCCGTTTCAGGATGCATGGTGAACCAAGCGATGTTATGTTGGAAGACGTGCCGGTAATACCATTGCTTGCTTTTCAAGGTTATCCCCCGGCGCTGCGGGTCTACTTCATAGACGACGGGAACGGTTTCCCCCTTCTGGGCCCGCGTCAGGATTTCCAGCAGGCCGTTACCGTCGAGGTCGGTGACGGCAAATTCCTTTAAGGGGTTCCCGTCCATCGGGTAAATGGTATCCCAGCATTGCGTAAAAACGTGAATCTGCTGGGCCTCATCAGACTCCAGGCGCACGGACCGGTAAGGGGCACCTTCACAGGCTGAGGCACTGGTGCCGATCAGGCAGGCTGCCATCAGCATGAGCAGTATTTTTTTCCCATATCTCATAACGAACCCTCCTCATAAGCCGGCTTAGAACTTCCCGCCGCCACCGCCGTGATTCTCGTCGGTACTGTCGTTGCGGCCCGATTTTTTCGCTTTGGCTACGCGGGATACATTCATGAACAGGAACGTATCTTCCTTTTCCGTAAGGTCGAAGCTGTCCTCATCGAGGTAGGCCGACGCCGCCAGGGCCGGTGCGACATTGCTCATGGTGCTGATGAGATAGCGCCGGATGAGGAAGCCGCCGCCGATGCCGAGAGCCAGGGCGATGAGCAGCGCCGTCCAACTGAAGGCGTCATGCGGATCATAGGCCTTGCCATTGGCTTCATAATAGGCCAGCAGTTCACCGGACTCCAAGGCATAGGCTTTGAAAGCCTCGGCATATTTCTTTTCTTTCAGCAAGGGCAGGAATTTCTCTTCCAAGACGGGAAGGCTGCCTTTATCGCTGATGCGCTGGCGCATGGCTTTATCGGTGGCTACGTAATAGTCCCGCGTATCCATCGCCAGGACCAGGACCATATTGCCGTTCTTCCCGTCTGTATAGGTGCTGTCCAGGAGCTGATTGGCATAGTCGCCGATTTTTACTTTATTCGTCGTCTTGACGGTGACGACGGCCAGGCGCACGCCGTATTTCCTTTCAATGTTGCCGAGTTCATTCAGCACGGCAATGCGTTCACTGCCCTTCAGGAGCTGGGCCCCGTCAGCCAGGCTGGACGGATTGGCGGCCAAGACATTCATTGCCAGGAAGAACAGACAGGCCAGGAACAGCAGACTCTTGGTTACATATCCTTTCATGGCTATCCCTCCTTACACGAACCACTTGGCAATGAAGTAGAAAATCGTCGTCAAGATCAAGGCACTGCCGGCCCAGTACAGGTTGGCCCTGGCCTTGTCATAAGGCAGGCTGCCGACCATCTTGCCGGTCTGGCCGTTCATCATGAACGTATACGGCTGGTCCTGGTAACGCGTCGTCAGGATCCACACGGGCGCCATGGCATAGGACACAGCCCCTTCATCTTTGCTGATGACATCTTCTTTGAGTTCTACCCGGTCATAGCCTTCGACGGTATCTTCGAGGACGCCGAGGGCGCTCTGGCGGACCCGTTCGTCCGCCCGGGGCACGGCGGCTTCGGCATCGACGTCGTATTTATCGGCCAGATAACCCGTCAGATAGGCGCTGCTGAAGGGAACCAGGTCGTGATAATCGTAAGGCTCGATGCTTTCCATATAGGTATCGTCCATCTTCTGGCTGCCGTCGACGGGAATACGCTGGAAGCGCATGGTCCCCTGGCGGTCGCAGCGGTAGACGCTGGTCTCGGTCACGGTTTCATCATTCGTTTCATAGACCGTATCGGTCTCAGCCCGGAATTCGGCCGACGCTGTCACATCAGAATCGAAGAGCCAGAAAGGCACGTACATGGCCTGGATGGCTTCGACGCGGTTATTGGCCGTGAAGGCCTTGGGCAGAAGCCGTTTGCCCTTATAAAATTCTTTCAAAGCGGCTACGGCCTCGTCTTTCGTCTTTTTAAAGGGGATGACGAAATCCGGCTTGAGCATCCCCGAAAAACGGCTGGGAATCATGGTCGGGTTGCCGCAGTAGCAACATTCCGTCGCCATCGTATTGCCATCGCTGACCAGCTCAGCGCCACAGGAGGAACAAGTGAAGGTCTGCATCTGGGCTGCTTCGTCTTCGCCCCATTCACTGCCGGCATCGGCCGTATCCCACTTGGCTTCTTTCGCCGCCTGGGCTTCGGCAGCCAATTTTTCCTGTTTGGCAAAGAGTTCTTCGATCTTGGCGACTTCAAATTCCGTATCGCAGTACGGACAGGTCACTTTTTCCGACCCCGGCGCAAAGGCCAGGGGGCCGCCACAGTTCGGGCATTTATAGCCTACGGAAGTATTGGCCATAAGCTCACCTCATTTCTTACGCTATTGTTGATCGTGCTCGTCGAAAGGATCGCCGCACTGAGGGCAGAATTTCGGCGGATGATGCGGATCCGACGGCTGCCAGCCGCACTTGTCGCACTTGAAGAGCGGTGCGTCAGCCGGCTTCTGAGTCCCACATTCCATGCAGAACTTACCTTGATTGACAGCGCCGCACTTGGGACAGGTCCAACCCGCTTCCGGCGCTTTCCCTTCGGGCTTAGCCTTACCGCAGTTCATACAGAATTTCCCCGTATTGCCAGTCTGGCCGCAGTCGCAGTCCCACGTATCGGCCGGCTTGGGTTCCGGTTTCTTCGTGCCGCAGTTCAGGCAGAATTTGCCCAGGTTTGCCGTGCCGCATTGCGGGCAGGTCCAGCTGCCTGCCTGCGCAGCTACGCCCCGTTCTGCTTCGGCCTTCACTCGGGCCATTTCAGCTTCTAACTGCTGATGGTCCATCAGTCGTTGCCGCCGTTCCATCAGCTCCTGCTGCTGAGCCATCTGCTGATACATGCCGGCACCGGCATTGCCGGCCATATTCATATTCATGAAGCCGAAAGCCGCGCCGCCACCGCCTTCATTCTGGGCCGCCATGCGCAGGGAATCGCTGGTGGCATCGGCCATGGCACCCATGGCCAGCGACGGATCCGACAGGGTCTTGCCCATCTGTACTTTCTGGATTTTCGCTTCATCTTCTTCATTGGCCTTGATGCTGTTGATGCCGAAGGATACGATTTCCAGGCCGCGCAGTTCCCGCCAGCGCTTTGACAGGACTTCATTCAGGGCGTCGGCGATTTCAAAGGTCCGCCCCGGCAGTTCGACGTAGTCGATACGCTGGGCACTGAGCTTGGCGAAGGCCGGCTGCAGGGCGTTGAGCAGTTCCGATTTCAGCTGGCTGTCAATCTGGCTGCGTTCATACCGGTCGGCGACGTTGCTCGCTACGTTGGTATAGAACAGGACCGGGTCGACGATGCGATAGCTGTATTCGCCGAAACAGCGTAGGCGGATCAAGAGAATCTGGCCCGTATCGGGGTCTTTCATCTTGAACGGGACTTCCTGCGGCGTGCCGTACTTGTTACCGATAAGCTCTTTCATGTTGAAGTAGTAGACCCGCTGGTCCTTGCCCGTATCGCCGCCAAAGGTGAAGCGTTCCTTCATCTGGCCCCACATATCCCGGAGCCCCTGTTCGAGGCCTCCCGTAAAGATGGACGGTTCCGTCGACATATCGTAGATATATTCGCCCGGTTCGTTGCAGACGTCGACGACCTTGCCCGATTCGACGATCATCATGCACTGGCCGTTGTTGACGGCAATCTTCGAGCCGTTGGAAATGATATTGTCTTCGCCGCTCGTATTGGAACTGCGGCCGCGCGAACTCGTCTGCTTCTGCCCTTTCATCATGAGGATGTCAGGGGGCATGCTGTCACAATAGAAAAATTCCTTCCACTGGTCAGCCAGGACACCGCCGGCTGCTCCCATTGCCGCTTTGATCAAACCCATAAGATTACCTCCTTTTCGTAACGATTCTTGTAAAATTCTTTTCTTGCTTATAGGATAACTTATTTCAAAAAAAATCACCTGTATTTTACTACAGGTGATAGATATAAAATATACATAGCACACGGCCATTTTGCCTTTAGTTATGCTGTTCAATCATTATTTGATTTTATTGAGCTGCGCTGCCAGTTCTTCTGCCGACGGGTCGCCGTTGACCGGCGTCATGATGTTCTGCGGCCCTAAGTAGAGCGTACCGCCAGATGCCGTAGCCGGCTGCTTGCTGTGGCCGTTCTGATACGCGGCAGCCAGGTTGCCCAGGACGAAATAGGACCGTTCGGCACTGCTCATGCTGTACGTGGCGGCAGGCTTGATGAATTTCTTGCCATTGACGTAGACTGTACCGTCTTTGACGCTGGCATGCTTGCCGCTCATTTCATAGAGCTTCTTGGCGTAACTGTCGCGCCGTTCCTGATGGGACGGATGATCCGACGGCGAGAAGATTTCCCCGACGAAGTCGCTCGTGTTGTCGCCATATTTTTCCATGACCCGCTGCCAGATGGCGGCCGTCGCGCCGGGATTATAGCCGGCCCCGGTGATATAACCGAAGGACAGGTTGTCCGCTTCCCATTCGGCAGCCCGGTCGATGTGGACCGTCTCGATCTGGTTGCTGATCGTATTGAGGATGAGGTTGTTCAGGCCGGAGCCGCCAATCGTGTCGGCCAGGACCATCTTGCCGATTTCAACATTGACCTTCTTCTGCGTCGAATTGGCGACGTGGTGTTTCTGGCCATGGCCCATTTCGTGGCCCAAGACGACGGCGATTTCATCATCGTTGCTGACCAGGTCGAACATGCCCTTGTTGACGATCATGACGTGGCCCATGGTGCAGGCCGCGTTGAACGTCTTGTCCGGGCTGACATACCAGCGGTAGGGCAAGGTCTTGATGCTGGGGTCCGTCTGGGCGATGCTGTGGCTGAGGCGGTTCATGATGGACGCCAACCGTTCATTATAATACTCATTATCGAGGACGCCGGTCCGCTTGGTGACGGCCTGGTAAATCTCGTTCTGCCCTTCCTTGGTCGTATCGTAGTGCTTGATCTGCTTGCTCAGGGCCGACTTCACCTGGAGGCCGCCGATGACATCGGTAATGAGGTCTGCCTGGACCGGCTGGACCGGCACGATACCCATAGGCAGTGAAACTGCGGCCATGACTGCCACACAGGCAGCAGCTGCTTTTTTCTTCATGTTCATAAAAATCACCCTTCCCCTGTAACGAAAATCTATACTTTCATTATACAAGGAAAGGGTGGACTTGCAAAGCCTAATGAGCCGTCAATTCTTCGTAGTCGACTTCTTCGCCCTTCTTTTTGCGGACGACGACTTTTTCCTGAAATTCGAAACATTCCTTGGCAATATCCTTATTCAGCCAAATGAGACAGATGAGGTTAGGAATTGTATCATTTTATATTTAACCTGATTCTGCAAGAAGTCTCCCGCCTCTTTAGGCGGTGAGATGAAT
>ERZ773145.294-NODE-294-length-51959-cov-5.176499_pt1 | contig 51959 bp, 61 predicted proteins | sample MGYA00580848_ERZ773145 | MGnify/ENA primary metagenome ERZ773145 (study PRJEB29015, sample SAMEA2737858) | human gut metagenome | biome: human gut; feature: human-associated habitat; material: faeces | place: China | collected 2012 ... | reverse complement strand
ATCGCAGAAGGCAATAACAATGCTTGTAAGAGTGTCTTTGCCAAGATGAGCTTTGAGAGATTAGTTGCTCCAAGCGTCAATATCCTTTTCAGCAATCTGGTTATTCTTTTCCACTATTTCTTTATTCTTTTCGGCAATCTCAGACTCATAAGTACTTACTTGCACTTTATAATTTTCAATCTGTTTTTTTACATTCTTCTAATTCTTTTCTTTCTTCGGGGGTAAATGGTTTTAAATCACCTGAAAGTTTCTGTATCTTTCCATAAATAGCTGCTTCTATAATGCTCATTTATTATTCCACCACTTCAGGCAATCCAGCTATACTTGTAAGTACAGACAAAACACCAGCCAATAAACTTGCTGATGCTACTGCAAGCCAATTTACATCTTGCATAACTGCTGCTACACCAATCGTAGCCACCGCTGTTTGAGCCATTGTCTTTATCGCTCTGATACCCGCAGCCTTAAGCCAAACATTTGTTTTATTTTTCATATTATTACTTCCTTTCGCTATTTGCTGTGCCGCCGTAGCAAGCTCGTTCATAGAAATATTTAGCGTTGATTTTTCCTGCTACGGTTAAAAAGTTCTTTGCTGCAAGCTCATCATTAAGCCACTTAACAATCTTGTAGGCGTAGGATTTAGATACACCCATTTCGGACGCCACTTCCTCAACGGTTAAATACAGTTTGTTTGCCACACACTTTTCCTCCTTTCCTTTTTATTTGGTTTTCCGCCGTTCTAACCAAGTGCCGTTCCTGTCCCTGCCTTTTTCAGCGGCGTTTTCTTGCTCGTTCCTTTTGGAAGTCTTGGCGGAGTATCCCACTTGGACGGTAATTCAATTTTGTACACTTAAACGCACTTGTTTAGGTGTGGTATCATTATTATACTAAGCAAGTGCGTTTAAGTCAAGAGATTTTGCGAAAAAAATATTAAACTTTTTCGCTTTGGTTATCTTGATATATCCTAAACTCGTGTGTTATACTATGTTTGCAGTAATCGCAAAGGAGTAAAAACTATGGCTATTGGAGAAAGAATTAGGTTCATCCGCAATCTGCGTGGAATGACACAAAAAATACTTGGAACGGCTATCTGTTTTCCCGAAAAGACCGCTGACATTGTTTAGCACAGTATGAGTCCGGCACAAGAACGCCGAAAGAGGACATTACGCTTGCCTTGGCAAATGCTTTAGAGGTAGCACCACAAGCTCTTGCAGTTCCCGATATTGACAGTTACATTGGCTTAGCACATACCTTGTTTGCCCTTGAGGATATTTACGGTCTAACCGTTGAGGAAACACCCGACGGTGAAGTTTGCCTTAAAATCAAAAACAACAGAGGTCGTAACACCGATGAACTTTTGAAAATCCTTGCTGCATGGAAAGAGCAGGCGGATAAATGCAAGTCAGGCGAGATCACTAAAGATACATATGACGAGTGGCGTTATAATTATCCGAAGTACGACACTACACGTATTTGGACAAAGGTTCCTTCGCAAGAACTTAGCGATGCGATGGTCGATGCCTTCAAAGACAAACTCAAAGATATGTAATATGAGCAACAAAAAAGAGCTATCAGACTTTTAAAAAATCTGATAGCTCTTTACTTTTACAATAATTCAAATTATGTTGCCATTTTGTTGCCACAGAGGGCTTTCAAACGGCGAAAAGCCTTTATTTACGGGCTTTTTCACGGGTGCGAATGTTCCGAGGCAAAGCTCATTTTAACCAAAGGGGCAAAAATCACTTTCCCGACATCACTCAGCTCATCAACAATAAAATCAGAATTTTATTGACAAAATTTCTTGATTTTTCAAGGTTTTCTTCGATTCTGGGCGTAAAAAATGACCTCAAAGGATTGCTCCTTCAAGGTCATTCGAGAATATCAAATTTTACCGATGGTTAAAAATTGGTGTTGCCCAAAAACATTCGATTTATTCCCACTCTTTTCCGAGATTATCATTTGTCCTATTTTACCTCTATTTCAAGCCATTTTAGTGCTGTTTTAGCGTTGTTTTTCTTTGTCTTATTCTCTTTATCATCACTCGTGTTGCAAAATATGTTGCAATTATAGCAAAAGAATAATTTCCGGTGGCTTGCACCTTGTTTTATCCAAGAGAAAAGCCCGGCAATTAAGCCGATCTTTTGCAATTCAGGCTGTTATGTACAGCCCATCAACCAGTCGAGTGATAAGCGAAATATTATCCATTAACTCATCGTCTATTTCTCTGCCGTCATTGAGCCTTTTTAATTGTTCAAGGACTTCGGTTAGCCGGTCATACACAGCCCTGTGAACTTTACAACTTGCTTTGACATTTATTGTTCTGTCAAGCAGCTTGTATGTAATATAGTCCTGCTTTGTCATTCCGGATAAAGAAACAGCAATATTTATCTGCTTATCTTATTCAGGTGATACCCTAAATGCTATCGTCTGGGAACGAAAGCGGTTGTGATTGTCGTTGTTTTTTGCTGACATATTATGCTCCTCTCCTGAGCTTGTCCAAATCATTGGCAATGCTCTTTTGTACATCATCAAATAGATGACCGTAAATATCTTGTGTTGTCTTAACTGACTTATGACCTATTCGTTTTGACACCTCAAATATGTCATACTTCTTGCTTAATAAGAAGCGAAACGTGCGAATGACGCAAGCCGTGTATTGTTATTCGTTTTAGTCCTGCTTCATCTGAAAGCAAGTGAAAATTGTTTGCCAACTTCGATTTTGATATTTGGAATATTCTTTGCTCTCTTGTAGGCTCGTATTGCAAACCTATGTACTCTTTGAGTTCATCACAGAGAAAAGCAGGCATACTGACTTTTCTAACAGAACTCGGCGTTTTAGGTGTGCTGATTATATCTTCACCATTGAGATGATTGTATGTTTTGGTTACGGATATAATTCCATTTTCCAAATCAATATCATTAAGTGTTAAAGCAAGCATTTCACCCAATCGTAAACCACACCAGTAAAGCACCTCGTAAACATAATAGTATTGCGGATATTCCATCGCATAGTAAGCAAATCTTTCGTATTCTGCGGGCGTCCAAAATTCAACTCGTTTATCCTTAATACCCATATTCTTTATATCTGCAAGAGGATTGGCTTTCAAATATCCTTTGCTGAAAGCATAGTTTATAATTGAGTTGAACTGACTTTGAATAGTCCTTAAATACGCTTCTGAAAAATGTTTTCCATTAGGTTGAATGCATAATTTCATCTTCTTTTGCCAGTTAGCTATGTCATCATCGGTTATCGAATCAATAGGTACTTCCTCAAAAGTCGGGAAAATGTGCTTATTAAAAATGTTGAATTTCGTTTCCAACGACGACTCTTTTATATCTGCTCTTTTATGCGACATCAAATACTCCTGAAAGACATCTCCGTAAGTTCTTATAACTTCAACTTCATCTTCCTCAGGAGCAATGAGGCTATCTATAAAATCGTCCTCATATTTCTTTGCTTCACGCTTACTGTCGAAGCCTCGCTTATACGCAGTTTTCACTATACCGCTTTTAGGGTCTGTGTAGTTGAACTTTGTCATCCACTTGGCTCCGCCTTTTACGGGGTACTTATACTGTGGCATTTATATTCTCCTTTCTAATCACTTTTTATACTGCCTTCACAAGGAAAATATCTTTTTTCAAGATACAGAGAGTCAACTTTTCCGTGTATGGTCAAATAACCTGCTTTCTCTAACTCTCTATTGAGTTGGTCGATAACCTTATATGCATAAGAATTTGATATTGCAAGGCGTTCAGAAACTTCTTTTGCACCGAGCATTCTTCTTGTGTTCTCCATTACTTATCCTTTCCGGTATCGACTCAAATCAACCTCCTTTTCTTGTACGCTCACATTTTATAGCGAATTCCGAAAACGGACAATTATGCGATTTGAGCCAAAACCTGTTTATCGTATCATTGACAAATCAATTTATTTTTTGATGTTTCTTTCGGTTACAACATAATCCCAACCGAGATTATTGCATCTGTCGCAGTTGTCTTTAACTCTTGCGAATAGGTCAAGCCTTCTTACTATAAAGTCGGGATTCTCAATATAGTCATTCAGGCATTTATGGCACAAACAACGAATGTTTTCTTCTTTTACCGGCTTATAAAACCATAAGCCTAATGTCTTTTTCATCGCTGTATTTATCTGCCGCATAATTCGCTCATCATCTACCGCCCCAATGTATTCCCGTAATTCAGATTTATTGATTGTCCGTACTTGCTCTAAAAGAACCATTGAGGACTTTTTTCAAGCCAAAGTTCTCGCCTAAAACTATATGTGACGGCAAATACCTTTTCTTAACCACACTGGTTACAGCGGCAATAATAACTGTTGGCGCATTGCGGTTATAATCATTCGCTTGAAGCACCAATACCGGGCGTTCTCCGTGTTGTACAGAACCGGTATTGTTACCAAAATCGTAGTAAAACAAATCACCACGACGAATTATTTTTTCTTTCATATGTAAATCCTCGCTTTCGATGTTTGTGAGGGGCAATTCATATCCGGAATAGAATTAACCCCTTCACTTGTTTGAAATGAGAAAGCGTTTTTTGGGGGTGTTTTAGAAAAATTTCCTCAACTTTTTTATTGAAATGTTTATTGATTCCCTTACAGAAGTGAAATTGACGTCTTCTTCGTCAGCAATTCTCTCAAGCGTTTTACCATAGAAGAAGTATTTAATTACTCTGCGTTTCTGTGTTTCACTTAAATAACATAAAGTACTCCGAAGTCTCTCAATATTGTCACGCAACATAATTTCTTCGACGGGGTCTGTATCAACTGCCAATTCTGGATGATGTTCTTAAAATTCGCCATCTTTAATGTCAAATGGATGTACAAAGAGAAGTTTTCTCATTCGTTCTCTTGCTTCATAATTCTGATACTCCGTTATCACTTCTCCCTGAGCCATAGAGAGTAGAATGAAAGGGGTGTACTGACGAATAACATCAGGGTATTTAACCAATAATTCTTCTTCAGCCAGTTCGGTTACAATCGCCCACTTCTCTGTGCCGGTATAACCTTTGTATTCATACCGTAAGTTAATGAGCTTGCAATCTTTCGCAAATAATTCTTCCTGTTCAGTTAATGTAAGTTTTGTCATTTTTGTAATCTCCTTTGAATTTTCTAAAAATCGTTTTTTATATAGGAAATTCGGAGATCACGGATACTTGGCGATGTATGCCAACCACTTATATGTCACGATGTTGCTCCTTTCGGGAGCGACAAAAAAAGCCGGACACCAAGAACATTAGGATATTTTTATCCCGTAATTCTCAGCGTCCGGCAATTTGATGACTCATAAGCTAATGCTTAAGGACTCGTGGCTCGGTACATCTGTCCAATATTTAATTGTGCACTCGGTTATCTCTTATAATTCTGTATTTGACTGCTCCTCTACGGAGGGATAGGTCAACCTCAACCACCTTGCGGCAGTTCGGACATTTCATTTCAATTATGCCTGTGGTCATTGTCACCTTATCCAAGATACGCCAGCCGCAGTGCTTACACCTTACGATTATCTTTTGCTCTGTTGTTTTCACAGCCCACTCACCTCCGGATAAATATCAACCAAGTCAAAAGGATTATCAAGATATTCCTTGTTCAAAAGTCCGAGTTGTTTCATTCGGATAGCTAATGCCTTTTTAGAACAGCCCAAAAAATCGGCAAGGGCGTCAAATCGTTTATATACCTCTAGAAAATAAATCTTATTCAGGCACTCTATTTTGCCTCCGAGATTGAACAGAAACATTCCTTGTTTAATAAGATTTTCAGGGAGAAGAATAGCAGCTCCAAGTGTGTTCGCCTGCCATTCCTCCCAGTCGGATATAGGCTTGTTTCTTTCGGAATTTGCCTTGTAATAATGTACTCCGGCTGATTTTTGTGTAACGCCGTAATCATTTGAAAACAGCTTCTTGAATATTTGATGGCTTCCTTCGTGCATAAGAATAAAGTTTTTTCGTCCTCTCAATTTATTGTCATAGTTAAGGTCAGCCTCAACAAGAACGGTTTTACCGTCCAAAAAGAAAAAAGCTTCGCTGTCGTTATCTTCAAATACCTGAACATCCAGTTCCGTAAAAGAGGTCATTCCAAGAATACTTCCGTCATAGGACAGGTGCTGGTATTCAACATTTAAACCGAGAACCTTCTCCAAGAGAAGTTCCGGGTCAATTCTGTAAAGTTGTGTGTTACGGACATCGGGGAGAGCCATATATGCCTGAACATATTTTCTGGCGATGGCTTTGATGTCATATCTCGATAAATGCTTCAAGTTACAAAACCTCCTACCATTAGGATTTTGCTTCTACAAACCATTTTCCATTTTCTTCGTCGAACAGAAATGTGGGCTTGCCGCAAATCTGCACCGTGTAACGGATACCGGTTCCTCCAACTTTGGTGGAAGCAGCACGGCATTTCTGCATAACACGGTCTATCTCATATTTCTCGTCATTTTCAAACTTGATGAAGTTCGGGCGAGCCGTTCCATCAGGTCTGTGCGTTACATTAACTTCTACATATACTTTTATTCTTTCGGATTCCATTTCTATACCTCGTAATTTCGTAAAGTCAAAACCAATCTTCCAAAATGCTCATAACCGTCAATGTCCTTGTCCGACACTTTGTACTTGGGTCGGTCATCGCCGGTAGTATTGGTGTAACAGGAAAGTCTGCCTTTCTTGAAGTTCTTTTTCCTATCAAAGATAAGGAACATTCCCTCATATATCCCGTAGTCGGTAAAATGGTTTCCGCCGTCCGCACGGAAGATAACTATATCTTCGCTGCACCCCTGCATAAAGCAGTCGGGTATTGTAACGTAAGCCGTAACCTCTTTTTCGTTAATCACATTAAGCCCTCCTTAGCCGACCATTCCTGTCGGCATCGTGATTTCAGCTTTTTACGGTGGTAGCCGCAGGTTCTGACACAGAACCCCATTCCTTATGCTGTCCTTTCCGAAACGCCGTCTGATTTCTTCAACACACTTTTCCATTCGCTCCAGCTTGTCCTGTTTTGCGGCATCCATAAACAAATCCAACTGACGGGGCGTGTCTTGCGGAACAAGATTTATGGCTTGTAGCGTTACAGAACGAATAGGGTTATACCATCCATACCTTTGTTCAAACAATTGAAAAGCGGTCTTGGCAATCATCATCGAAGACTGTGTAGGAAGTGCAATCTTCGTCTGCCATTGTCTTGTATTGAGTGTATTGTCTCTGATATGTATTGCGACACCCTCTGCACTAAGTCCGTGAACACGGAGCTTGTGTCCGATGTCTTGGGTCAATTCGAGAAACACGGGCCACACCTGCTCCGGGTTCTCTAAGTCCTCAACTGTTGTTATTCCGTGTCCTACGCTTTTAATTGGAGAAACAAAGTCTTTTTTGGCAACAAGGGAAATGTCGTTGCCATTGGCATAGTTCCATAAGACTACTCCGTTCTTTCCTAATGTTCTGCGTAAGAACTCAGGGTCAGTATTTGCTAAATCCCCGATAGTACGGATACAATAGCTGTCGAGCGTGCGCTGTGTTGCCCGTCCTACACCGAGCAGGTCAGCGGCAGGAAGCCCCCAAATCTTCTCCTTGAATGTATCCTTTGGTATTACGGTTACTGCGTCCGGTTTCTTCATATCCGAACCGAGCTTCGCAAATATCTTATTAAAGGAAACACCTACGGAAATTGTCAAGCCGAGTTCAAACTTAATTGTTTCACGAATTTCATTTGCCACCTTTTCCGGCGAACCGAAAAGGCTCTCCGTTCCGCTAATATCCAGCCAACATTCGTCCATACCATAAGGTTCAACTTGGTCGGTGTATCGCTCATACACGCTTCTTGCGAGCTTTGAGTATTTGATATACTCCTCATAATGGGGTGGAACAACAACCAAATCCTTGCACTTCTGTTTAGCCTGCCATACTGCGTCTCCGGTTTTCACATCAAAAGCCTTTGCTTTGTAGTTCTTCGCAAGCACGATACCGTGTCGTTCCTCCACAGAGCCGCAGACAGCAATCGGATATTTCTTCAATGCGGAGTCGAGCATACATTCGACGCTGGCATAGAAATTGTTCATATCGCAATGAAGTATGCTTCTCAACATTTTTTTGAACCCCCTTGACTTTTATAGAAGTTTAATGTAAACTATATGTAGTTTAACTTCCTGCTTCTTATTATACGCAGTTTAAGTACAGATGTCAATAGCAAGCAAGAAGTTTAACTACAATAATTCGGTAAGGAGTGAAATCTAAGATGACATTCGGTGAGAAAGTCAAAGCAGAGAGAACCAAACTTGGTATTACTCAAGAAGAATTGGCTGCAAAAGTAGGTGTAACCGTCCGTGTAATCTGTTCTTATGAAAATGATAAATCAAGACCGAGAGGAACGGAAAGATACAAAAAGTTAGCAGAAGCATTAGATGTAAATGTTAATTATCTGCTGTCCGAGGACGACGCATTCATCGCAGAGGTAGAAGATAAATACGGTTGCAGAGGTGCAAGGCAGGCTCAGGAATTGCTTGCGGAAGTAACCGGGCTTTTTGCCGGCGGCGAGATGGCTGACGAGGATATGCGTGAAATGGTTGACGCTATTCAGGAAGCTTATCTTATCGCAAAGAAAAACAATAAAAAATACACTCCGAAGAAATATCGAAAAGACGAATAATCTCCGAAGCAAGCTGAGTCCGTATTTTGGGACATCTATTAGTTTATTATTTATTATAGGGTAAATATCAGTTATAATTATCCTGCAAGGAGGTGAACCGTCTTGGAGTATTGTACTACGGCTGAGATTGTAAAAGCCGCAAACAAGCTGATTGAACGCTGCGGAACTCGTGACCCATACAAGGTTGCACGGGAACTCGGCATAAATATCATTTACCGGGATTTTGCCCAGCAGCGTGGAGCATACAAAGTAATATTAAAGAACCGCTTTATTTTTCTGAAAAAAGGAATGACACCGGTTGAAGAACAGATGGTGTGTTGGCACGAAATCGGACACGATATTCTCCATAGAAAAGAAGCCATTGCAGTCGGTGGTTTCAAAGAATTTGTTTTGTTCGATATGCGTGAAAACCGTATGGAATATGAAGCCAACATTTTTGCTTCACAAGCTTCGCTCCCGGACGATACCATTTTAGAGTATATTGAGAACGGCTATGACATTCAACAAATAGCACGGGCAATGAGTTCTGACATCAATTTAGTTGCTTTGAAAGTTGATACTCTCATAGCACAAGGCTATCAACTTCGCAAACAGGAACACCAAAACGATTTTCTTAAATACAATCATAAAATATAAGACCGTCAAGTCTCATCTGAGATCTGACGGTCTTTTTATATGCTTAAAATTTTGCTCTTTCTTGGGAACAACGTAAGTTGGGTGAGTGCTTTTCTGAAAGAGTTGAAAGTATGCCTGATGGAGAGTTAATCTCTGTTACTATCAATGATGGAATTAAGAAGTTTTCTGAACTTGGAAGGCACGACAACTCAAATGATAATAAATCTAAATATAAGAAAGTGTGTGTTGGTGATATAGCTTACAATTCGATGAGAATGTGGCAAGGAGCAAGTGGATATTCTCCTTATGAGGGTATTGTAAGCCCTGCATATACAGTTCTTTCGCCAAATGCAGGAGTTTTTTCAAGGTGTATTGCTTATCAATTCAAATTAGCACAAATGATACATACTTTTCAGATTAACTCACAAGGAATTACATCAGATAACTGGAATTTGAAATATCCAACTTTGAGTGAAATAGAAATTTACATTTCCAAAAATGTTGTAGAACAAAAGCACATTGCCGAGTTTTTTACTTTTCTCGACAACCTTATCACCCTTCATCAGTGTGAGTTCCAAATAGTTAGTAAACAAAGAAAAGCCCGCCTACGAAGGCGAGCTTTTAAGTTCACGGTAATATTTGTTTTGATTGTTTTATCATCGTATCTATCACTTCATAAATACGGTTTCTATCTTCGGGAGCGAGTTTTTCCAGCTTTTCGTTTAGCATTGAGTTTTTAACTGTGTAACCGTTATCCAACACATCACTCAAAACCATATCTGCCGATATGCCAAGCGTATTGAGTATCTTTATAAATGTTTCAAGTGACGGGATTTTCTCGCCTCTTTCAAGCATACCGATATAGTTTGCAGTTAATCCGGCTTTTTCCGCTAAATCCTCTTGCCGCAATTTTTTTATAAGACGATACTTTCTAATATTCTTGCCGATTGTAGCGAGTTTCATCTCATCACCTCCTTAGTTTGTCTCTATAACTAATAGTATAGGTTATGATGGTTTAGGCATACACAAACTAAAAGGAAGTCAAACAATCTATTAGTAATGATTTTTTGCTGTTTTTGTGTTATACTGAACTTAACACGGGGTGATAAAAAGAAATGGCAAAGGAAAACACAGCGGTTTTCATCGGGCATAACGAATGCTATGGTGTAACAAAAGAGCAAGTAGAAGAAGCTATCATATCTTTGATAGAGCAAGGTGTAACAGACTTTTTAAGCGGAGGACAAGGTGGTTTCGACCGCCTTTGTGGTCTTTGTGTATATGAGGTTAAAAAGGATTACCCTCAAATAAATAACTATCTTGTCATACCGTATCTTTCTTTTAATGTTTATGCCACTGGACTGTTCGATTCAATCATCTATCCGGATGGCTTTGAAAAGTATTATTTCAAATCTGCTATTCCTGCAAGAAACAGGTATATGGTAGACAATTCAAGCTACGCTATCTGTTATGTCAATCATAGTTGGGGCGGTGCTGCCAAGACCTATGATAGAGCCAAGAGGAGAAAACTCCAAATAATCAACTTAGGAGCTAAAGAGGATGGGGAAAGAAAGCGTAATATTCAGCAATAGGTTTGACCGACCTACGCTTGAACAAATTGAAGAAGAAATGTAAAAAGTGAATTACGATGATAACGAAAACTTGATGTCAGCGGAAGAATTTCTTAAGTTTATGAAGAAGAACAGAAAGACTGTCCCAATGAAAAGCGTATAGCTAATAAAGATAAATTTATCTGGGCAGTCCGTGAGTTATCGGAAACCTATGAAATTGACGCAGATTTGAAAGAGGACGATGACGGATATACCGCATATCTCTATATGAACTATGCTTCATATAATGGATATATAAAGAAACTGCTGGGACTTATTTTTATCCTGTCCGATGACTTTTCTATGTTCAAAGCAAAAGATAATAGAGACAGCGATTTGTTGATGTGTTTTACTTATCACACGCACAATGTCTATCTGAAAGATAGAGAAATAACTGATTTCTCATAATGTACTTGATGGCTACTCAAACGAGCAGCCATTATTTTTTTATTGACTTTTTTCCAGAAATAGTGTATCATAACAATGTGAAGTGTGCAGTTCACATTGTTAGAAGTAAAAGAGGTGATTAAAAGTGTCGAGAGTATACACCAGTTACAGTGAGGAAGAATTTACTCTAATATCTAATGAATGCGAGCAATATGGAATGACACCCTCTGCATTCCAAAAGTATTGTGTACTATTATACTTAGGACAAAATGCCGGGGAAATTAAAAATATAGATATAGAAGAAATGAAACAAATTATGAACCAAGAACTTAATAACAAAAAAGTTGGAGATAAATTCATTGTAAGTGCTTTGCTACCACCGGAAAAGTGGTCAAATCTAAATCGAAGTCAAAAAATCACATTAAGCCTATATTTAAAGAACATAATAGAAAACTGTTCTGACAGATTTAGAGTATGTGATATTTTACACAATAATATCAAGCAATATGAAAGATACTAAAGTCAAGCTAAAGAAAAATGTTATGGATTATTTGAAAACGGCAGATGAAATTGTTGATGTCTATTTTGTCACATATGTGAGTCTTGTGATAAGAATAATAATTCACATTCTACATCTTGGCGAAATAGATATATAGGTCAAGACGGTGTTATCTATATTCTTAAGAATGGAAACAGACAATTCTTTGTTCGGCATCCTGTTGACGATGATTTTAAACCAATTACTTCTTTGGGAATTATTAGTTCCCGTGATGATTATTATATTAAAAAAACAATCTATTAGTAACAACTCAGAATTCCATTTACAAATTCAGGCTTATGAACAAGGAGGTGAACACTGATGATAAAACTTAACAAAATGGAACAAAATGAATATAACGCTTTTATTGTTGCTGTTGTTCCTTTATTATTACCCGGCACATACCACTTTAGAGACTTTTTCACAAATAGAGTTACATCTCCAAGAATCGGTCGTAAATTCTATGAAGATGTAGTAAATGGTAAATATCCCCATATTACTCTTGTTGGGACAAAGGCTTCAGAAGGTTATATTTGTTCTTGAGTAAATACCTGATTTCTCATAATGTACTTGATGGCTACTCAAACGAGCAGCCATCTTTTTTTAATATGCCGGAATACCGTATCCGTAGATAACTGAGCTTCTGATAGGGTATGTTTTGGTTCTGCAAGTGTCTCCGGAGTTGCCTTCGACGGTATAGACTGTACCGTTTTCGCATTTCTGAACGATACCGGTGTGATCTGTCACGCCGTCGCCTTCCCAATCAAAGAATATGATTGTTCCAGGTGCAGGCTCGTAGTTTCTGTCTGCCCATATACCAGACCACAACATATTAATTCCGTCAATAATGAGGTTGATAATAAATTTTATTACTGACCAAATACCGTCCCAGATACCCTTAAAGAAATCAGATATGCCTTTCCAAGCCTTTTCCCAATCTCCTGTAAATACGCCTGATATAAAATCTATCAACCCACCTAATGCGTCTAATATTCCACCTATAACACCACCTATAACACTAAAGCAATCTTTGCAAACCTCTCCGATTACATTAAATACTGTTTTAAAAACAGGACCCAAAACTTTAATAATCCAATCACACAAAGGCTTTAAAAGATTTTCCCATAGCGGATAAATAATTTCATTCCAAAGCTTTGTAATTACAGCGATTAGTTTATCAAAAATAGGCTTAAGGCAGTCGCTCCATAAAGAGTTTGCAGCGACAACGAGAGCGTCCCATATTGGCATAATCCATTCATTTATAACCTCAAGTATTATCGTTCCGACATCCATAACAGTCTGACAAACACTATCCCATAATTCCTTGCCACCGCCAGATTCCCACCATTGAGTTAAACTTTCGCCTAAATCTGAAAATACTTTACCTACAAGATTGCATAAATCATCAAAAGCTTTAAAAGCATTATCACAAAAACTGCCTATTACTTCCTGGTTATCAATAGTCCATTGATTTATAACCTGTGCTGCACCATCAAAAGCACCAGTAATTATAATTCCCAAGCTACCAAGCAGTGTGCTTGTACCACTTAAAAGATTAGCTATTGCATTTTCAATTTGAGGTCCCATTCTTGTCATAGAATCAGTTACTATATTTAATATATTTTCTGAAGCTGAACCAAGATTATCTAAACAAGACGAAACATCATCAGACATTGTGCTTATATACCCAGCTATCTTATCTTTGTCATTGCTAAGCCATTTTGCTACACCACCGCTTAGAATTTCCACAGATTTACCAACAACTTTTGAAACACCACCGATAACCTTACCAAGTGATTTCATAAAACTTTTAGAAATCTTTTGCAAACCGTTGAAAGTTGCTTGTGCTATCGGCTTCAAACTTTGCATTATTAGTTCAAAATTACTACCAATTTTTGCGAAATCAATCTCAGATATGCCTTTTTGTATTTCTTTAACAAAATCATCAATTCCGCTATTCTTAAATAAATCCTCAATATTCTTCTTTATATCACCAAAAGACTTTTGAAGATTATTTTCTGCACTTGATGTATTTACAATCGGAGTTATTTCACTCTGCGCATCGTTCGTATTATCATCAGATTCACCTGTATCCGTATCCGCACTCAAAATATTTAGCTGGTCAAAGCCTGCAACGGCTTTTTTGAGTTTCTCCGCCGCTTTGGTGCTTTTATTCAGATTGTCAGTAGATTCAGCCGTACTACTCGACAGAGCACCCGCAGAACTTGCCGCACTCGATACGGAAGCCGTTATGGAGTTATTTCCGCCCCAGCCAAACATTTCTCCAAGAGCGTTAGAAGCAGCTTTCGCATATCCTGTAAGCGTTTGAATTGCTGATGTGAGATTCTGCACGATAACTGTTGCTGCTTGTAAGATAGGCTGTCCTATTACAGCGAGTAATTGATTACAAGCCTCTTTTAAGTTACCTGTTATATTCTCCCAGCCGTCCGCTTCTCGTGCCGCCTGCCCCATAGCACCTGAAAGCTGGTTAGCGTCCTTGACCATTTGCAAAAGTGTAAGCTGTTTCTGCGATTCTGATAAATCCTGAAATGATTTACCATACAGCTTATTTGCGGCAGTATTTCGAGTTGTTTCTGTACAGGACAAGCCAAGAGCGGCATCGTTTTCGTAGTTGCCCTTTAAAAACGATTTCAAGCTTTCTGCTGTATCTTCAAGAGAGCGGTCATAATATGCGGCACTATCTGCTGTTACCTGCAAAGCTTCTTCCATCATCGAAAGAGCATTGGCACTGTCCATACCCGTTGTTTTGGCAAAGGCGTAAATGCTCGTTCCTACGCCCTGTAAGCGTGACTGAACTATACCGCTTGAATCTGCAACTCTTTTCATAGCCGCTTCGGCGCTTCCTTGTAAATCTCCGAAAGTCTGTTCAAGCTGAGAGTTTGCGGCATTAACACTTGCCGCTGATTCAACGCAATCTTTACCGAACTTTATTACTGCCGCCGCACTGAAAGCTGCTGCAGCTGCACCTGCTATCTTCTTAAAAGCTCCACTAAAAGAGCTTTTCATAGATTTAGCCGCATTATCAGCAGTCTTGTTTAAGTTTTTTAATGACTTTCTGAATTTAGACGAATCAAGATTCAGCTCAAGAGCTATCTGACCTACAATATCACTCAATATAATTCCTCCTTTCGCCTAAAAATTCGCATAATAAAAGCGTACACCATTTCTGATGTACGCTTTATTTTTTTGCGTGTGAATTTTAAAAATTCCATATACTTACTTTTTTACAGGCAAGCCGTTCCCGTCTTTGAATGTACCACTTAAAACTTTAATTATGTCATAAATATAGCCAAAGAAAAAGCCTCCGCAAGTGAGTAGCCAAACAATACCTGAACCGACTTTTCCGACATAAAAGCGATGTATGCCAAAAAAGCCAAGTGCAATAGCAAGTATTAAAGTTAGCTTTTTACTTTTTGGACTGCAAGCAACGTTTCTGACAGCATAACCAACATTATTTCGATTTGATACAGCATTTTCACCGCTTATAATATTCTGAACAATAATTGTTGGTTGACCTCCGCTGTTGTTTTGTGTTGGATACTCAAGCTCAGTTCTGCAATAAGGACAAAGACGATATTCACTTCCAACTTCTGCACCACAATGTTTACATTGCATTTCACACAACCTCCTGAGAATTTTGTAATTATTTGTCAAAATATTATCATAAATCACAAAATTTTTCAAGAGTTTTGTCAAATATTTTATTTAGCCGCTGATATAAACATCTGTTTGAATTGCTCAAGAGCCATAGCTGAATCCTGTTGAGTAACTTGCTTTGCTCTGCGGTTTCTCCAATCTGAACGGATTTTCTTTTGATGTGCGGTGAAGTACTTTAGCCTTTCTGGGTCGTTTTCTGCTCGTATCTGCACAATTCTGCCAAGTGGTGAATCAGCACTCAAGCCACGCAGAAGCGAGCAAAATTCGTCCCATTTCATATGTTTGAAGTCCTCTGAATATATCCTGACCCCATACTCCGACAAAAACGAGGAAACTATTAAATCAAAGTCCTCTATTATGTCGTAGCAAGGGTCGCTGTTTCCCCCGGCTCTTCACCGCCTGCGACAATCTCAACTGCCGACTGTACAAGAGTTGTGAAGTCCTCAAAAATAAGCTTTAACTTCTTGAGTTTCTGCATTTCTGATTCATCAAAGAGAATATTGCACATATCGATTATAGTTTCAGGTGTGACATTGCCGTTCAATTTTGGCAGGATTTCAAGAAGTGTTACTGCCTCATCATTTACTGTCAAAACTGTATCCTTAATTTTAATTTGTGGTTTCTGCTCAAAATTGAGCTTACCTGAGTAGTAATAATCAGCAATATTAAAGCCTTTAAGCCAATTTCGTATATCAGCTAAATAAATCATCTCATCAACCTTCTCATAATTATTGCAAAAGCTTTATTACAGAAATCTTCATGCTTTCCGCCTTTTTGCCAATCCTCGAACCAGTGAGCCTTTGCGTTTGGATTCTCATCTTTTTTGAAATTGTATTCAGGGTGATAGTAAAGGCGGCGAGCATAAGGTGTTGAAGACACAATAGAAACTTTGCCTTGATTACTTTTTGATGTATCAACAAAAGTGCTTTCGTTCTGCAGTGCTCCTGTGTCTCATGGAATAACCTGTGCTTGAACTACCTCCGTATGGAGTGCTTCTGCCGTCTGCTCAAGAGCTGCCTGTGCTTTTGCTGTAATAGCTTTTATTGCTGTTTGATTTATCTTAATTTTTGATGTGACTTTCACTATATCAAGTCCAATCTCGTATAATTGATTGTGCCGTCAGGATTTCGAGCTTTTTCACCCTGATAGATTTTCCGCTTAACTCCATTCACAATAACCTCGCCGTTTGAAAGCGTCGATAATTCAGGAGCAATATCACCGATAAAATAAGCCTGTGCAGATAACTGCACAAGCTGTATCGGATGTAAGAACGGTTTTAGCCTTGTCCTGATAATTACACAAGGCATTGATTTCAAGAGCCTTTAGCGGTTCTCCGTCCTCACTTAAACCCTCTTGATATACTGTAATTGTAATCGGCGTAGTACATACAGATTTAAGCACCAAGCAAGGATATTTCATCTCAGCACCCCACAGCACAAGCCTGTTGACATAAGCCTGCTATAAGTAATCTGACGAACTATACAGCCATTTTTTACGCAAACACCTGTGTTATAGTCAAACTGCATTGATACGCCATTTATACCGTATGATTTAAGCACTGTATCAAGCATATCTGCATATTCATCATAGAACTGCACAATCTCACAACAGCACTCTGTTATTGTCTCTTTTTGATAATCGGTTAAATTATCAAAGCCAGCTCCGACAATGCGATTATAGGTCAGAGTGTCAATTATTCGACTTGCTTTATGGACAAGATTATCAAAGCTTTCAGGCACTACAGTATAATACTTTAAATAGTCGGCTTCAACAGCGTAATTCTGCATAAATCATCACTCCACATAAGAACAGTAGATACCTGCAAGCTTGTTTTCATAGCAATGTGCATAAAGGTTATTGTTGCGGTACTTAAATACATGGCTGTCGCCCTGCTGGTCCTGGTCTGGGGAGAAATACTTGATGTACTGGTCGATAGCACAAACCGCTGCAGACTTTTCAACGCAGAGGAAGTTTACATTCTTGCCAATGCCAACAAGCTCATAATAGGTATTCAAAGCAGATTTTGTAGGAGAAGAAACCTCTGAATAAATGCCACCACTTTCAGTGTAATACTTCTTGTCCTTTACAATGTCTGTGTCTTTAGTTTTTACATACTGACCCTCGGCTTTCTTGTAACTGTAATTTGTAGTACCGTCATTAAGAGTTATTGCAGTATACATTCTTGTCTGAGGTACTTCGATTATGCTCGAAAACTTAGAAAGAACTGCCCTTGACTGAGTTGTATCAAGGTCGTCAATACTTGTTCTGAGTGTCGGAGTGATGAAGAGTATACGGCTTTCTGTCGGTACTTCTGCTTCGTCCATTGTGTTTGAGCAAGCACGCAAAGCACTAATAACTTCCGAGCCATTAGAAAGCTTTTCAGCCTTTGTTGTAATACCCTCTGTGCTGCAAATCTTTGCAATTCGTGCGGCATCTGTTTCAGGTACAACCTTAGTACGGATAAATTCGCCTGAAAGCTTTGCAAATGGAGTTTCGAGAGCCTCGTCATTATCAAGTCTATCAATTCTTAAATCCTGAGAACGCTCCTTATCATACTTGACTGTCTCCCACACAAAAGATGTAGAACCCTTTGTATAACCGTCGTTACGGCTAAAATCGCCCAGTCCGTCCATATCAAGCTTAGCAATCTTTATTTCGCCATTACTGCCCTTTTTTACTGTTACCTCATCGCCCTCAAGGATTGAAGTTTTACTTGCTTCCTTATAAACCTCGTCAAGCAATGGAAGATATACTGTTGATAATTCAATATTATTCATAAAATTTCCTGCCTTTCTTAATTTTTAAGTCCGAACGCTTTTCTAAGCATAGCGTTCTGTTTTTCTTTGTCTTCGCTGTTATCGCCGTCAGCACCGATTTTCTGAAAACCACCCTTTGATGTTTCGCCTTTAAGCTGTGGAACATCTTCAAGGACCTTGCTTACAGCTGATTTCAGCTTTTCATCATTGATTTTTCCACTTTCATCGGTAACGCCCGAAAAATCAGCCAATTTTAAAATATACGGTACCGTATCGGCTGAAATACCAAGCTTGAAAGCGGTAAGCGTTGCTTGCTGATTAAGTCTTGCGGTCAGCTCTGACTGCTTGTACTGCTCAATCTGAGCCTGCATAGCACTAACATCAGGCTTATTCTTTTCTCTGTTTGTTTTATAGGTGTTTATCGCCTGTGTAATTTCCTCCTCGGTCATTCCCTGCTGTGCAAAGTATGACTTCAAGGCGGCATTGCTTGCTCTCTGTTCTCTCGCCTGTACCATACTATCAAGCTGTTCCTGTGTATAAGTTGCCTGTGTTCCGCCTTTGGCAGCGTTGCCCTCTCCGCCCGTATTATTCTGCTGAGCGTTAGCAGTCTGTTGTGTTTGCTGTTCTGACATAATATTCTCCTCCGTTTTATGCCCGTCGGCTTATTCCTCAGCTTTTAATGCCGTCAGAGTTTTGGGCATTAAAAAAGCACCTTGATTTCTCAAAGTGCTTAGTTTCTTTTTATGAATCTTTCTTCTATAAATTCTCGGAAGTCCATTATTTCACCTGCTTTCGTTAGTGCTTAAAATGCTGTATTAATCCGATTACTGCTAAAACAAGCAATAATAAAGCTGATATAATCATTCCTGTTATCTTTAAGCCTAAATAAAATTCAAACAAATAAATCACCTACTTTTGGGCATAGAAAAACCGCCCTCAAGGAGCGGTTAAGTTATTATTTTATCAATTTGTTCTGGATATACAGTTTCTGTATCATAATCGCCACCTATATCAATGTCAGCAATATATGCTTCATCATCGCCTAAAATTTCAACAATAGAAGCAATCTTCCCATTTTTTAATTTTACTTTATCATATAATTTAATTTTCAAAACCTGTCACCTTCTTTTTGGTTACATATACGCTTGTTAATCGTGGTTCTGCATTTTCGTTTTCTTTAATCCAAGCGGTACACACATTCGCAGTTTTACCATTTGCACCTGTTAAATTCATAACGAGTTCATATCTTTTACCAAACTTATCCTCCGCTTTTAACATCATTGAACTTTCATCGAAATGTGTTTGAATATTTTCAATCAATTCTTGATAGTTATCTATAGTGTATCCAAGCGCATCTCTAAACGCTCTTGCTTTATCAGGTTGTCTTATTGGATCAAGTGCGTATTTAGTGAATTTTTCTTCAGGAATTTTCGCAAATAACTGTAGATTTATTTGCAAAGGCATATTTCCTATTTCTATTATATCATTATCATCTGAATTTTCAACAGTTTTTTCAAGTTCTTCCGCCTTCACTCTCCACTGTTCAGCTCTTGCACTATAAGCTCTTTTATTATCTTTATCGAGGGAAAACTTAGACATACGCTCCATTCGCTCAGCTTCGTTCTGAGCGTAATTTTGCTTCTGGGCGTTGTTATATCTCTCCGCAAGTTCGTCAAGCTCATCGGCGGTGTATCGGCTGTTTTCGGGTGGTGTACTTATGCCCTCAAAATATGTAGTGTGTGCGTCCCTGCAATTCGGGTGATACAAGCCCTTTTTAATAGCCTCTGACAAAAGCGGATATTTAACGCCCGTAACGGGAGATATTCCGTTCTTGGGTCCTCCGCTCCACACATCATCAATGAACACTCTGCAAACGAAAGGAGCACACAACGGACAAGGGTTTCCACGCTTGTTAAGAATGACAGTATATATTCCCCATTCCTGTCGCTTAGCCCCCTCGCCTTGAAGATACGCTCTTTTATTCGCTGTACGCAGTGCCATTTCTGCATAGGACTTGATATTTACTCGCCTACCGTTTCGGTACTGTATGCAGTTGATACCAGTTGAAAGAAAGTCCTTTGTCGCCATATCAACAGCCTTTACATAAGTTCCCGCACCCGTATTTGCCATAACCTGAGCATTGAATATAACCTTGCGGTATTGGTCATTAGCCATTCTTAAAACAGCAATTTCAGCCTTTTTCATATCGTGAGTAGTTGCTTTAATCAAAGAATTAAGCTTTCTCTCATTTGTCTTGAAAAATTCTCCTGTTGTTTCAGCCGCACCAGTAAATGCTGGCTTGTTTTTGCCTTTGCCTTTGAAACCACGCTTTATAGCTTGTAAAATTTGTCGTTCCTGCTTAGTGCCACCGTCGTTATAGGAATCATTCAAGGCTCTGCGGATATGCTCATTTATCGAATTATACTGCACTGTAAATCTCTTGCTATTCTTCCGCTTATAGACCTCAAGTGCCTTGAGCTGTTCTACCTGCCATTGTGACCATTCTATGCCGAGCTTTGATTCTTCGGCTCTATGGCGGCTTAAATTCCTAATCATTGAGGCTATAAGCTCATTTTCGATTTTTTCAAAAGCCTTACCAATATCGTAATCAGACATTTTTTTAAATCTCCAAATCATCAGCCATAGACGAGCTATCCATATTCTGCACGCCCTGTTCAGCTTTCAGCCTTGCGACTTCCTGTTCTTTCCATTCAGAATCTTTGCTGTCACCATAAAGCTCCTCAACACAGCTTTCAGTACTCATAATACCGCCTTGCTTTGCCTTTGTTACTGTTTCAACGACTGCCTCAAAGCTTGGGTTAGCATATTCGCCAAAGTTTATAGCAACAGTCGGAGGAATAATATCAAGCTCATGCCATATCTGATAACCACAGATAACAGCTTTTACAAGCTCCGGCATAAATTCTTCCACAAGCTGTACAAGGTTTCCTCTGGTATATAGGGTAGTTTTTTCTTTCTCTCTCTGTGCTTCGGCATTGTCCATCTTTTTGACATCAATGCCGAGCGTTGACGGTGAAATTATACCTTGCAAGCATAAGTCAAGGGCGGTTATGTATGTTTGCAGGTAGCTTTCATGTGGGATATTAGGCTGGTCGAGAGTGATTTTATTACAGCCTGTTTCAGACATATCGTTATTTGTTGAAATATATCTGTTATCAAAGGCATTAGGTTTAATAATCATACCAGTATCAGGATTTCGAGGTAACAGACATTCCGGTATATAGCTCTTTGAACGAGCCGCCCTGAGTGCGTCCATCCACTGTGACCATGCTTCGTCGAGTGCATCGAAATCATCTGTCCTGCCGTCAAATATATTGCTTCCTCTGCCATTATACTGTTCACTGTCACCGAATATACAAGGCACAGCAAGCATAATGCTTTCGTCAAAGGCGACACCCTTGCCGTCAATCCATTTCGTTTGTTCTATTGAATTAGGCGGTATCTCATCGCCATTTTCTCTATACAGACGGTATTTTATATAACCGTAGCCATAATGCTCTCTGAGCGTGTATTTTTCTTTGTTGTCGATATAGCCCGCCTTAATCGCACTCTGAACGATGTTACCGCTCTGCACATAATATTCGGAAAACTTCTTTTGTCTTGCGTTTAATTTGTCTTTCACGGTGTCACCGTCCTTTCGTAAAATAAGCAAAAGAAAAGACAGCACATTTCTGTACTGTCTTGTAACGCAGGTTTCCGAAGTTGCACCGGAATCTGTAAAAACTGTTTTCCTATTTAAACTATCCCCTGCATCAATATCATTATATCAATTAATTTTTATATATTCAAGTGTTTTCTCTTTGTTTCCCATTTTTTTAACAGTTCATTCACATAGGACTGTTCTTTATCGGTCAACTGTCTATCGCCCATTTCGTTATCTTAATATCCTAAATGAGCGTGGGGCATAATTCCATTGTGAGGTCTGCCTTTAACATCAATTTGTTTTACTCGTTCACCATAAGTATCATAAAAAGTAATATGTTTTATATCGCCATTTTTATCAATTGTAGCATAAGCCCTGTTCTTGGTGATTGTTTCCATAGGCGCTGTTACAGAACCATTGCCATTGATACGAACAACTTTTATTTCGCCAAACTGTGCAACTGCTTTATATTCTGTACCGTACTTCTTGCCCTTATCACTTATACCGCTTGAAGAGCCTCTTCCGCCCATTATTTTGGCCCCCTGATTTTTTCCTGAAACGATTTTATATTGATAATATTTCCTGCACATTCTTCGGGAACCTTGCCGTAGAAAATGACTGTTTCAGGCTGTAAATGTTTCATCATTTCGTTGTAGCCTTTCAAAAATAACTCTTTTGCCGTTTTATTATTTTGAGTTCCAATGCTTGAAACAGCAACTGTGCTATGCTTTGGTTCTCCGTCAAAACACCATTCAAAACTCTTTTCATTACTCCAACATATCGTGGGGATTACCTCAATGCCATACATCTGCCAATATGCCGCAAGCCAATGTTTGCGATAATGATTATAAATCTGCAACGCTGTCGGATAATCAGCGTAAAGGCTGAAATCAGGCGATAATACACAATTAAATTTTTTAAGCAAATCTATGTATCTTTCAGGATTATTCCATAATCTCATAAACTGATAATCATCGAGAAAGAAATGAATACCACAATCTGTTTTCTTGCTACTCATCAGCCGTTTAGGACGCTCCACAAAAGACTTGCTGAACATCATTGACACCCTCACCGAAAAGGGTGTCACTCTCATCAGCCACAAGGAGAATATCGACACCGACACGCCTATGGGCAAATTAATGTTGACCGTGTTCGCTGCCCTCTCTCAGTTGGAGCGTGAGCAGCTCAAACAGCGACAGCGTGAGGGCATCGAGATCGCTAAGGCGCAGGGAAAGTACATGGGGCGGAAGCCTATCGAAATCGACTGGACGAGGTTCGGTCAGCTTTATGGGGAATTGAAGTCCAAGAGTATCACAGGGCGTGACTTTATGCGGAGAATGGGCTTGTCGGCTAACACTTTCTATCGCCGTGTCAGGGAGTATGAATCGGAACACGGCATTGCCGAACCAACCTCTGCTTGACAGCTCCCTCAGACGAACGGAAACGCCCCCTGAACTATCAGAGGGCGCTCATTGATTATTTGCCTGGCAACAAAGCGAGTAAAGGAGATAGCCGTTTGTATATCACTCCTGTTTCCTCACTTGCAAAAGACTTCATAAGAGCATTGTTGACTTGTTGTTTAGTCTTAGATTTGAGGATTGCCTGAATGATAATCTCTTTTTTCTGCTTATACTTCTTTTCCTTAAAGTGCTGATCGAAGAAAGAGCGTACCTGTGCTTCTCTCTTATCTGGCTTAGTTTTCTTTTTAGACGGAGAAGCAGTTTTTTTCTTAGGTGCTGATTCTTTCTTTACCGTTGACTCAGTATTTGAAGTAATGACGGGTGTGTGCATTGTTCTTACTAACTTGATCTTCTCGCCGTTCAGAAACTTCTGCTTTAACTCCTCATTTGAAAAGATATAATTAAAGTCTCCAGTAATAACATCAACCGTAGTGTGATCCTGAGATTCCTGAAATCTTCGAGTATCGCCTGATTGTTCTAACTTTTGATTAAGTGCTTCGATGATTGGATCTCCTGAAGGTAGCTTGCCCTCACCGGAATAAAAATGATCCTGCGTATCAATCGAAAAATCGAAATGAAATTTATTCGTATTGTTCTTATAGTACCAAAGTGAACGGTCACATATTGTTTTGCATAAATATGTAACATCGACAATCATAGTACGCAGCTTAACAATAGAGGTATTAATAAATAAAGTCGCACTCCATATTTTTGTACCATCTCCAAGAATCAGACCAAATCCGTCGAGCTGGTTTGCTTCATCCTTGACCTTGTTGCTGTCTATATTCGGAGAACCAGCATGAAGAAAGGTATTTCTGAGATTATATACGATTTCACCACTCAGATACGGATTACCACTATCGTCTGACATATACTCTCCGAGATACTTATTATACCACTCAATATAGCGCTTTGCAGTAGATGTTTCGTTTGGATATTCTGCTGCACCGCATATATCAGGCAATGCAAGCGACATAGCTAATGCAGAAAAATAGCTTTTATTCTTTAGAGCATTCTCTATATCATTGACATATAGTTCTACCATAAATTACTCCTATTCACATATTTATGGCTTTCTCATAGAGCTTCCAGACAATTAGTATTTCGTTAGGGTGTCTGTCAGTTATGATATGCGCCACAACTATGATTTGAATTTATATGGAGCGGGAAATAGCTGTTTCAATAGACTTTGGACCAATGGAATTATTATATCACAACACACTTTCAAAAGCAACTTTTATAACATAACTTCATCTTCAAATGTAGAGATGATGGATGAACTAACTATGAAATACATAAATTGGTATAACTATGTTCGTCCTCATTCATACAATAATTATTTAACACCAATGGAGGCTCGTTACAGGTAGATATTTATCGAACAAAGTGTTACAAAAAAGCTTGACCACAACAATGTGGTCGGTAACAGCTCGACACTTTCCTGGACGCTGACCTCTACCGGTGGCGCATCCACCTACTACACCATTGACACGACCACTGTAACGATCAATGGTACGACCGTATACTCAAAGGGCCGTACCTATTGGGATGACCGTGTTTTCCCGGCAAAGAAAGGTTCTGTCAGTGGCACGATTACTGTAGCTCACAACAGCAACGGCAGCAAAACGATTGCGGTCGGATTCTCGACCCGTGTTTATATCTACGGTTCACAGGAATACGGCGGCAGCATGACGCTGACTACCATTGACCGCTCTGCTCCCACAGTTACATTCAGTACATCGAATGTCACGGCAAACGGGTTCAAAATCTCCGCTACATCCTCTGCCACGGCGGACATCTGGCAGTACAGCACAAACGGCGGTTCGAGCTGGACGCAGTTCTCAACGACGGCATCCACCAGCGCCAGCGTAACATTGTCCTCACTTTCGCCGAACACGAGCTATACGGTGAGGGTCAGAGCAAGGCGGCAGTACAACCATGTCTACGGAACTTCCGGCAGTTCCACGGTCAAGACGCTGGGCGGTGCTGTGGTGAATAGTGCCAACACGGTGACGGCGGACAATGCCACGGTTTCCATCACCCTCAATGTCACCGTCTATGAAGCCTCCTACACCAATACGCTGGTGCTCAAAAACGGCTGCACGACCATCCTGACTATTTCCGGGCTTTCCTGGTCGAAGGGCACGGCGAACCGCACGGTCACGCTGACATCGGCGCAGAGGACAACGCTGTTGAACGCTATGGCGTCCATCAAGTCGTTCACCGGCACTTTTGCGGTTTCGTCCTACAGCGGGTCTACGCAGATCGGCAGTACTTCAAGCAAGACCGCCACTGTACTGACCACGGCGACCAATTCTGCTCCGACCATAAGCGGATTCACTTATGCCGACAGCTACACGACCACAAAGAACCTCACGGGCAACGATCAGCTGTTCGTACAGGACTACTCGACCCTCAAAGTTACACCGGGAACAGCGACTGCGAAGAACGGTGCCAGCATTTCCAACTACACCGCTTCTTGCAACGGTTTATCCGCATCCAATTCAACTGGGTCTGCTATCACGGTCGGAAAGATCGCCAAGTCCGGCAGTGTGACGGTCACGCTCTCGGTCACGGACTCCCGCGGTTATACCGCCAGCGTTTCCCAAACTATTACGGTCATCCCATACGCAAAACCGAAGGTGTCCTCGGTGTCGCTCCGACGAACCAACGACATTGAAGCGGAAATGCAGCTCAAATTCAGCGGCTCTATTTCTGCTGTGACCGTAGACGGGACGCAGAAAAACAGCGTGGTTTATGTGCGGTATCGGTACAAGAAAACCAGTGAGAGCAGTTACGGCAGCTACACCAGCATCTATTCCGGCACGACAAAAAGCGGAACCTCTTTCAGCTACTCCAATTTGGAACTGTGCAGTCTGGATGCCAACAGTTCCTACGACCTCCATCTACAGGTCCAAGACAAGCTCTATTCTTTGAGCAGTCTGGATCTATATTTTACTGTTCCGCAGGGTACGCCCCTCATTGCACTGCGGAAAAAGAAGGTCGGCATCAACACGCCGGAGCCACAAGCCATGCTGGATGTTGCCGGGGATATGCGGGTGGATGGCTCACCCCTTGCGGATTTTGTCATTCAGCAAGGGATAAGCGGCATCTGGAATTATCGTAAATGGAAAAGTGGTACAGCGGAATGTTGGGGTCAGTATTCCTTTACGACCGCCATTTCGACGGCATGGGGCGTGCTCTATGAGAGCGGTGCAATTGCGCTCCCTAATTTTCCATTTACCTTCGCGGAAATTCCTCATGTCCATATCTCCACGGAGAACAGCAATTACGCCATGTTTGTGGAGCGAGGCAGTTCAAGTAGCTGGTCTACAACAATCAACCCCGGAAAGATATTTGCCGTAAGACCAAATACAGTACCATCGGCAACCTACAAAGTATCAATCTATGCCATCGGAAAAGTGTGACGCTCCGGCGTCACTTTTTTCATACCCATTTTTAATTTCAAAGGAGGACAAACAACATGAAAGAATTCTGGACGACCATTCAGGTGGTGTTCGCCGGAATCGGCGGCTGGCTGGGATGGTTCTTGGGAGGATGTGACGGCTTGCTTTATGCGCTTCTGGCTTTCGTAGTCATCGACTACATCACCGGCATCATGTGCGCCGTGGTGGATAAGAAGCTGTCCAGCGAAGTCGGATTCAAGGGCATTTTCAAAAAGGTGCTCATCTTCGCTCTGGTTGGCATCGGGCATATTCTCGACACCCGCGTCATCGGCAGCGGCTCGGTGATGCGTACCGCCGTCATTTTCTTCTACCTGTCGAATGAGGGCGTGTCCCTGTTGGAGAACGCCGCATATCTGGGACTGCCCATCCCGCAGAAGCTGAAATCCGTTCTGGAGCAACTTCATGTCCGCAGTGAAAAGGAGGACGAATAATATGGCTTACACGAACAGTTCCTTAGTGTCCTACACCAAACTCAGTCCGAACCACTCCGGGCAGCGCACACACAGCATTGACCGCATTACGCCTCACTGCGTGGTGGGTCAGTGCAGTGTGGAAACGCTGGGCAACATCTTTTTGCCCGTATCCCGTCAGGCAAGTTCAAACTACGGTATCGGACCGGACGGCCGTGTCGGTATGTATGTAGAGGAGAAGAACCGTTCCTGGTGTTCCTCTTCCAACGCAAACGACCAGAGAGCTATCACCATCGAGTGTGCCAGCGACAACACCGAGCCTTACGCATTCAAGGATGTGGTGTACAAGAGACTCATCGAGCTTTGCACCGATATCTGCAGGCGCAACGGCAAAACCAAGCTGCTCTGGCTTGGAGATAAGGCCAAGACGCTGAACTACACCCCGAAATCCGACGAGATGGTTCTGACCGTCCATCGGTGGTTTGCCAACAAGAGCTGCCCCGGTAACTGGATGTATGCCCGCATGGGTGAGCTGGCATCCAAGGTCACGGCGACTCTCGGCGGTGATGTGAAGCCTGCCAACCCAGTCAAGCCCACACCTGTAGGTATCAAGGCCGGCGATCTCGTGACCATAACGGGCAGCACATACTACAACGGCAAAGCCATCCCTGGCTGGGTGAAGAAGCTCCGCTGGTATGTGGTCGAGGTCAGCGGCGACCGTGCGGTCATCAACAAGGATGAGTCCGGCAGGTACGCCATCATGTCGCCGGTCAAAACCTCTGCGCTCGCCGTGGCAGGCACGAAACCCTCCGAGGATTACCGCATCCACACCGTGGTGCATGGTGACACCCTCTGGGCAATCGCCAAGAAGTATCTCGGCAACGGCAGCCGCTACAAGGAGATTGTCAGTCTGAACGGACTGACAAGCAATGTCATCTACAGCGGTATGAAGCTGAAAATCCCGAATAAGTAAACCGAACCTATCACACGCCCTCTGTGTAAAATTCCGCAGAGGGCGTTATTTTTTTGCCCATTTTACCCTGACAAAAGTGCCTTTTCTCTGGGTATAGCGAGAAACGCTATTTCTCAGGAACGAGGTATCACTATGACAGACATGGAACGCTCACGAATTGTGGAACTCCAACACCAGGGCTACGGGTATAAGAAAATATCCGCTATAACAGGGCTACCGCTAAACACAGTAAAGTCCTTTTGCGCCAGGCATCCTGTGCAGATCAAAGAGCCACCGAGCTCAAATGCCCTGTGTCGAAACTGCCTGGCTCCGCTTGAGCAGACACCACATAAACGGAAAAGGATGTTCTGCTCCGATGCTTGCCGAATGGCGTGGTGGAACGCGCACCCTGAAAGAGTGCAGCGAAAAGCGTATTACACACTCACTTGCCGGCATTGCGGGAAGCAGTTTGAAAGCTATGGCAACAGCCATCGGGTGTTCTGCTCCCGTGACTGCTATTTGAAATTCCGCAGGAAGGAGGCCGACCATGAGTGATTACGATAAGCGTCTGTTTGCCTACCAGATGGCGATGGCACTCGCCCGGAGTATGCGTTCCAAGGGGCTGATATCAGCCAAAGAGTACGCTAAGATCGATACAATTATAGCCAATAAATACGGCATATCTTCGTGTAGTATATTCCGCTGAAATCGCTGGATATATCGTGTTTTTAGAGGTAATATGTCACACACCAAGGGAGGTGAATCAAATGGAGAGAGTTGTAGAAAGGGTCGATGCCCTAATACCCGCACAGCCGAAAGCTTTGCGTGTTTGCGCTTATGCCCGTGTTTCCACAGGAAAGGATGCCATGCTGCATTCACTGTCCGCACAAGTCAGTTATTACAGTAAAATGATTCAGAGCCACAACGGGTGGATGTACTGCGGCGTTTACAGCGATGAGGCTGTGACCGGCACAAAAAGAGAACGAGCCGGGTTTCAGCACATGATTGAGGAGTGCCGCCAAGGGAACATCGATCTTGTTATTACGAAGAGCATATCCCGTTTCGCCAGAAATACGGTGACGCTTCTTCAGACTGTCCGAGAGCTGAAAAGCCTGGGCGTAGATGTGTTATTTGAAGAGCAGCACATCCACACCATGAGTGCGGACGGTGAGCTGATGATGACCATCCTGGCGTCCTACGCACAGGAAGAGAGTTTGTCAGCCAGTGAAAATCAGAAATGACGTGTCCGAAAAGCCTTTGAAAACGGAGAAATCATCAACCTCCGCTTTTTGTTCGGCTATGACATCACGCCGGGCGGCATTCAGGTGAATGAGAAGGACGCTTCCATCGTCCGAGAAATATTTGCACGGTTCAACGGTGGCGAGAGCATGAGTTCCATCTGTCGTGACCTTGATGCCAGAGGACATAAAGGCGTTCTCGGCGGTACATGGTGTGCGGAGCGGATGCGGAACGCCTTATCCAATGAAAAGTACCTCGGCAATGCGCTCCTGCAAAAGCGATACCGCAACAACCACATTGAAAAGAAGCTGTTACCCAATCGAGGAGAGCTTCCAATGTACTATGCCGAGGGAACGCATGAGCCAATCATAGACCAGGCAACATTTGATAAGGCACAGGAGCGGCTCAGAATGCTGGTGCAGCAGGCTGCCAACCGCAAGAAACCGACTCGTTCAGCTTTTTCGGGACTGATTCGCTGCGGACTGTGCGGCAATACCTATAAGCGCATAACTTACCGCAAAAAGCATTACTGGAATTGCACTACATTCCAGACAAAAGGAAAATCCGAATGTGCCGCTAAACGGATTCCGGAAGAAACACTCGAAACCCTCACCTGCGAGGTGCTGGGAGAGGGCAGCATCGACAGCGATATGTTCAGAAGCAAAATAACGGCAATCAGAGCAGAGAAAAGCAATATGGTGGTGTTCTGCATGGACGACGGTTCTGAAATCGTTAAACGATGGAAAGACCGCTCCAAAGCAGAAAGCTGGACGCCTGAAATGAAGGAAAAAGCACGACAGCGGGCACTGCAGGCAAGGAGGAATGAGCAGAACAGCAGCACGGTCGGTCACAGTCATTCCGCCGACCATCAATCCGCTGACGCACCTTTCCAAGGTGGCGGTACAAAAACGGCGGGTCGCAGGATACGCAAGAGTGTCCACAGACAGCTATGAGCAGTTCACCAGCTACGAGGCACAGGTGGATTACTACACGCAATACATCAAACGCAATCCCGAATGGGAGTTTGTAAAAGTATACACGGACGAGGGCATTTCCGGCACGAACACCAAGCATCGCATCGGCTTCAATGAAATGATCGCCGATGCCATGTCCGGCAAAATCGACTTCATCGTCACAAAATCGGTCAGCCGCTTCGCCCGAAACACGGTCGACAGCCTGGTTACCATCCGCAAGCTGAAAGAAAAAGGCGTAGAAGTCTACTTTGAAAAGGAAAACATCTACACTTTTGACGGCAAGGGAGAACTGCTGCTGACGATTATGTCCTCGCTGGCACAGGAAGAAGCAAGGTCGATTTCAGAGAACACCTCATGGGGTCGAAGAAAGTCCTTCGCGGACGGAAAGGTCAGCCTCGGCTATTCCAATTTCCTCGGTTATGACAAGGGTCTCGATGGGGAGCTTGTTATCAATGAGGAGCAGGCAAAAATCGTGCGGAGAATTTATGCGGAGTTCCTCGCCGGAAAAACTCCTGGCGGCATTGCGAAAGAGCTGACCGCTGACAGCATTGAAACGCCCGGTCACAAGAAGGTGTGGCAGGCTTCCACGGTGCTGAACATTCTGAAGAACGAGAAGTATTACGGGGCAGCCATACTTCAGAAGGAAATAACGGTATCGTATCTTACGAAAGAGAAGCGTCCCAACACAGGCGAACTGCCCATGTACTACATTGAAAAAGACCATGAGCCTATTGTTTCCCCGGAAACCTACCAGATGATGCAGGAAGAAATGCGCCGCAGAAAGGAAGCCGGAAGCAATATGCAATGTGTGTCCATTTTCTCAAGCCGTATCATTTGTGGTGACTGCGGCGGGTACTACGGCAGAAAGATATGGCATTCAAGCACCAAGTACACGGCATGGCACTGGCATTGCAATGCCAAGTTCCAAAAGCGGAAATACTGCGAAACTCCGACCCTCAAAGAGGAGAGCCTGGAAGAGACCTTCGTTGAAGTGTTTAACAGGCTGATCGCCGACAAGGACGAAATCATGGAAAACTACCGCCTTTGCATCGATGCCGTTACCGATGACAGCGAGTACCGCAGACAGCTTGAGGATTTGAACAACGGCTGCGGCGAAGTTCAGATGCTGATAAGAAGCCTTCTGATGACCTACAGCCGACAAGACACCGCCGATGATATCCATGAAAAACTCCAAGAATATGAGGAGCGGCTCGATACGATGGCTCGGCTCAAGCAGGAGCTTGATTTGAAGATAGCCGCCTGTGCCACCAAGCGTGTGCAGATAACCGGCTTTCTGAACGAGCTTATGAAGCATGACGCTCCGCTTGCAAAGTTTGACCCGCTTGTATGGCAGGCGGTCATCAATTACGCTACGGTCAACCGTAACTGTACGATTACCTTTACTTTCCGGGACGGAACCGAAAAGACCGTGCCGATCAAAAACGGTGTCCGTCCTTACACGAAATGCAATAAGCCGCAGGAGGTTGACGGCAATGACGGATAAGAATCTGCTTGTAATCACCCCTCACAGAAAAGAACCCGGCAAGCAACGCATCGCCGCCTACTGCCGGGTTTCAAGCCGAAGCGATGAACAACTGAACAGTCTAACAAATCAGATTAATTTCTACCGCAGCCTATTCGAGAACGATGATACCGTTGTCTTTGTCGGCATCTATGCGGAAGAGGGACTCTCCGGTACCCAAGCAGAAAGCCGACCGCAGTTTATGAAAATGATCGAGGACTGCCGGAGCGGTCTTATAGATTGCATACGGACAAAAAGCGTATCCTGGTTCGGAAGGAACACCGTGGATACGCTTATTTACACCCGTGAGCTTCGGTCCTTGGGCATTGATGTTTTCTTCGAGAAAGAGAACATCCACTCCACCGAATCCTCTGGGGAACTCATGCTCACGCTGATGGCTGCGTTTGCCGAGTCCGAGTCTGAGACGATGTCGAAGAATATAAAATGGGGTAAACGAAGAAGATATGAGCAAGGCATCACGGGGAGCATCACACTCAACGGGATGTACGGTTTTCGGCAGAACAAGGGTATCGTGACCATTGTGGAGAATGAAGCTGAACTGGTGCGGCGAATATACAAGGACTTCATTGACGGCTATAGCTACGGCGAAATCGCCGACAGGCTTATTGCCGAAGGGGTGCCAACTCGAATGCCCGGTGCTTCCTGGGCAAAGACCACCGTTCAGCACATTATCCGAAACGAAAAATACTGCGGTGACTGCCTGTTTCAGAAAGCGTTTATCGCAAACCCCATCACGCATCAGCAAGTCAGAAATAACGGAGAACTGCCGAAATATCTGGTGGAGGACTGCCTTCCAGCAATCGTGGATAAAGAGACATGGAAGCTGGCAAAGGCTGTTGCGGCAAGGCATACACCGCACAAGCAGAAATCGAATGAGCGGTATCCGTTTACAGGGAAACTGTTCTGCGGAGTATGCGGTAAGCCTTACTGCTATTATCATTATACGACCACCAATAAGCAGCCCCTTGCCGCATACCGATGTATGAGCCGAAAGACGCAATCAGCGGTCGAAGTGCCGGGTCAAACATATACGCCGCCGCACAAGGCAACCTTCAACCTCAATGCCTCGCCAGAACTGATCGCATACAGAGAACGCTACTGCAAACCGCCGAAGGAAAGACCGATGCTCTGCACAGATGTCCGCATTTCGATTGGCCTGCCGCAGAAGGCATTTTGCCGAGCGTGGAATCTCATCGTGGCAAAGAAGCTCCGCTATCAGGCAACGCTGCGGTCAACGGTCGATAATGCCGAGGACATCCTCGTCCAATACCGTGCGGAAGAGATGTGCCTTCTGATTGACGAGATCGGAAAAATCAACGAGTTCAGCTATCCGCTCATGCTCAAAACGCTCGACAGGGTCGTCGTAAACGCCAATGGGAAGCTGACATTCATCTTTAAGTCCGGCATAAAAATCACAGTATAAATGCTTCGAAAAACCCAAGTGTGACTATGAAAATACCCTCGTTTTTTATGGGTAAAATCATAGTCACACTTTTTCCTTTTACAAATATTCCAAGCGGAATGAAACCTTCGGCAGCAACGTCCTCCGTTCTGCAACGGCATCCCGGCTCGGCTCTATTCCTCTGAAAAGCGCCGAAAACGCCGTGTTTCTGCGGCTTTTACAGGGTGGGTTCAAATGAACCCATTGATGAACTCAGTGGGTTCAAACGCAGAGGAAAAATTAAATTGTATCAATGCCGTAGTTATTACGCAGAAGAAGTTCACCGTCGACTTTCTTACCAAGACGATGAAAAAGAACGAGGGCGAGGTTCCTCAGTATTTTATTGAACACAGCCATTCGGCTATTATCGACCCTTTGGAATTTAATCTGGTGCAAAATGAAATTGCACGGAGAAAAACACTCGGTCGCAAATATAGCGGCGGCAGCGTGTTTTCCTGCCGAATCGTATGCGGCGACTGCGGTGAATATTTCGGCTCAAAGGTATGGCACTCAAACAGCAAATACCGAACAGTTATCTGGCAATGCAACGCTAAGTTCGACGGCGATAAAAAGTGCAGAACACCACACTATACCGAGGCAGAATTAAAAGAGCGTTTCCTGACCGCCTACAATTCCTTGTTTGAAAATCGTGAAGCCTTGCTTGAGGATTGCCGCCTCATTCAGCAGACGCTTTCCGATTGCTCTGAAATCAATATTGAAATTTCAGAATTGAGGGAAGAAATAGAGGTGGTGGCGGAGCTCACCCGCAAGTGCATAGCTGAAAATTCCAACACGGCGCTTAACCAAGAGGAATACAACGCAAGGTATGAATCCCTGGTGGAACGCTATAATCGGGCAACCGACCGCCTTGAAGTGTTGGAAAAGGCAAAGACGGAGCGGGAAGCAAAAGCTGAAAGTATCGGGGCTTTTATGTTCAGTCTTTCAGAGCAGGACGAACCACTCACCGAATTTGATGATCGGCTCTGACTGACGGTTATTGACACTGTCACAGCCTATGAGGACGGACGACTGGTTTTTAATTTTAAGAATGGTGCAGAGATAGAGGCATAAAGTTTTTTCATAATAAAAAGCAAATCCATCACAACGGCCTGCTGTGATGGATTTTAAAATTTCAAAGGAATTTTTATCGTACATATTGAAAAAATCACGAACTCGTGATATAATGATTATACTCTATAATCGGGGAGAAGACATTAATGGCAGTTAGCTATAAAAAATTGTTTCACCTAATGATAGAAAAAGAGATTTCAAATGTTCAATTACAGCACAAGGCTCAAATTAGCGCAAATGTAATTACGCGCATGAAAAGAAATCAATATATTTCTTTAGAGAGCATTGAGTCCATCTGCCGTGCATTAAATTGTAATATAGATGAAATTTTAGAATTCATATCAGTAGACGAAAAGAAAGAACAGTAAAAGTGAGAGGAGAATGACGATGATTGAACATAATGTACACGATGCTTCAGGACAACTATCTGGTTATCTGTATCAAGTGCTTTCTGCTCTTCTCCTTCTACTAGAGAGCAGAAACCCTGACTCTCAACTTTGTATTGAGAAATTTGATGATGTTGCTTTTGTGGAAAAAGACAGCCCACAAATAATGATTCAGATAAAACACCAACTTTACCGACAAGGAAATCTCAGTGACACTAGTACTGATTATTGGAGAACAATAAAAAGTTGGTGTGATCACATAAAGAATAACGGAAACTTTGAAGATACAACTGATTTTGTTATTATCACAACAGCCAAAGCGCAGGATAACTCAATAGCATTTTATTTGCAAAACATGTTCTCTCGTGATTGGAAAAAAGCACTTGAGATTATGCGCCAAGTAGCGTGTTCAAATGCATCCAAAACCAACAAGAATTACTATGATGCTTTTAAGTCACTAGATGACAAGCAACAGGAAGATTTGGTTAAGCATATTTATGTATATGATATGAGTCCTAATATAGGTGCAATAAAAGAAAGCATTATGCCGTATGTGCGTGTTATAACACTTCAGCCTTTTGAAGAGCGCGTATACGAAAAAATAGTAGGTTGGTGGATTATTTCTGCGATTCAATGTTTGATTTCTGAAGAACCAGTATTTATCAGTTACCGACAATTGCAGAAAAAGATGAACGATATTGGTAGTGAATATAAGGCTGATTCTCTCCCTATAGATGTTGATCCATATTACCAACCGACAGATCATGAATTAGATCAGTTACCACCTGAAAATAGAATATTTATTGAGCAGTTAGGCTTAATAGCCATTTCTAATAGTCGCTTAAAGCGTTGTATTAGAGATTATTATAACGCTTACCGTCAAAGAAGTCAGTGGGTTAGAGAACAATTGCTGTTCATCAATGATTTGGAAAAATATGAAAATAGGCTAGTTGATGAATGGAATAGATTGTTTTTAATAATGAAAGAAGATATTGAAGATTATGGCGATCAACTTGCTGAAAATCAAAAACAAATTGCAGGCAGGAAGTTATTTGGCGAAATTGAGAATTTATCATTACCAATAAGGAGTAATGTTCCAGATCCATTTATTATGCGTGGTACATATCATGAACTTGCTAATCGACTTGTTGTTGGATGGCATGTCGATTTTATGGATCGCTTGTGTGAACTATTAAGGGGGTGATGGCATGATACCATGGAGCAAACGTACACCGGAAATAGCAAATTTATTGAATCCATCATTTTGCGCTATACTTTTATATTCAGCTACATTTGAGTATGAGAAGAAAGCAAAAAATAGTATGCCATTCCCCTTACTTTATTTAGTTTTACCTATCATATTACATAAAAACACAAGAAATAGAGTTAATTCAAGAACTAATATGGTTGTATGGTTACAACGAAATCCGGATGTTTTAGTAGGGTTTGCCGATCGTGCCAAGAGCTTAATTGGTTTTACAAATGAAGCTATAGAATTTTTATTATTTCAAGGAAATTGTGAAATTATCAATGGTGGTCTATCAATAATAAAAACAGTTTCAAAATCAAAGATTGTCCAATATGCCGCTAATAATCAAGAAATTGCAGAATGTATTCAAAAAGCGGAACATGTTGGACGGTGGTTTTATAATATGCATGCCGTAGAAAATACATATACTGCTTGGGGGGTGAAACCATAATGCAAATTAGTGCGATAATTCTATATGGTACAAATGGAAAAAGAAGAATTCTGCCATTTAATATCGGATCGGTAAATATCATTACCGGAAAATCAAAAACGGGAAAATCAGTGATTGGTGACATTATTGATTATTGCTTCGGCGGCTCATCTTGTAATATTGCAGAAGGCTTTGTAAGAGAGCATGTCGCCTGGTATGCCCTTCAACTGGTTCATAATGATGAATATCTTCTAATTGCCAGAGAAAATCCACCACATGGACAAGCTTCTACTAATAGCTGTTGTTACTTAATGGGAGCGAAAAATATTCCAAATGACTTGACAGGTGCTACACCTATAGATAATAGCGGCTTAGAAAAAATGCTTTCGTCAAAATTAGGAATATCTGAAAATATCTTTAATCCTCCTGAAAATCAAAGTCGTCTACCACTATCTGCAAATATACGCCACAGTCTATATTATTGCTTACAAAATCAAGATGAGATTGCATCACAAAAATTTTTATTTCATAGACAAGCGGAACCTTTTATGGCGCAAGCGATAAAAGACACCTTGCCATATTTCTTAGGGATAGTCAGCGAGAATGCTTTGGTTCTTGAATCGGAAAGAACACTGCTTAAGCGAGAATCTACTGTTTTAAGAAAGAGTATTGATGAAGTAGAACAACTAAAAGGAAATGGCTTAGATAGAGCAACAGCTCTTCTTTCTGAAGCAAAAGAAATCGGCATCCTTCCAGAAGATATTCAAATTGATCTATCAGACTATGAAAGTGTACGAAATGCAATGAGTATTGTGTGCAATTGGGAACCAAATGATATATCTACAACTGGTATGGATAGAATATCCTTGCTTCAAAGTCAATTATCGCGCACTCAAAATGAAATAGATCAAATCGGTATTGACGTTCGCAATACCGAGGAATTTCTGGGACAAGTAAGAGACTATAGCACTGAAGTTGAGCACCAAAAAAGTCGGCTGGAATCTATTGGGCTATTCGAGCAGATTGATTTTGATCCAACCCATTGCCCATTATGTTCAAAGACAATAGATTCACCTTTACCAGGTGCACAAGATATTAGAGATTCTATAACAAGTTTATCACACCGATTAGAGTCTGTGTCCCATGATCGTCCAGCGCTTAGAAAACATTTGGATCAACTAAAAAATAAACGCCAAGATTTAATTAACCAATCACAAGCTCTTCAAGTACAAATAAACGCTATATACGATGAGAATAAAGAGGCGCTTCGCCTTAAGGATCTAAATGTGAGACGAGGACGAGTAGTTGGCAGGATCAGTTTGTGGCTTGAAAGCGTTGTTATCTCTGATAATATGGCTGACCGTAGGGCTAGGCTTGCAGAGATTGAGTCTAGAATAAGTGAAATCAACAGCATATTAGATATAAATGAGATTGAGGAAAGAAAACAATCTATAATTAATCGAATTTCCACATTGATGTATCAATGGGCAAAAAATCTCGACCTAGAACATAGCGAATTTCCATATCGTTTTGACCTTACAAAACTTACTGTAATGGTTGATCGCGATAGACCGGTTCCGCTGCAACAGCTTGGAAGTGGTTCCAATTGGTTGGGCTGTCATCTTATAACCTTATTTGCTTTACACACATTCTTCATACAAAACAACCGCCCTGTGCCTGGATTCTTATTTTTGGATCAGCCATCGCAGGTATATTTTCCGCCAGAAACTGATGATCAAAATGTTGACAGCCAGGAAGTGAGAAAAATTTACGATTTTGTTTTTGAGCGAATCAAGGAGCTAGCTCCTAACATGCAGATAATAATCGTTGATCACGCCGATATAAACGAAAAACGTTTTCAAGATTCTGTTGTTGAAAAATGGTGGGATGGTACGAAACTCGTACCTCTTGATTGGGCGTAATTTCGGAGTAATATACAGGCATTGAGTTAGTAATACAAGCTTGTACATTTGCTTTGCACCCCCGTACCCCAAATGCACCCCTTTTGGCTTTAGGGGGTGCATTGTATCAAAATTAGAGTTCTCTTTCAAAAAATCTGAATGTTAAAATAACATTCGGATTTTTTGATTTCTTTTTTAGAAAATTTATATATAACAAAAGACGGCTGATTTTTAACAATCAGTCGTCTTTTGTGTTGAAAGGTGTATATTTTAATTAGAACTTTCTGATGTTGTCGTTAGCGTGTCTTTGTGCAACTGCTTTTTTCATAGCCTTTGTCATACGCTTTTTAGACCTTACCATTGCGGCTACAACAGAAACGCTAAGAACAAGAATCAAACCAAGAAGAATATAGAGCATATTCCTTACATTAGAAAGGTGGTTATCACTCTGTTCTTTCTCTAATGAAAGCTTCTCTGTCTTAGATGTTGCAAGTCCTGACATTGCTTCGTTTGCAACTGACGCAGTATCTGTAATGATACCCTGTGCGTTCTCTGAGCCTTGTCTTGCAATGCTCTTTGTGATGCTGTTACGAACTGTATCATCAGCAACACCGTTTGCTTCGAGTTTATTCTCTTTCTGATAATCCTGAACTGCTGTTTCAAGCTCATCGTTAAATTCGCCTGTTATAGACCCTTCATAATAACCAAGCTTTGTGAGGTCACCTTCAAGTGACTTAACATCGCTGCCGTTATAACCTACTTGAAGATTATCATAATCTTCTGACTTAACAGCCTTATCAGAATAAAGTACCTTTAATTCTTCAGCAGAAAGTGAATTGCTTACTTCAAGACCTGCATTCTTCTGATATGCGTTGACCGCCTTTAATGTAGCATCATCAAATATGCCTGTTGGCTCATCTGTTGTATATCTTAGTGCCTTGAGTCTTTCTTGAAGCTTTGTAACAGCACTTCCACTCATACCATAGATAACTGCACCAGCATTTGGATTTTCAACAGCACTGCCACTAAAGAGTACGAGTTGGCTATTGAAATCTGCTTCGCCTGTTGCCTCTATTCCATTAGCACTCTGGAAAAGCTGCATTGCAATTACTGTATTTCCATCAAACTTGCCTTCTTCATATTCACCTGCTGTGAGGTATGAAAGAGCAACAAGCTTATCTTGAATATCCTTAATGCCTGTCTGTTCCTCATCATAATCGCCACTCTTATAGCTATTATACTTTACTGGAGCTGAATCAGCAAAAATAGCATTCCATGTAGCTTCGTCAACATTACCTGTTACTTCAATTCCTGCTTTTGCCTGGAAATCTTTAACAGCAGCAGTAGTTGCTTCACCATAGTAACCTGTTACTTCATATGTATAATAACCAAGCTTTGCGAGAGTTTGCTGAATTTCTGTTATCTTTGCATCAGCAATAGTTTCGTCCATATTGCCCTCTGTAAGTGTTACAAACTTAGGCTTTTCAGGTTCTTTGCTTACTTCTGACTCCTCTTTGCTTGATTCCTCAACGCTTGATTCTGGCTCAGATACTTCTTCGCTTGATTCCTCATAGCTTGGCTCTGGCTCAGGTTCTTCGCTTGATTCCTCGTAGCTTGGCTCTGGCTCAGGTTCTTCGCTTGACTCCTCATAGCTTGGTTCTGGCTCAGGTTCTTCGCTTGATTCCTCGTAGCTTGGCTCTGGCTCAGGTTCTGTACTTGATTCCTCGTAGCTTGGTTCTGGCTCAGGTTCTGTGCTTGATTCTGGCTTACTTGGTGCTGGGGCTGCTGTTGCTGTGCTGTAATCTGTCTGTGAATAAGCACTTGAAGGAGGTGCAATATTTGAAACACCATTAGCATCGAAATAATATGTCACACCATCGAGTGTTCTTGATGTATTAACAATATACTGACCATTTTCATAGTAGAAAGAATCGCCATCAAACAATACCCAGCCTGTTGTAGGATAAGAAACTCCTGCAACCTTGAACCATTCAACCCATGGCTTTGAATATACATCGTGATAAACAACGCCCGAATTTTCATCTCTTGCATCAATAGCTGTGCCACTTCCGATATAGATACCTACATGGTATGGCTGGTGAAGTCCAAGACCATGTATTCTTGGAATACCATCAGCTACATAGCCCCATTCTGATGATGAGCCTAAAAGGTCTGTTCTGTTGCCACCTACACCGTTATAAGTAATGAATAAGCCAGAGCAATCAACTGCCCCATAGCTTGCTCCGCCCCAAACATATGACCAATGCTCGTTATATGCTTGAAGTGCGTGTGCTGAAAGACCAACACCTGTACTATCAGAAGCTGATGTTGTAAGTACACCAGTTGTAGCAACTGAAAGAATAAGTGCTGCTGCAATTGCAACAGAAACAATTTTCTTAGTTACTGATTTTCCTAAACTTCTTTTCATCGAAAAACTCCTTTTATAATGTCTGCTTGCCAAAAAGGCATTTTTCGCTATTGTTCGTGGCGAATTCCACGAACCACAATACATATGCGAAATTATAAATTTGTAAAAGTAATTACAAATTGGTAACATAATAACATTATTTTCCGTAAAAATCAAGCCTTTTTCGAGCATACAAGCAATTTATATGCAAATTTGGGCAAAATAAACAAAATAAATTTTTAGATAATTTAGATTTCTAATGTCAAAAATCGCTCTTTCTTAATATAGAGTTTGCAGGTACTTTTAAATTATGATAAAATAAATTAAAACCCTAAGTATATATCAGATAATACATTTTTAGGAGTGAGTTCATTGAGCAAAAAGCGTATTGCCGTAATATTCGGTGGTGCTTCATCTGAACATGAGGTATCAAGACTTTCTTCAGCTTATATTATAAACAGCATCGATAAAGAAAAATTTGATGTTGTTACAATAGGTATTACAAAAGACGGTCGCTGGTTCTTAACAAATGCACCAACAGATAAAATCGCAAATGGTGAATGGGAAAACGATACAAACAACAAGAAAGCTTTTATCTCTCCTGCTCCAACAGTAGGCGGTCTTGTTGTTCTTAATAGTGACGGTCATAGTGAGGTTGTCAAGCTTGATGTTGTATTCCCTGTTCTTCACGGCAAAAATGGTGAAGACGGTACAGTTCAAGGTCTTCTTGAGCTTAGCAAGATTCCATATGTTGGTTGTGGCGTAGCTGCATCTGCTTGCTGTATGGATAAGGTTTTTACAAACATTATGCTTCGTGACAGCGGAATTGATGAAGCTGATTTCACTTGGTTCTATACATATGAATATAAGCGTTCACCTGAAAAATGTATTGAACAGGTTGAAAATGCTCTTGCATACCCTATCTTTGTCAAACCAGCAAACGCAGGTTCTTCTGTTGGTGTAAATAAAGCTAAAAATCGTGAACAGCTCATCAACGCTATTGAAATTGCTATAAAAGAGGATAGCAAAATTCTCTTTGAGGAAAATATTATCGGCAAAGAGGTTGAATGTGCTGTATTCGGAAATGAGGATATTTTCGCTTCAATTCCCGGTGAAATTGCACCCGCAAAGGAATTTTATGACTATGAGGCAAAATATCAGAGTGCAAGCAGTGAACTTTATATTCCTGCAAAAATCAGTGATGAGCTTATTGAAAAGGTAAGAGAAACTGCTAAAAAGGCCTATCATCTCTTTGGCTGTGCTGGACTTACAAGAGTTGATTTCTTTGTAACAGAAGACGGCAGAGTTCTTCTCAACGAGCTTAACACACTTCCGGGCTTTACTTCAATTAGTATGTATCCTAAGCTTATGGCTAATTGTGGAAAAGAAGGTAAACAGCTTATCGCTGAGCTTATCGACCTCGCTTTAAATAAAAATATGGCTTAAATCAGTAGCCACCAAACGGGCGAACACAGTTCGCCCCTACTTTTAGATAACTTTATTTAAAGATAAAGAAATATTCCGATTTTATGAAAGATGGGAAAATATAAATGACTAAACAGGCAATCGGTGTTTTCGATTCAGGTCTTGGTGGTCTTACTGCTGTAAGAGAGCTTCTCTCTGTATTGCCAAACGAAAATATAGTTTATTTTGGTGATACAGGTCGTGTTCCTTACGGTAACAGAAGCCGAGAAACCATCAAAAAATATTCTATGCAGGACGCCACATTTTTGCTTACTAAAAATGTCAAGCTAATCATCGCCGCTTGTGGCACAGCAAGCTCTGTTGCACCTGAAATCGGTGATAATCTTTCTGTACCATTTACAGGCGTTGTTGCTCCTACTGCCGCTGCGGCTGTTCGTGCAACTAAAAATGGGAAAATTGGCGTTATTGGCACAACTGCAACTATAAAAACAGGTTCTTATAAAAGAGAAATTAAAAAAATCAATCCTAATATAGATGTATATGAGCAGGATTGTCCACTCTTTGTACCGCTTGTTGAAAATGGTTTTATATCCGCTGACGACCAAGTGGTAACACTCGTAGTTGAAAGATACCTTTCTTCTCTAAGAGAGGCAAATATTGATACTCTTATTCTCGGCTGTACGCACTACCCTATAATAGCTGAGGCAATATCTAAGGCTTTGCCTAATGTAAGGCTTATAGACTCTGGCAGAGAAACTGCTATCTATGCAGCTTCATTATTAAAGGAAAGCAACTCACTTTCTGAGGATAATCTCAAAGGCAAATGTGAATTTTATGTCAGCGATACAACAGAAGGTTTCTCTACTCTTGCAGGAATTTTCCTTGGCAGAGATATTTCTGGACAGGTAAGCCATATTGACATAGAAGATGTTGCGAAAAAATTCAAATTGGGATAAAATCAGTAGTGCAGGAAGTGAAGCATTATGGAGAATAATTATAATTTAAAGATTAAGACAACACAGGTTGTTGAAAGTGAAGCTTTCAATATGGATTTTGAGATGAATGCGTCTTATGTTAAAATAAATGAAACTCGCTATATCTCTTATATTCAGGTAGATGAGGACACTAAAAACAAGCTTCGTACAACTATAAAAATCAAACCAGACGGGGTTGTTACTATTATAAAAGGTAAGAGCGAAGGTATGATTCTCGAAATCGGAAAAACTCACTCTTGCAATTATCCAACTCCATTTGGCAATATATTGCTTGAAGTTTCTGCATTTAAAATTGCAAATAGTCTTAGCGATGATGGTGGAGAACTTGAACTTCAATATAGCTTAATCGTTGATGGCAACGAATTAAGCAAAAATACTCTCAACCTTACCGTAAAAGAAATTTAATCAACCGAAAGGAATGTTATAAATTATGTCTGATACAGCAGGAAATACTGTCAGCCTATTGAGGAATGCTATTATTGACGCTATGGGACGAGCTATGTCCGCAGGCGAGCTTCCTCTTGCTCCTACTCCAAATTTTACAATCGAAACTCCAGCCGACAGAACTAACGGCGATTTAGCTTCAAATGTAGCTATGGTTTCGGCTCGTGCATTTAAGAAAGCTCCTCGTGCAATAGCTGAGGCAATTACAAAATACATTGAGCTTGAAGGAACTAACCTCGACCGTTTTGAAATAGCTGGTCCTGGATTTATCAATTTCTTTTACGGCAAGCAATTCTATACATCAGTCATCAGAGAAATTGAAGAAAAAGGTGCTGATTACGGCAAGAGCGATTTCGGTCAAGGTAAGCGTATACTTGTAGAATTTGTTTCTGCAAACCCAACTGGTCCTATGCACATCGGTAATGCTCGTGGCGGTGCTTTGGGAGATTCACTTGCAAGTGTTCTTTCCGCAGCAGGCTATGATGTTTCAAGAGAATTTTATGTTAACGACGCTGGAAACCAAATCGAAAAGTTTGCTACCTCTCTCGAAATCCGTTATCTTCAAATCTATAAGGACGGCATAGAGCTTCCTGAGGACGCTTATCATGGACAAGATATTATCGACCACGCAAAAAACTTTGCTGAAATAAATGGCGATAAGTATGTCAATGCTGAAAGTTCAGAACGCAGAAAGGCTCTTGTGGATTTCGCACTTCCAAAGAATATTCAAGGTCTTGAAAACGACCTCCTTAAATATCGTATAAAGTATGACAGATGGTTCAGAGAAAGCACTTTACATCAGAGTGGTGCTGTTAAGAACATCGTTGAGCTTCTCAAGGAAAAAGGACATACCTATGAGCAAGACGGTGCCATATGGTTCAAGGCTACTGAATTTGGTGCTGACAAGGATTTCGTTCTCGTTCGCTCAAATGGTATTCCAACTTATGTTGTGCCTGATATTGCTTATCACTACGACAAGCTTGTAACTCGTGGCTTTGATAAGGCTATTGATGTTCTCGGTGCTGACCACCACGGTTATGTACCAAGATTAAAGGCTGCTCTTACTGCTCTTGGAGTTGACGCTTCAAGACTTGACGCTGTTCTTATGCAGATGGTTCGTCTTGTAAGAAACGGCGAAATTGTTAAGGCATCTAAGAGAAGTGGTAAGGCTATCACTCTTGTAACTCTCCTTGAAGAAGTTCCGATTGATGCAGCTCGTTTCTTCTTTAACCTTAGAGAGCCAAACAGCCATTTTGACTTTGACCTTGACCTCGCAATCGAGCAATCATCACAAAACCCTGTTTACTATGTTCAGTATGCACACGCAAGAATCTGCAATATTGTAAAGGGACTTGCTGAGAGCGGTATTACACAAAGAGCTTGCACAGATGAAGAGCTTGCTCTACTTACTGCTCCTGAAGAAATTGAACTTATCAATAAGCTTGCCTCTCTTACTGGTGAAATCATAACTTCTGCAAAGACTTATGACCCTGCAAGAGTTACTCACTATGTCTATGAAACAGCTACACTTTTCCATAAGTTTTATAATGCTTGCAGAGTTAAGGGCGAAGATGAATCACTTATGCAGGCAAGACTTGCACTTTGCGTAGCAACTAAAACTGTTATCGAAAATGTTCTCACTATGTTCAAGATAACTGCTCCTGAATCAATGTAATAAAGCAAAATAATTACTGGCGGGCGAACTGGCTTATACAGTTCGCCCACAGCAATTTATAGCGAAAATAAAATATTTTCGCACAATAAAGATAATCTTATCGTTTTATTTAATAGAAAAGAGGTTTTTGTTATGCGTCAATCAACCTATTTAACTATGACCTTAGTTTTTACTATTGCCACTGTAACTGCTTTAATGTGTGCAATTATCTGTGATGCACTAAATAATTCAAACAGGTCTATTACCTTCGGCTGTATAGCTTGTGCTTGCTCTATTCCTGCATTTTCGTGTGCGTCTATTCTGTTTCAATCAGGCTCTAAAAGTATGAAAAAAGATGAAGAAACTACTGAGGATACAGAAACTGTTGATTCGGAGGAAAATAATAATGCCGAATAATACTCGTGGAAAATTTATTGTATTTGAAGGACTTGACGGTTCGGGCAAGGGAACACAAATTTCTTTGCTCTCAAAATTTCTCAACGAAAAAGGTATTAGCATTTATGAAACGGCTGAACCCACTCAATCTGCGACAGGCGGCCTTATTCGTGATACACTTGCAGGCTATCAAAAGCGTACAGCATATGAACTTGCAGCGCTCTTTTTGACAGACAGAATTTTCCACAATACCTCTGCAAATGGAATCAAGCATATTCTTGATTCTGGTGTAACGGTAATCTGTGACAGATATTATTATTCATCTTTTGCTTATCAAGGTATAGATACCGACATTAAATGGGTTATGGATATGAATTTAAATTGTCCGGAAATCTTAAAACCTGATTTATGTATCTTCCTTGATGTTCCAACAGAACAATGTGATGAAAGAATGGGTTCTCGCCAAAACAGGGAAATTTTTGAAAATGTTGATACACTCAATAAAATCCGCAAGAGATTTTTTGAAGTGTTTGATTTGCTTGAGAACAGCGAAAATATAAGCATTATTAATGCCTCAAGAAGCATTGATGATGTTAATAGAGATGTTGTTTCTTCTGCTATGGAAATATTAAATAAACAGTAAGAATCTTCTGTTTATAATACGGGTTTTTGCTTGACTATTGCGAAATTTTTATCTATAATTAGATTGGTTTAATTTGATACTTTGCGGAATTTTTCGCATTTGGAGGGTTAATATGAATAAGTATAAAATTGCTGTTCTTAAAGGCGATGGAATCGGCCCTGAAATCGTAAACGAGGCCATTAAGGTTCTTAACAAGACAGCAGAAAAGTTCGGCTTTGAAGTAGACTATGATGAGGCTCTTCTTGGTGGCTGTGCTATTGATGCAACTGGTATACCTCTTCCTGAGGAAACTATCGCTAAATGTAAAGCTGCTGACTCTGTCCTCCTTGGTGCTGTTGGTGGCCCTAAGTGGGACAATCAGCCAGGCAACAACCGCCCAGAGGCTGGCTTGCTTGGTATTCGTGGTGCATTAGGTCTTTTTGCTAATCTTAGACCTGCTGTTATCTTTGAACCACTTAAAAATGCTTCTCCACTAAAGGCCGAAATCATCGGCGACTCTATGGACATTATGATTGTTCGTGAGCTTACTGGCGGTATCTACTTCGGCAAGAGAGGTAAATTTGAGGAAGATGGTGTTCCTGCCGCTTATGATACAGAAAAGTATTCTGTAACTGAAATTGAAAGAATAGGCAGAGTAGCTTTTGATATGGCTATGAAGCGTAACAAAAAGCTCACAAGCGTTGATAAGGCTAATGTTCTCGATTCCTCAAGACTTTGGAGAGAAACTATTATTCGTCTTTCTAAGGAATATCCTGAGGTTGAGCTTTCTCATATGTATGTTGATAACTGTGCTATGCAACTTGTAAGAAATCCAAAGCAATTTGATGTTATCGTTACATCAAATATCTTCGGCGACATTCTCTCTGATGAGGCTTCTATGATTAGTGGCTCTATTGGTATGCTCGCTTCTGCAAGCCTTAGCAGTGGAAAAAGCGGTCTTTATGAGCCTATCCACGGTTCTGCTCCTGATATTGCCGGTCAGGGTATCGCTAACCCACTTGCAACAATACTTTCTGTTGCTATGATGCTCCGTTATTCTCTTGATGAGCCTAAGGCTGCTGAAGCTATTGAAAAGGCTGTTTCTGAAGCTCTCAAGACAGTAAGAACTCCTGATATTTATACAGAAGGCACTAAGAAAGTTTCCACAAGCGAAATGGGCGACATCGTCGTTTCACTTCTCTAAAATTCATTTTGCATCATATTTTTATTGAAAAGGGGTATAAGTAAATGGAAATGGCCTTGAATCTTCTGTTAGCGGGCATCGTTATAGTTTTCTTTGTCCTTGTTCTCTTGATTTTTATAATCAAGATTTACAGTGCAATAGTTCAAGCTGCCCAAAACGGAAGTCAAAAAAGAAAAAATGCCAAAAAGGCTGCTGAAAAGAAACCTGAGCTTATTAAAGCAGAACCACAGGTAAGCACAGCTCAACCAACAGCTACTGATAACGAAGCTATTCCGGGCGAAGTTATCGCAGCTATTGCAGCGGCTGTTGACGCTATGTACGACAAGCCTGTTAAGATTAAGTCTGTAAGACGCAGTCGTGCTAACTCAGGTTCTTCTTGGAGAAATGCAGGTCTTTTTGAGAATACCAAGCCTTTCTGACATATTGTCGGTTAGAGTGTAATTCGATAAATTTGAGAAAGGATTGATAATTAAATGGAAATCTTAAACTCCCTATGGGAATCTATTTGCAGTATTTTCACAAGCTCAGGCTTAGCAACTCTATCATGGGAAAACTATGTTATGATGTGCATATCCTTCATTCTTTTATATCTTGCTATTAAAAAGCAGTATGAGCCACTTTTGCTCTTGCCTATAGCATTCGGTATGCTACTTGTTAATGTTTTCCCTGGTATTATGGCAAACCCAACAAATGAAATGCTCACCGAAGCACAGGTCTTGGCGAGAAATCTTGACCCTGCTTCATATACAACCACAGTTCTTGATGGAACAACCTATTATAATGTCGGTCAAAACGGTGGCTTGTTCTATTATCTCTATCAAGGCGTTCACCTTGGTATTTTCCCTCCGCTTATCTTCCTCGGCATTGGTGCAATGACAGACTTCGGTCCTCTCATTGCTAACCCTAAGAGCTTCCTCCTTGGTGCAGCTGCTCAGGTTGGTATCTTTATTACATTTATTGGTGCAACACTTCTTGGATTTGCTGCTAATGAAGCTGGTTCAATCGCTATTATCGGTGGTGCAGATGGTCCAACAGCTATCTTCGTTACATCAAAGCTTGCCCCGAATCTCTTAGGTCCGATAGCCGTTGCCGCATATTCGTATATGGCACTTGTTCCTATCATTCAGCCACCTATTATGAAGCTTCTTACAACAAAGAAAGAGCGTTCAATCGTTATGCAGCAGCTCCGTCCTGTTTCTAAGATTGAGAAGATTCTCTTCCCTATCATCGTTGTAGTTATTATTGCACTTCTTCTTCCAGATGCAGCTCCTCTCGTTGGTATGCTTATGCTTGGTAACCTCTTTAAAGAGAGTGGCGTTGTTTCAAGAATCAGTAACACAGCTCAGAACGAGCTTATGAATATTGTTACAATCTTCCTTGGTGTTACAGTTGGTGCAACAGCAACAGGTCAAGTATTCCTCAGCGTAAGCACACTTGGAATTATTCTCCTTGGTCTTATCGCATTCTGCATGGGTACTGCTTGTGGCGTTCTCTTTGGTAAGATTATGTGTGCTTTTACACATGGCAAGGTCAACCCACTTATCGGTTCTGCTGGTGTTTCTGCTGTTCCTATGGCAGCAAGAATTTCACAGAAGGTTGGTCAGGAAGAAAATCCTGCAAACTTCCTTCTTATGCACGCTATGGGACCAAATGTTGCAGGTGTTATCGGTTCAGCAGTTGCTGCCGGTGTTCTCATCAGCCAAATCCCACACTAAAGTTAGTGTCATAACATAAAGTCGAACGGCGAACAGCTTAAACTGTTCGCCGTTTTTTGTTAGGAGATTTTATAAGAAATTAATTTATTAAATCATAATATATCTATGGAATCACAACTTTCCTTAGAGGTATTCTTATTATTTTTAGGTAAAATCGTTCTTCCTCCATTAGTTGGAATCCGCTCAAGCCATTTCATTTTTTCAAGAGTATATAAGGCACTGAGAAAATATGCATCTGAAAGCTCCTTTGGCTTTATATCCTCAAGGCACACAGGAAGCCTTACACTGAAATTATCGTGTACTATTCCGCATACAGGTACTTTAGGTCTGTTACCTGTAAAAATTGTCATTGTACTACCACAGGAAATCGGCATTGTAATAGTCTGCGGTGCAACAAGAATATCACAAGGTATTATATCATAGAAATTACTATGCACGAAAATAGTCGCTCCATATTCTCGCATAAAGCGTTCATTTTCGGCCTCATAAAACCTCACTGCACTTGTTGCAACCTGAAGTGAATTCGTATACTTTATGAATCTTTCTGCGGCAAAGCTAAATCTACCGCTTGGGTCAAAGAGTGAGATTCTCAATTCGTTAGGGTCACAATCAAGGCTCTTAATATAGCTTTCTGCCGCATTTATACACAGTCTGCGGATATACATAGGATTATCAAAACGCTTAAATCCAAGCTTTCTTGGCAAACTCAGGCCGCTTGAACACACTGTTTCATGAAAATCAGCATTAACTGACCTCTTGATTTTTCCAAATCTTATTCTGCCACTTTTCTGAACATATGTAATATGAATCATTTCCAGCCCAAGATAGTCATCGTTTATTCTTTTGACATTTATTTCATACGGGGAAAATAATGCACGAAACCTCTCTTTTAAGCTATTTGGCTGTTCGTGCTTAATTGTTAATGCTGTTATCATAAAAAGAACCCCCGTTCAATCATATCTACAATATCTATATGATTGAACAGGGGAACATATTCTAATTTTGTTAGTTTTTAACAAGGGATTTCTGACGCCATTTGCCACCCTTCCAACGGCAAACCATAAGTATTCCTCGGAAGCATTCATCTGCTGCAAGAGCTATCCACATTCCATAAATACCCCAACCAAATACTACAACGAAAAGGTATGAGCCAAAGGTCGAGAGAACCCACATTGAGAAAATTGCTGCGGCTGTCGGGAAATATACATCTCCTGCACCACGCAAACTATTTATAACAATAAGATTTGTGCATCTTCCTGCTTCAAGAACTACATTTATAATTATAAGTGTACCACCGATTGCTATAACCTCTGGATTATCAGTAAATATACCTATAAGCTGACTTCGGAATATAACTCCAAGCGTACACATAACCGCCGTTAGCCCGTAGCCTGCTAAAAGCCCTCGCCATACGCCATGATATGCCTCGTCATACTTTCCTGCACCAACTCGATGGCTTGTAAGTATCTGGGAACCTTGTCCGATTGATTGAGAGAAAATATAGAAAGTTGATGTTATATTCTGAATATATGACCTTGTTATATATTCATTATCAGTCATAAATCTAAGTGCGATAGATGTTACCACAAGCTGTGCTATATTATAGTTTATAGATTCAAAGGCGGCTGGTATGCCAATTTTAAGCATCTGCCAAAAATCTTTGAATGGGAACGGGAAAAGTTTTTTGAAAATAGATGGCTTTTCAACCTTTTTAAAGAAAATTATAACAAGTATAGTTCCACCAACAAGTCGGCTAAAGGTTGTAGCTAATGCAACACCTGTTACACCAAGAACAGGCATACCAAACCAACCAAGAACGAATGTGAGGTCGAGAACTGTATTTATTATATTCATAACAATAGTTATATACATCGGGATTCGTGTATAACCATGGCTTCTTAAAACAACATTCATTGAATTGAGCGTAGCCTGACCAAACATAAAACAGCCAACAATAGTTAGATATTCACTGCCGAAATCAAGCACCTTCCCCTCTGCTCCAAGTGCAGAAAGCATAGGACGGTTAAAAATTACCAACACTACACTTACAATTATTCCAATAGAAAAATTAAAGAAAATCGAAAGTGCCGCAGTCTCCGAGGCTTTCTCCCTATTTTTTGCACCAAGGTTTTGTGCAATTATTACAGCACTTGCGGTAGCAGTAACAGAAAACAACAGATTACATATACCCGCAACCTGATTCGCCGTTCCGACAGACGCAGACGCAAGGTCATCGTACTGGCTTAGTGCAAATACATCTATAAAACCAAGCATCATAAAAAGTAAAGTTTCAATAAAGATTGGCCACGAAAGGCTGAAAAGTGACATCTTTTTCATAGAGAACCTCCTAACTTTAGTATGTGGTAATTTTCTTACTCACGCTTAAATTATCAAACTTCCTCAAGAAACTCAAAAGTTTCGCTTGAGCCCTTTTAAAGGCCCACAGAGTCGAGGGACAGAGTCCCTCGTGGGTTTTAAGGGCAAATCCCTTAAAATTCTTTTCTCACAAGTGGTGGACTTTATCCGTCACTTTTTCTATGGTCATCAATAAGCTAACGAGTTATATGTAGGGGCAAACTTTGTTTACCCCTTCGGCAGATAAATTTGTAGAGGTATCCACAGGGAACCCCCTGCGAGGGTTCCCTACGAAAAACATTCCACTGGAATGTTTTT
>ERZ773145.283-NODE-283-length-52374-cov-11.219786_pt1 | contig 52374 bp, 40 predicted proteins | sample MGYA00580848_ERZ773145 | MGnify/ENA primary metagenome ERZ773145 (study PRJEB29015, sample SAMEA2737858) | human gut metagenome | biome: human gut; feature: human-associated habitat; material: faeces | place: China | collected 2012 ... | reverse complement strand
GATGGGTTTTATGCTGCATTTTCGATTGCTCAACTAAAACGTTAACTTTGACTTGCACCCTGTGTCACGGTGGCTCTGCTAGGCTATTTATTCAGCGTTTCCCTAGGTTTCACTCCCAGTGGAGAGGTTAAAAATGTTAGTATTGCGGGTAACAGCAGCTTTGCACGCGGCGACGTATTTCCGAGTGATGCAGAAATCATAATTACCTATCATATGCCGGAAAACGATGACCCATCACGTATTACAGTGCCTAGTGATTCAAGCAGTTATATCGGCATGAATTATCTTGATGTTCAGCAGGAGTTCCAAGGTTTTGGATTTACTAATATAGAGCTTGAGGAACAAATAACACACGATTCGACATATTCGGATGGACAGGTGTCTTTGGTTGAACTTGATGGGAGGTCATTCAATGCAGGTGATAATTTCAAGCCGGACGCTAAACTGCGAATAAAATATTATTCATTTGAAGAGGAGGGTTCGGTATTTTATTCAACTAACAACTATGAAAATGCCAAGAAAGGTAATACAGGCGTATTCTCATATAAATTGTCAGGAAAGGCTTATGATCAATATTACATAATTGACTTTGACGAGGGTTACGTATATTACTTTACCGAAGGCAACGGGAGCACATCTTGCGATAAAATAAAAATAGCATCAGGAACATTGAACGATTCTATGATTATTACATATCATGATAGTGGTTATGAGTGGTCATATAATTTTCATTTTCATTATGTAAATCATCCTGAATCACTGATTATGGTTGATAATGATGGATTTGATTATAAGTTCATTACAACTGATCTTGAAGAAGCATTAGCAATCCGCAACACTAGAACTATAGTTCAATACTAATAGCAGGATCAGACATTACTACCAAGACTTTGTGTGCGGATAATAAACATCTGTTAGTAAATCTTAAAAAAATAATGGCGGAGAAGTTTTACATTCTCCGCCATTGGACTTACTGGCTTTTAAGATAAGATTTCCTTGATTTGTTCTTCGGTCATTCCCTTAGCTCGCATCTTTTCGATGATTGAGTTACGCTCGTCAATTCTGGCCTGCTTCAAAGCCGAAGCCTCATCGTGAAGCGCTTTTTCACGCAGGCGGGCAATTTCACGGATCTTGGTATCTTCGCTCATGTCGTAGATAACTTTAACGGCTTTTTGAATTGTAGGCATATTTGTTGTAGCTTGTACCATCTCAAAATCCTCCCTGCTGTCGGCGTTAATGAATTGCAGCCATTGTTCACGGCTAGTTTTCGGATGCTTGCTGATTTTCTTCAACTCAAAGAAGTGAATACTGAATTTGTCAGAGAATACCTCGTTGGTGCCCTTTATCATCGCTGCTACCTCGGTGTGGTAGTTCTGACACTCGAACATATTGAAATTGATTATATTGATCGTAATTGTCTGCTTCAGATTGCCGTATTCCTCGCCGCTTTTCAGCTCCGAGGTGTACAGCTTTGCCCAGTAGAACAGCGTTCTATCGCGATAATCAGGCTCCATCTTTACCTGAATTTCAACGTTAACGAGCTTGTCGTCCACATTTAGACTCAGATCAAGTCTGCTGAACTTGCTTTCTACAGTTTCTGGCGGGAGCTCCGGATTAGAAATCTTTATCGTTTTGATGCTTTCAGTCGGGATATCAAGCATACTTGCAACAAAAGAATGGAGCAGGTCTTCGTTTTCAGTAAACAGTTTCTTGAATATTACATCGAGCTTAGCGGATACAACATCTCGTCCCATGCGGCATCGTCCTTTCAGATTTTATTATAAGCCATTTTCCTACATATATTATATCACGAATTAGAAAGATTTGCAAGTGGGTTATGCTTCCACAGACCTGTTACTATGAGCAAATTTTTGATCATTATTCCCGCAAAAACATACAAAAAGTTACGAAAAACGCATTTGCTGTAAGCTGCTGCAAACGGCTCTATCATGCGAAATTCCACAATTCGCATAAAGATACGAAAATCACGAAAAGACTTTCGATTCCCGTACGGGTCACCAGACGCAAATCCCCCGAATGGCTTTACAAAGCCGTTCGGGGGATTCTCTATTTCCGGAAAAGTTCATTTGATCATTGTTTGATCATTATTTTAAGATGCCTTATTTTTATCGGCTGTTTCCGCAGCATTAGAGTCGCTTGCCGAACCATCATTCGGACTTATTTTCAGCACATTGGTAATTGCCTCCGAAACCTTAGCCTGTGAGTTCTCCAGTAGATGGCAGTAAATGTTGCTAGTTGTGCTGACGGTCGAATGTCCAAGCGCACCGGAAACCGTAACTATATCAACGCCCTCGTTCACAAGCATGGATGCGAATAAATGCCCTTATGGTATAATTAAGACAAACGGAATAAAGCCTTAAATAGAGCGCTTTCCGAGTGTTACCGCAATTATTCAATTCTTTTTCCATTTTGAGTTTTACGGTAAATTTATACCATAAATTGGGGGTGTTACATTAACGACAAAAAAACTAGCATTTTTCTGACAGAATATGCCCAAATGGTATTCATGCTTTTAGCTTGAATATTATTTTGGTGCGCCCAAAAATAATGCGCATTTGTGACGTATCTTAACAATAAGGTGCGTCATTTTTTTATGTCCAAAAAACACCAGGAGGCAATTATGAACTGTGGATTAAGCACTACTCACCCACCATGCAATAACAACAAGTGCTTTGCATTTAGCAACGGAAGATGTAATGCGCTTACGACAACCTGAACCTGCTCGTCGAGCAGCTTGCTACGATTGCCGAGTTCTGAATTGTGTCCCGTGATGGTATTTACACAAAAGCCGAGGAACTGAAAAATAGCGTTGATGAGAAAACCGAAGAATTAAAGGCGCTGTCGAATGAAGCACCCACTCTGAAATTCGAAATTGCACAGATCAAGTTTTACTTTGAAAATGTCCAGAACAGGCGCAGGCTGGATTCTATGGGACAGGTCAGACTAGCTGCGGCGAAAGAAGTCGTTGACAAGCATGGTATTCGTTCCGAGAGCGAAATTGCGGAGCTGGAGGAAAGGCTGAAATTACTTCCGATCTATATTCGGACAGTCCAGGACAAGCTTGCCGAGGAACAGGCAAGGCTGAAAAGGGTCAATCGTCTTGCGGACGTTTATGAGTGTGTGATTGAGGGGAACTATATTGATAATCTGGTTAAGGAACAAAAAGAAACTGAACTGAAAAATCCCAGAAAAAAATAAATACGGTGGGATTCGGCTCACCGTATTGTTTATAGGGTTTTCAAAAACACAAGCAAGGCGTCGGCTTTATCATCTGTCAAATTACGAAAACACTTAATGAGTTCCTGTTCCTTAACGCTGAGATAAGAAATGTTATCTGATTCGTTGAGAAGTTCCGGAAGCGTTATACCAAGCGGAACGGACAATCTGGACAATGTATCAATAGACGGGTTTCTGTCACCACGCTCCAGATCTCTGATATGAGTTTCAGATACTCCGGAAAGCTGGGAGAGCTTATAGACGCTTATATTTTTTGCCTTTCTTATTTCTTTTAATCTCTTTGAAATATCCAAAAAGCCCACCCCTTTCAAACTATATTTATTATAGTATAAATCAACGCAAAAATTAAGACAATAAAAGCGTTGACAAAACAAAGATATTGCGTTATAATAGCAGATGTAGTATTTCCAGTAAATATAAAATACATTCTTATCTTGATTTTTTTGAGCATTAGTGTTATACTTGAAGCAAATATTTACAAGAAATGAGGGTAAGAAATGATTTCTGCTGCTTTAGCGGTTCTTAAAACCGATGAGGAAAGAAATGCCTTGTCGGAAATATATACGAAAAATATTAAATCCTTTTATTCGATTGCCTTTTCAAAATTACACAACGCTCACGATTCAGAAGATGCAATTCAAGAGGCATTTTTGGCAATAGCCAGAAATCCAGACAACTTTTTTGCTATCCCACAAGAGAAAAGGGTTTCATACATAAACGTAATGATTAGAAATATATCATTCAGTATCTGGAACAAAAAACTTAAAATTGAGGATACTCAGGTTGAGCTAGATGAGAATATTCTTGATGAAAGTGTATCATTAGACGAAAAAATATCTAGTGAATTATCATGCATAGAAATATATAGATTTATTGATACTCTTTCAGAAACCACCAAGACCGCATTGTATCTTAAGATACATTTCCATATGAAGTACTCTGATATTGCAAGCCAGCTTGAGATATCAGAGGAAGCAGTAAAAAAGAGAATTGCACGAGCAACAGTAAAAATAAAACACTTTATGGAGGATAATCATGAGTAATACCTACACGATTGAAGAACTTATCAATGGTTACTACGATCAAGAATTTTCTAGAGTAAGTGTCGAACCAGTTCCTAAGTTTTCCATAAAACACAGGATAAAAATGAAAAGGGCTTTTAATCTCTATCAGAAAAAGGCAAAACCACTATCGATGGTAAGTTCAAACGAAAAAATAAGAATGAGTTTACGGAAACGAGTCATTATTGCGGTAATGGTAATTGTTTTTATGGTAATTGCTACAGGATGCATAGTGGTATATATTACAAACAGTTTTCGTGGAACAGTTTACAGAGATAATACGCATTTGTTTGCTGTTGATTTGAATGACTGCCCAGATACAATTGAGAAAGAATACTCGCTTTCGGTTGTGCCTGAAGGGTATAAATTATATGAAGTTGTATCAGACGAGGAGATTGTTTATATCGTGTACAGAAACGCAGATAGTGAGGAACTTATTTTCATTCAAACAGTAAAATCCAAGTTTAATTCTCATATAAACACGGAAAATAATACCATTTGGGAGGATAGTATTAACGGCTGTGATGCAATATCCATTGAATTTGATACTGGCGATAATATTTCCTCTATTGTTATCTGGAATAGTAGAAATTACATTTTGACGCTTGATGGCATTTTTGCCAAAGAGGAACTAATTAATTTGGCAAAAAGTAACGAAATATGTGGTTTTGAATAATTTTTTAGTTTTTTGTGTCCCCTAATGAGCTCTTTGAGAGATGTATAAAATAGAAGGGAAAAACTTCGAGTTCATTAAGGGGGGAGGGAAAATCAATGAAAATGAAGAAAAACATTACTGCTTTTTTATCGGTATTGCTGATTTGTGCTAATGCAAGTATTCCTGTTTCTGCTAAAGCTGTTTCTGAAATGAAAATTAATGAAATTGCTCCAATGTACGCTTATGGTAATCGCTTGGGAAATTCACTATCCATATCAGCAAAGGTTGCTAAATGCAAAAGTTATGGTTCTGGAATAGATACTATTAAACAAATTGCTGTTGAGCATACTTTGCAGAAGCTCAGTAGTTCGGGCATTTGGAACAATGTCAGTGGTGCAAGTTGGTCAAAAGCGTCCAATAGCCGTTCTGTTATTTTGTCAAGCAGCAAATCTGACCTTTCAATTGGAACATACCGCTTGAAATCTGTGTTTACACTGACAACCAAAAATGGAAACACTGAGACCATCACGGTTTACAGCAGCAAAGAAACAGTTTAATTTTTGATTCATTCCACAAATCATTATATTGAACGAGTGGCATATTTAGTTGTATGTCTATAATCGTTCATATACAAAAAACAGGAGGTCTTTTTTATGAACCTAACAAAACGCATTATTTCAAGTGCACTTGTTCTTTCCATGGCTACGTTAACAATTCCGGTTGAAGCTTATGCAACAAGCAATACCATAAAGGGTCAGGTATTCTTTGAGGATGGTTCTCCGGCTGCTGGTGTAAAAATCAATATTCTCTCTTCAAACATTGATGAAGTGTATGATGATGAAGTTGTTGGTTTTTCAAATAACTACTATACGTCTGTATATACTGATTCTAATGGCACATACGAATTTGACCGCCCATCAGATTATTGCCTTGTTGAGGTGGATTTAGATTCTTTACCTACAAAAACAGGTATTAGTTCTGGGAGTTCTTTCCTATATCCGGGTGAAACAATAGAGCCGCTTACTATTTATCAAATTGCTGATGTCGCGCTCGACTCGGATAATTCTATCGCTGTATATAACGGGGATGGCGATACAATATTCACCAATATTGAGGTTGACAATGCAGATTCCACAATCAATTATGCAGATTTATTGAACTTAGATTCAATTGAAATTTTGCAGAAAGTCGATGCCAACGAGTTCAAAGTTGATTTAGAATCAAACTACGATTTGTCCGATTATACCTTCATTGAAAAGGTAGATGCGCTTTACAATATGGAACTGATAGACAGAGAAACAGAGGTTTCAATGTATCTTTCCGCAATCACTAATAACGGGTTAAGTGGATTAGAGTGCGCAACACCTATTTATGATGAACTTGCGTCATATTGTGACGATAATCCGAATTCGGAACTGAGCCATCAGATTGCTCAAAACCTTCTATCAACTGAAAACCGTTTGAAAACTCGTGATGATATTACATATGTTGATGAGAAAACTGAAACGGTTGGAAGATTTATTATTCATTTTGAATCAAATGCTAACGAGTCTGATTATATGAGCCTCTCGGATCTCTCTAAAATAATTACATATGTTCAAAATATTGACAAGGCATATTTTAGTGAGTTTGGATTTAAAGATCCTGCATATGAGAGCGGTGAAACCAAATGCCATATCTATTTTGCTAGTGAATTAGATTCTGCAACTTTTCCTGTAAAAAATGCTTCTGCTCCTTCGGGAAAGGGTTCATACATTACAATAGAATACAACAAGACTTCGTCTTCTCTTGCGGACGCAAGAGAAACAACACTGGCTCACGAAATATTCCATGCAATTCAGCAAAAATATAAAACCAAAACCAACAATGACTTAAAGTGGGCTACCGAATCTAGTGCCACATGGGCTTCACTTAGATATTACAACAAATATCGTGATAAAGCAGCTGGTAGGGCTAATTCATATCTAAAGGACACAACCAAGAGTTTTTCTACTTATGACAAAAAGGGCGGATATGGTATATTTTTGTTCTTTCAGTATATAAGCCAGAATTACGGTGATGTTGCGGCAATAAAGCGCATATATGAATCCTTTAACAATAGTGGTGATATCTATTCTGCTGTTGAACATTGTAGTTCCAGCTCGACCGTACCATTTAAGAAGTTATTTGCTGGCTTCCAAGCATATAACGCTGATACTAGCCATTATAATAATTACACAAATGGCACTTCTAGATACATCAATGCTACAGTACAGGGAACAGATTTGATGAGTATATCTGGAAAAACCTTAGTTCCAACATCTTCAATGCATTTCAAATATACTAAGTCTACAAGTTCCACAAAGCGAATTGATTTCACGCTTAACGTAAATGGCAATTATAATGATATTGCAATTTCCTTAGCTAAATTCACCAGCAGTGGAACAGCGAACCTGTTACGTGTATATCCCAACAAGTCATCTTCCTATACGTTTTCGGTATTGAATTTTAAGAGCACCAATATTAAGGAAGTTACAGTTGCTGTAAGCAACACCAATACCAGTACAACGAACAATACGTTTAGCTTATCTGCAAAGATTTCTTAATCATTAGACCTATAACCAATTTCGATTTCTGCTATTCTAACTTTAGCAGGAATCGAAATTGTATGTTATTGTAAAGTTGGGAGGACAAATCACCATGGATTTACGAAAAATAATATCAGCGATAATGGCAGCAGCCATAGTCGCCAGCACAACAACCATCTATTCAGCGGCGGCGGATATCGTGGAAACTAACTCCATAGAATCAGTGTTTGCGGACATTGATTTCACCGAACCCTCAGTAGAAATAAGTACGGATATAATTGATGGTTACACAAGCATTATTTTCTCAATTCCAGCAGAAAAAATAGAACTATTTAAACAGGTAAAGACCGATAATGACAGCAGAATAAATTTGAAAATGACTGTATGTTTTGGCGACTTATCACCTGAGCGGGACGAAGATGTTGAACTCCCTATGTCAGCATATTCAGTTGCTGCGTATTTGTATGATCTGACAGGGGACGAAGACAGCTGCTCTGTTTATGCGCTTGTTGAAGATACTGGCTATGATTATGAGCCAATTGTCAAACAATATACCGACGATAATGGAAACCGCATAATTGCTGCTTCTTATGAGAATTCTGACGATCTGGCTGAAACCGCCAGGGACGCTGATGAACTAAGGATCTTTTATCATATCAAAAACCAGGTAAAGTACATTGACGGAAGCTATGAAAAGTACACCACAAAATTTCTAAAACCGGATATTGCGGAACTGAAATTTGGTAAGATATCCAGCAAGGCATACACTGGAAAAGTTCTGAAACCTGCCGTCATTGTCAAGGACGGCAAGAAAAAGCTTGTGAACGGTACGGACTACACAGTGACCTACAATAACAATAAGAACATAGGCACAGCCGCCATAACCATCACCGGCATTGGAGAATACAGGGGCACAAAAACACTTAAATTCAAGATAGTTCCGCCGAAAACAACACTGACCTCCAAGACCGGCAAGACCTCCGGCGGCTGGAATCGTGCAACGCTCAGTTGGAAAAAGTCCGCAGGCGCTGACGGCTATCAGATATACTATTCTGAGAACGGAGGCAATTTTAAAAAGCTGACAACTGTAAGTTCCGGAAAACTCAGTCGCAGTGTGAGATACACTACCGGCGACACCGAACAGTTCAAGGTGCGTCCATATAAGAAGGTGAACGGAAAAACTTACTTTGGTGCATGGTCCAATATTATCACTTTAAATTAACAATTTTACATTCGTGAACCCAAAACCGATAGCCCTCTGCATTAATTGCGGAGGACTATTGGTTTTTTAACTTTTCAAATCACCAGATATACAACTAATATGAATTGTTATTATTTATAAAAAAAGAAACTGTAAGTTATCGAATAGTGACAAATTATAATATCTTTTATAGTTTATTGTCCCTTAAATAAGTTATAAAATAATGTATATAGTAGAGGGATTAAAACTGCTAAATAATTATAAATGGAGGTGAGACCAATGGCTTTAAAAGTGTTAATCACACTTGATAATTGTGGCGTGAAAATGACTTCAGATTAATGACAAGTGTTTACACTATTTGATATGCCTTTTTAACTACCTACTCAATGCGGCAGTTAAAAAGCTGCCGCATTTTTCTTACATAAAATTCCCGAATAACGAAAATCCATTTCCCGAAAAACGGGAACTTAGCCTGTTAAACCCTGCTATAATATAACCATAGGGGGTGATGTTTTGAAAGAGAGGGCTAACAGGCTTTATGAATTGCGTAAGAGCCGCAATCTGACGCAGACAGCGGTAGCTTATAGGCTGAACCTTTCTCTTTCGAGGATATCAGCCTATGAGAACGGCGAGAATATTCCCTGCGATGTGTTGAGGGTATTTGCCAACTTTTATAGTGTATCCATTGATTACATACTGCGCTTTTCGGACAGGACAGTCGGCAGCTCCGGCGTTAATCTTCACATTTCTGAACAAAAGCTGTTGGATCTGTACAGAAATCTTCCGCCTGATGGTAAAGCCGTCATCGACGGTATGGTAAATGGTTATGTTCCTTTCAAATAATGAGAATAATTGCCTGCAAGCATGAGAAAGCTATATACACATCCCTTTCGCAAATTATTCCCTTTTGTGATAATAAGACCGTATTCCGCATAATCAAGCGGAATTTTTTGTTTTCCTGACGAGAAAAATGACGGCAAATAATCTTTTAAGCCACCGAGAACAGCTCTGAAACCGACTTCATATACTCGGCTTTTCGCTCCATTGATGAATGAACATAGCGATTGAGCGTGATTTGTACGTTGCTGTGTCCTAATATTTCAGACAGCGACTTTACGTCAACTCCTATTGCTATACAGTTCGTGGCGAACAGGTGACGTAGCGAATGAAAAGATACGTCCGACAGATGAAGTTCAGCAAGGATCCGCTTAAAGCGATACTGCATTACTCTTGGCTCTACAATTCCTTGCGTTCCCGAAAGAAGATAACAGCTGTTACCTGTTCTATGATTACTCAAATAAGGTATAATGAACTCCGGCAGCGGGATTTCCCGAACAGACGAGCTGCTCTTGGGCGAAGTCACCACCAGCTTTGTGGCTGTATTTCCGTCAATATTCTTAATTCTCTGAACCGTGTTCCTGACGGTCAGATTTCTTTTTTCAAGGTTGATATTTTCTCATTTCAGCGCACAAAGCTCTCCTATACGGATACCAGTAGCCGCAGATAGTAAAATGCCGACATTTGATGATGTCGGGTTAGAAATGAGATAATTGTTAAGTCGAGCCTGCTCTGTTTTATCGAGCAGCTCTTTTTCTTTTGCTTTGCCTTTGGGCGTTGCCATAAATGTTGATTTATCCTCATAACCAAAACGTTTCCTGGCAAAGCGGCACGCTGATTTGATTACCGCTGCAATATCAGCGGTATATTTGGGAGAAAGTCCGCTTGCCAGCTTTGAATGCACGAAGTCATTAAGTTTTTCGACCGTCAGCTTTTCATAAAGTGTTTTTCCGAGCGATGAGCTGATGTGTTTTTCATATTTCATCTGATAGTTCATATAAGTGGATTCTTTTACTTTTAGCCGAATGTCCGCAAACCACAACGAAAAAAGATTGTTAACCGTCAGATTCTTTGGAATAGATGAAACATCGGTTTTAGAACGTTTCTCCGATAATTTGCCCTTGACCTCGGCATAGGTTTTCCCGTATATTGAGGAGTATCTTGCTGTTCCGTCAGCCCTAACTCCGCTTTTATAGCGTCCTTCCCAGCGACCGTCTTTTCTTTTGTAGATATTCTCACCGCGTCTAGCCATTGTATAACCCCCGATTCTGACAACATTTTTGACGGTAAATACGGCTTTAAGGTGGATTTTTCTTTTCAGTTCTGCCCATTTTACGGTTCAAATTTGCTGTCTGTAATAGTAATTGAGTGAATTTTGGCTTTAGAATTGCGTTTTTCAGCCGATTTGCCCTTTCGCAAAAGGGAATAATTTGCGAAAGAAAGTTGTTATTATATAAGAAGCATTTTGTCTTATCTCCAAATCGCCCTTTATTTTGTATTTCATTATATATTAAATCATAGATTATTCTATTTGGTGAAATCTTTTTGAAAAAAATAACTTATAAATAATATTGTATGGTTATAAGCAACTTGGTTTTTAGAGATTAATAGCAATTTTAACATGAGAAATCTTACCAGGAGAAAGCAAAGGACATTTAAAAAGTTCTTGATGAAACGAAACATTTTAAGATGCTGATTAAAGCTATAGAAGTAACAGAGTTTGTGCTGATTTCTCAGTAGCTACGTTAGATTAACTAGGTGCATAAGGAAAGACAATTGATTAGATTCTGATACTTTTTGCTTCTTAAACTCCAATTTAATGACTCAAGTCGATACGAGATGGTGAAAATTAACTTTATTGCTATATAGATATATGGGGAGATTAATATTGCGTGAAACAATAAAGCCCTCTGTGAGTACGGTAAAACACTCACAGAGGGCTATGTTTTCATAAGTATATGGCTTTTTTATAACAGCAGATAATATTAAATTATCAGCGGTTGATAGTCGAACTCTTTCACGAAAGGTAAAAAAACATGACAGTTAATTATGATGAACAAGCAAATCACTATGAAGAAACAAGAAATGTTATACCACTGGTATACTCAACATTGATTGCAATTATAAAACCAAAAGCTAATGAAAAGATCTTAGATTTTGGCTGCGGTACCGGCAATTATCTCTTGAAACTAACAACAGATTATAATATTATTCCATATGGTGTTGAACCATCATCGGTTATGAGAAAAATTGCAGCACAAAAGAATCCTTCAGCTACAATTGTAGAAGGTAATCATGAAGCCATGCCTATAAATATCCAATTTGACAGTATCTATTGCACTGATGTAATACACCATATTGACAATTTGAGAATATTATTTCTCAATTTATTTAAAATATCAAAGCCTGGTACCCTACTGTGTATTTGTACAGAATCCTATAGTCAGTTGAAGGAGAAGTATTGGAATAGATATTTTCCTGAAATACTCAATATCGACTATAAGCGTTTCCATTCCATCAATGACATTATTTCTGAAGGGACTGCTAACAAGTGGGATTATATCAAAACAGTTTCTGTTGAAGAAGAATGCAATGCTCAAATATCCGAAAGTTTCATGTCCTGTGTTATGGAAAAAACTATATCGGTTTTTCGTTTGCTAACAGAGGAATCGTATCTAAGCGGCCTATATCAAATGCAGGAAGATTATAAATGTGGCAAAATAATTAATCAATGTGAAGGATATTCATTCGTTGTTTTTAGGAGGGGTAATTAAATGGAATTTGAAAAATACTACGTTGTGGCGAATACAAGGGAACAGTTTTTAAACGAAGTATTATCATCGCGAGTTTATAACGATCATCCAAGTAAAAACAGTATAGATCAAATAGTAAGCTCTTTAAAAAGTGAAGGCTACAATGCAGACTATTTTGGAGGTGTCGAAAAATTAATGGACGCATATTCCAAGAAGATAACATTTCCCAAAACATTGTTTTTAAATCTTTCAGATGGTCTGACTCAACAAAGCCGGAAAGCACAGTCAGCAGTCTTGTTGGAGATGCTCAATGCAAAGTATGCTGGTTCAGACCCAATGGCTTTATTAATGGCAAATAATAAGTATTACGCTAAAAAAGTAGTATCCAAAAAGATACGCATTGCAAATGATGTTTTGCTTTATAACCCTGATACGATTCCTTCTGACGTAATATATCCTGTAGTAATTAAACCAAATGGAGAAGGTTCATCATTGGGAATCACACAAGACAGCATATGTAACAACGAAGCTGAATTAAAGTGCAGACTGCCATTAGTAATAAACAAATACAAATCCGCTCTTGTAGAGCAATATATACCCGGATATGAAGTAACGTGTTTTTTGATTGGGAACAAAGGCAACTACCTTATGAGTGAGGTCATTGTTTCTGAATATAATGGGATTACATATTTTGATCACTTTGTTTTCGGCATAAAAGAAAAATCAGAACATACTCGAAAAGAACATCTTGCTTATGATTTCTTAACCCAAAAACAAATTAAGGACGTTTGCTTAACTGCACAATTGGCTTTTGAATTACTAGATATGCATGATTTTGCACGAGTTGATTTCCGCCTTAGCAAAAATGGGCAGCTTACATTTATTGAAATTAATGGCAATCCAGTAATAAGCCAGACATCTGAGATCGGATTAATCTGCAATGAGAGGAAAATATCATTTGGCAGTGTGATAAGCAAAATAATTGATACTGCTGAGAAGCGGCTATTTAGTCATGACTAAAATTGACAAGCCAAGGCTCAAATTCTATATCACAGTAATATTTTCTGTTCTGTAAGGTTCCACTGTTTGGAATAAAAGAATTGCATGTTAATTCAGAGTACAACTTATTGTATCTGTACTTGCCGTTTTCCCATTCATTCTGCATATGTATTTTACATAGTTCTAGTATCTCAATTCCTTTGAAAGGTTCACTATTCTTTTGGCATATTAACGCCAAATTAACGCAAATCTTTTTATATATCTTATCATCTACAAATTTTTCTTCTTTGATATATTCATAAAGCTTATCGAATAGCTCTTTCCAAAGCAAATTCCCAGTATAAAAATAGCATAGCATTCGATTCACCTTCAAAACTAACGATAAGTATTCGGACTTATTCCAAAAAAGTGATTCGGAAATATTATCGAGGGCGTTTTCATATTCCCCATTAATCATGTTCAGGATAGCCAAATTATTATAAGGATATGCCTGCTCGTGGGGTTGACATTGGCTTAAAGTTGAAATACTGCTTTTAAAACAATTTTCCGCCTCTAGATATTCGCCGCATCTTAATTTTTCAAATCCTATATTATTGTATATTTTTCCGCATGTTCGAATATCATTAAATTTCTGAGCAATGGTTAGACCTTTATTTAGATACATTACTGATGTTTCACCTTCATAATAATCCATTGCAGATTGATAAACCAATGATAATTCTTTTGTAATTTTTTCTGTTTGGACAATATCGTCAAATATTTTTTTTGCTTTTATAAAACCATTGGGGGTCAAAAATAAAATGCTTTGTTTAGCAGCCATGACTGAAATATAATTAACACTTTCCTTAGCGCTCTCTTTTTCCGCTATTTCAATATATTTCAAAGCGTCTGAATATTCCAACAAACACGATTTAGCCCTAGCTAGATATATTAATGACATGATATATTCATCTTTAGATGATTTTTGTTTTGCGTCACAATTTTCTAATACAATGGACAATACACCTACCGTCGATTTATATTCACCGCAATGGAAATAAGTATATCCTATGTTCATTAATTGTTCACAAGATAGTTGAGGCAATACATTTTCCAATCTGTCAAATATTGATTTTGCATCTAGATATAGTCCTTCCCCCAACAATTTGAATGCATACTCATAGTTTATTTTCATCCATTCATTTGCTTTTATGCAAAAGGCATGATATGCCCAAACAGGTTGATAATACTGGCTCCAATATTTATCTGTTTTTTTGGTGTCATTATCAACTTCGGTCATTAAGAACTCATAAATTTTATGCTGCATTAAAGGTATAATTTTGTCCTTTTTGAAATAATTTATTACGGAGACATTTAAAGAATCATGTCTGAACTTAACAATTTCCATATTATTTTCATATTCTAACCGCAGAATATGATTTGATACTAATTGATTTATAAGATTAATAATTTCGTATGCAAAAATATTATAGTTATTCATATCCATAATAAAAGAAAGTAAATTTATAAGTATATCTTTGCGAATAGGTGCCCCAAAACAAGCAATGAGCTGTAATAATCTTCCGGCATTAGGACTAGACTTGCAAAGTTCGTCTATATTAAAAGTAATATTTTCTTTATATAATATTTCGCTAAACAAATCAGTGATTATTTGTGCTTTTTCATTATTCAGCACAATACCCTGTGATGTGTAAAGATTGATTAATATTGCCTTGAAATTTTGTGGTATACCCTTACAAATTTTAAATGCTAGAGAAAGAAGGGCACGCTGAGTATCATCCAAATCAAAAGAGCGCTCAATCATTCTGGAAAACAGACATGTCTGTTGAAATGGAAGCATTTTCAACATGATATGTGGTATTTTTTCTACAATGGCAGATATAATATCAGGTCTTTTCTCTATTCTTTCGTCTGTTGTACATAAAATGAACTTTATAGTATTTTGGGGTGACAGCTTATGTATCATCTCTAAAATAATGTCAAGCGAAAAAGAATCACACTCTGTAAAGTTATCTAATATTATAATAACTTTTCCAAGCTTTTTTTCTATGCTATTTGTGTATTTAATAAAAGCAGTAACCATACTATCTTTTTCATCTACTTTTGAAACCAAAAGATCTGTTATAGCTGACGTTAAATCAAAGATTCCAAAATCCTCTAAATCAGCAATACTTAATACCGTATTTACAACACCCTTTCCAATTTTAATTATTGATTTATAATTATTCTTTATAAAACCCCAAAAACCCATACCGCTGATTGAATTAAGCTCTGATACTATTTTTTTGGCGTAATTTCCCTGTGGCATATCAATCAGTGAACCTTCTATGTACACAGTTACATTAGGATTTTTTTTCTTAACATATTCTGTTAAGAAAAAACTTTTTCCTATTCCTTGTTTTCCAGAAAGCCATAAAACATTTTCAGAGTTTTGGCAATCAGTTAAAAAATTATCAACTGAATCACGTTCCGATTTGCGATCAACAAATTCAAAATTAAATATATCACTGTTTAACATTGTAGCTACTCCTTATGCTTAATATTCGATAATTTAATATTATCTGCCTATAACCTTATACAATCATTATACTCCTAACCCAATGTAATTTCAATATTAACACCCAAAATACGTCGTTATGCACAAATTGACATTTTGAATATGTGCAATTCGACAAACAATTTATGAAAGGGTATAATGTTGATATAAAAACAAAAGGAGAAAAAACCATGATTCTACAAGAAGCTATCAGCACATATCTCGAATACTGTATTGATCAGAAAACTCTCAGTCCCAAAACAACCAAAGCGTACCAGATAGACCTTCAGCAATTTGCTGAGTTTACTCAGAACAAATATGACCGTGAGCATATCCAGAAATACATAACCCAGCTTCATAAGCAGTTCAAACCCAAAACTGCAAAACGGAAGATTGCTGCGCTGAAAGCGTTCACACATTACCTTATGGTGCAGGACATCATAGACATGAATCCATTCGATAAAATCGACACGTCGTTTCGCGAACCTATAATGCTTCCTAAAACTATCCCGTTCAATATAATCAGTGCAATTCTAGCTTCGGCGTACGGCTCGCTGAAGTTCTGCCGGACTGAATATTCCAGAAACTGCGCACTCCGCGATATTGCCGTGCTTGAAACTCTTTTTGCTACTGGAGCTAGGGTATCAGAAATATGCACCCTTACCCCCGATGCAATAGACCTGGAAAACCATACACTGAAAATTTTCGGCAAAGGCTCAAAAGAACGAATAATCCAGATTGAAAACCCCGATGTTCTGAAAGCGCTCAGCAACTATTTTGCCGCTTTTCAAGACGATATTTCCTGCGCGGGATTTTTCTTTGTTAATAAGCTGAAACATCGCCTGTCTGAGCAGTCAGTACGGGCAATGATAAACCGCTACGTTACGTCCATTGGGTACGAACGCCACATTACTCCGCATATGTTCAGGCATTCATTTGCAACCTTACTACTTGAAGAGGACGTGGATATCCGTTATATTCAAAGAATACTCGGGCATAGCTCCATTACTACAACACAGATCTACACTCATGTTGCCATGGCTAAGCAGAAGGAAATTTTATCTGTAAAGCACCCTCGGAACAAAATAAAACTTTGAAATGCTATAAAATTACTGTAATACGAAACCCCATTCCTGATAATCGAGATTTCTCAGAGCGGATTTATGATATTATTAAAGTACAGGCAGGAATGCTTGTGAAAGCTCCTTGAAAACTGAATAGCAAAGCAAACACATAAGTTGCAGAGCTGTGCTGTTTCTGACAGTCAAGCGCCAAGACATTCCTGCTTTCGATCTGATTTGGTATCTCATTATCCGTGACCACCTACTTTTTGCGCGAGAATAAAAGATACCGTGTCACCTGCCGACGGTTCGCAGGCGCCCTAAACGCATAGGGCGTCCTTAAAGGAACGAGCGCATTTGCAGCCTGCAATATAATGATACTTCCGGTGACGGCAGAGTAACCCGCAGGGTTATTCGCCCACAGGAATGGGCAGAGGTGAGAGTCCTATGTGCGAATGCGTAACTACTCGCAGTTTGCTTTGAGAAATATAGTCAGAAAAATGGGTCGGACTGTACGCAGAAAACGGAGTGTCCGACCTGTTTTAGATTGTAGTCTGCTTACATAAGCCAATGGTAACGGTATTGGTTTATGTAAGCAAATTATAAGCGAGAAAGGAGCTTTCAATGGAAATTTGTAAGCCAAACAGCGAAATGAGCATGGAGGAAGTCGTTATTGGCAACACCACATACGTTGTGAAAACCAATGCCAAGAACGTTTCACCAGAATGTGTAAAGAAAACGGTTAAAAAAATTCTTTTCGGCACTTTAAAGCAAAAAAGTTAGAAAATCTATGGACAAACCCTACCAGCCATGATATAATATAAATAAGGTAATGTCTGCGTTTGTTCAAGCGGCGGGAGGAGGACATTTATGAACTTGAACAGCGCAATAACCGAAAGTGGTGCAGTCACCGCACTCTATTGTCGGCTTAGCTGCGATGATGATAACGAGGGCGAGAGCCTCTCGATTGAAAATCAGAAGAAACTGCTTACACAATATGCTGACGAAAAAAGGCTTTTTCAACACCAGATTTTATGTTGATGACGGAATATCCGGAACGACATTTGAGCGCGACGGTTTCAAGACTATGCTGAACGATGTTCAGAACGGCGAGGTCAAAACGGTTATAGTCAAGGATATGAGCCGTTTCGGAAGAGATTACATTCAAGTGGGTATGTACACGGAAATTTTATTTCCGCAGAATAACGTCCGTTTCATCGCAATTAACGACAGCTATGACAGTGCAAATGGCGACAACGACTTTATTCCGTTCAAGAATATCATGAACGAATGGTATGCTAAAGACACCAGCAAAAAAATCAAGGCGGTCAATCGGGCAAAGGCACGGGCTGGCGAACATCTTACTTCAAATGTGCCTTACGGTTATATCAAGAACCCTGATAACCCCAAGCAATGGATAATTGACGAGGAATCCGCCGATGTCGTTCGTGAAATATTTCAGCTTTGTTTACAAGGTCTGAAAATGAACCAGATAGCAAATATTCTTTGTGCGAGAAAGGTCTTGATTCCAACGGTTTACAAGTCTGTCAACGGAATCGTTAATCGTAATTTCAATGAGGAAACAAAATACTTTTGGAACAGCGATACGGTTTCTCGCATTCTTGCAAATCGCTGCTACGCTGGCGATACGGTAAACGGTAAAACCACAAAGAAATCTTTCAAAATCAAGAAACGTATTGATTTATCACCGGAGGAATGGCAAATAGTCCCGAACACTCATGAGGCGATAATCGAACGTGAAACTTGGGAGTTAGTTCAGAAGATCCGGCAAGGACGACGGCGTAATGTAAAGCATAACCACCAGATACCGGTTTTGTCGGGACATCTTTTCTGTGCTGACTGTGGGAGGAAACTGTACTACGTTAAGCCGCCCGAGCAGGCTGAATACTATTGCTGTTCTGGATACCGTAAGCGTACACATTCATGCACGGGACATCACATTAGGGCGGACGTTGTAGAGCAGATTCTGATACGTCAGATAAATGATGTAATGAAGTTCGTTTCAGAATATGAGGACGAATTCGTTCGTCAGGTCATGGAACGAGGAACGGCTGAACACCTAAAGCAGACCAGTTCACTGAAGAAAACCATTGACACAGCAAAGCGGCGTATTGAGCAAATCGACAGCGTAATCTCTCAGCTCTATGAGGACAAGGTTGTTGGGGAAATCACCTCTGAAATGTTCACAAAGCTCTCGGCAAAGTACATAGCAGAGCAGGAAGAACAGAGCGCCTCCTTTAAAGTGGCTCAAAAGGAGCTGGTGGCTCTTGAAGCGAAGAAAACGGATACGACAAAGTTTATCGACTTGGTAAGGAAATACTCGCAAATCACTGAACTTACACCGCAAATCCTCAACGAGTTCATCGACAAAGTGACCGTTCATCAAGCAGTTAAGGTTGACGGTAAACGCCGACAGGACATTGAGGTTTACTTTAACGGTGTCGGGCTGATTTCGTCCGACGCAGAAAAAAGCCCGAAACAACCGAGTGAACGGTCGTTTCGGACTTTGGCGGGATTATATATCCCTTAGACGCTCCCACATTTGCCGGGTCAAAAAATACTTCTATCCGCGCAAGTGTGCGGTTTGTCGGCAAAGCCGACAAACCGTGCGCGCGGCGCGGATGTTCGGCGGAAAAGTCCCAACGGGACTTTTTCGACGGTCAAAGGCGGGCAGCCCGAAAGCTGTCCGCCTTTGATTATTCAGCCTTGAATGAATCAGTTACCGGTATACTCGGAGAGTGTGATCTCGATATCCACCGACTTATCCCTGCCGCGGGAATCGGTTCTTACTACCGTTGCCGTAACAGTATCGCCCGGCTTCTTGTCCTTGAGTATCTCGGATACCTCGTCGACTGTGCGTACGTCGGTGCCGTTGATAGCTGTGATGGTATCGCCAACTACCAGACCGCTGGAGGCTATCGCCATATCCTGGTCGATATCAGTAACCACAAGACCCGGAGTCATGCCTCTGACCGCGCCTACATAGTCGCTTACCTGAACGCAGGTGATGCCGAGTATCGGTCTGCCGGAAACGTAGCCCTTGGTGATGAGGTCGTTGATGACCGACTTTGCGTCGTTGATAGTGATTGCAAAGCCAAGATTCTCAGCGTTGTCGTTGATGAGCTTCATGTTAACTACGCCGACTACCTCGCCGTACATATTGAACAGGCCGCCGCCGGAGTTACCGCTGTTGATCGCCGTATCCGTCTGGATAGCGGAAATGCTGTTGTCGTCGTAAACCTGTCTGTTCAGACCGGAAACAACGCCCTTGGAAACGGATGTCTCAAGACCGAGCGGGTTGCCTATTACAACAACATCGTCGCCGAGGCTCAGCTTGTCGGAGTCGCCCAGTGCAGCGGCGGGGAGGTCGCTGTCGGGCTTGATCTTCAGCACTGCGAGGTCGGTGTCGGTGTCGGAGCCTAACAGATCTGCTTCGTACGCTGTGGACACGCTGGTGCCGTTGTTCGGGTCGGTTGTGTTGACGTTGACTACCAGCTTTGTAACGGTGTAGTAGTCGTTCTCGGCAACATGCGCGTTGGTGATGATGTAGCCGTCCTTAGAGATGATGATGCCGCTGCCCGCGCCGTAGAGAGTCTCCTGACCGCGGTAGTTTACATAGACCTCAATATATACGATGGAATCCTTGACTGCGGATACCAGGTCTCTTGTGTAGGCGTATGTGCCGTCGCTGTTGCGCTCGGCAGTTCCGGAGGAGGTGTGGTCGACAACGCCGGACTGAAGCGTGTTCAGTACGTCCTGCGCGCCCTCGGGGACGCTGCTTTCGGAAGCGCTGGTGCTTGTGGTGCTGTCCGCAGAGGAGCTTACGCTCTCGGACTGGGAGGCTCCGCCTATCAGGAGCTGGCTCGCCTTGTTAGCTGCGAAGGCTCCGCCGAATCCCGCGCCGCCGCAGAGTACCGCTATCGCTGCCACGATGGCTACGATCTTTCCGGTGCGGTGGGTCCTGGGCTTCTTCGGGGGCTGCTGTTCGGTGAAGTTCATTTCGGGCTGTGTATTCTGAGCGCTCTGTACGTTCTGGGCGTTCTGTGTATCATGAAGTTCCTGTGTATTCTGTGTCTCGTTCATGCCGTTATAGTCATACATAAATCATTCGTCCTTTCTTTCAGACCGGATATGTAGGGGAGGATTCCCGGTTTTCCGTATCTCCCTTGCTGTGATTAAATTATATCAGCCTAATGTGTCGATACGGTGAAACAAATTTGAATAATCAATTAAATAAAGCTGACGAAAATGGTAAAAAACCGGCGGGAAAATTCGCACTTTTCCCGCCGGCTGTGAATATTCGTCAGCCCATGCTTGCGGGAGCCTCGCTCATCGAGGGAGCCTCGTGACCCTTCACGGCTCTGTCAGCCGCAAGGGCGATGGCGCACTCAAGGCGCTTCTTCTGCATTTCACAGGCTATCTTGTAGGGCTTCTTCACGTCGCCCTCGTAGATGAAGCTGTTAGCGTTGCATCCGCCGGAGCAGAAGAACTTCGCCCAGCAGCTGCGGCAGCCTTCCTTGCTGTAGACGTGTACCTTCGAGAAATAGGTCTTGATATCGTCGTTGAATGTTCCGTCATAAAGGTTGCCCATTTTCCACTGCTCTATTCCAACGAACTGGTGGCAGGGGTAGATATCGCCGTGAGGCTCCACCGCAACGTAGTCGTTGCCGCAGCCGCAGCCGCGCAGGCGCTTTATCGCGCAGGGACCGGCGTTGAGGTCCACCATGAAGTGGAAGAAGTTGAACTTGTCCTCGGTGCGGTTCGCCATGACGTCGCACAGCTTGTCGTACTCGGAGAATACGCGGGGGAGATCCTCCTCGTTGATGGCGTAGGGCATCGAGGGGTCGGTAACCACCGGCTCAGCGGAAAGCTGAACGAATCCCAGGTCGCGCATTGCGAGGATATCGTCGGTGAAATCGAGATTATACTTTGTGAAGGTCGCGCGGACGTAGTAGTCCTTGGTTCCGCGGTTCTGAACCAGCTTCTGGAACTTCGGCACGATGATGTCGAAGCAGCTCTTGCCGTTTATGGTCTTGCGGATACGGTCGGTGACCTCGCGGCGGCCGTCGAGGGAGAGCACGCAGTTGCTCATCTCGCGGTTGATGTAGTCTATCTTCTCATCGTCGAGCAGGATACCGTTGGTGGTTATCGTGAAGCGGAAGCGCTTGCCGTGCTGCTTCTCGATGGAGCGCGCGTATTCAACGGTCTGTACTACCGTATCCCACGCCATGAGAGGCTCGCCGCCGAAGAAGTCAAGCTCGAGCTGCTCGCGGTTGGCGGAGCGCTCGATAAGGAAGTCGATAGCCTTCTTGCCGGTCTCGGGGGTCATAATGCAGCGCTCGCCGCCGAAGTCGCCCTGCTGCGCGAAGCAGTACTCGCAGCGGAGGTTGCAGTCGTGGGAAACGTTCAGGCACATGGACTTTACCGGGGACTTGACCATTGTGTCGCTGTACTTTTCGTAGTCGTCCTCGGCGAAGAGCGCGCCGTCCCTGTAGAGCTGGTAAAGCTCGGCGTAGCTCTCGCGCACTTCGTTTTCGGAGTACTTCGGAAGCTTTGCGGGGAGGTCAGCGGGCATTTCCTCGGTCATGGGGGCGTCAACGAAGTCGAGCATGTCGTACGCGCAGTCGTCGGGGAGGTGGACAGCGCCGCTGTTGACGTCGAGCACTATGTTGTAGCCGAGCTGTTTGAACTTGTGTATCATCGGAATTTCGCCTTTCTATGTAAATATCTTTCTGTGCGGTGATTGCTGCGGCATAGTCCGGAAACGGGGACGTATGCGCGGGACGCGATATAAAAACCGGTGTGATCAGATGGTCACCTCTAAAAACCTCATGTGAGCGAAAATGTGCAGTGCGCGCCATCTTCGTCGTCAAACCTCCTCGTAAGGCATACAGCCTTACTTCGTCGGCTTTCCTAGAATCTGGCACACCCTGCCCATTTTTGCTTTTCGCACCGGTTTTTAGAGGTTCCCATATCAAAAAAACTGGGCGGAACAGTTCCGCCCATCGTGTGTAATATCGGTGGATATTACTTTTCAGACTCACATTTCTGGTTTGCAACTGTGCAGGAAGTCTTGCAAGCAGACTGGCAGGAGCTCTGGCACTTGCCGCAGCCGCCCTTAACAGCGGAAGCCTTCAGGTTAGCCTTGTTGATGGTTGTGATGTGCTTCAAATCAGACACCTCTTTCGTGATTGATTGCAGGGTATTTTCCTGCGATTATTAACAGTATACCATATTTCCGCGAATATTTCAAGGGGAAACGCGAAGTTTTTTCAACTTTTTATTATTACAGCATGCCGGGAGCGGATTTGTCAACATTTCTTTATTTGATAAGGAATTGCATGACGAGCTCCGCGGCAAGCACTCCGCCGCAGGCGGAAAGCGCCACTATCAGCAGTCCTCTGTTGAACAGAGCCGCAATGAGCGCCGCCGCGAATCCCACGCACGCGGTTATCACCGACCCGGTGCTGAAGAATATCCCCGGGATAGTCATGGCGGTCAGCACCGCATAGGGTACGTAATACAGGAAGCTCAGCACAAACGGCGAGGTTATCTTCCTGCGTATCGCCGCAAGCGGGAGCATTCTCACAAGGTAGGTCACGAGAGCCATCGTAAGTATGCTCAGGCACAGATATAATGTATCAGTCATCAGCTTCACCGTCCTCCGTGGGTTTCGGGAAGAACAGCGCTCCCAGCGCCGCGGCGATGACCGTGCAGATTATCACCGAGAATCCCGAGGTTATGCCGCTGAATACCGGCACGAACTTGATTACGCAGGACAGCGCCGCGGCAATCGCAGCGACCGCAAGCACGCCCTTGTAGCGCTTGGCAGGCGGAACCACTATCGCGATGAACATTCCGTAGATCGCAATGCCGAGCGCCAGCGTAACTATCTCAGGCAGGACGTTTCCGAGCATCGCGCCGGTCGCCGTGCCCGCCGCCCACATTATGTAGGGAAGCGTGATAAGCCCGTACATATACGCCGGTGTGACCTCGCCGGGCTTAACGCTGGCGACTGCAAACACCTCGTCGGTCACGCCGAACGACGTGGTGAGCCGGTGGAACAGATTGTAATTCTTGCTGAGCTTCTGGCTGAGCGAAAGGCTCATGAGCGAGTAGCGCAGATTGATAATGAGCTGAGCCAGCGCTATTTCGAACAGACCGCCTCCGGCGGCGATGGCGCCTATCCCGGCGACCTGACCGGCTGAGGTCAGGCAGGTCATGGAAATGAGTATCGCGGCTAACGGCGGGATTTTCATTCCCACCGCGGTAATGCCGAACGCAAAGGATACCGAGAGATATCCCAGCCCTATCGGAAGCCCGTCTTTAAGTCCCTGGAGGTAATCCGAACGGCTCCCCTTTACTTTATTTGTTTTCTCTGACATAATTTTCCCTTTTCCGCAGGTCATATTGACAACTTTATTATTTTAGCACAATCCCGGGAATAAATCAATACAAAATATACGGACTTCCGCAATTTATTACATATATAATTCACAAAAATTCCGGTCGGCTCTTGCAATTATTAAAGAAAAATGCTAAAATGATAATATGTGCTGAAAAGCATTACAAAAACGAATACAAATAAAAAGGAGAAAACAAATGGGAAACATTTTCGTAATTATCGCATTTGTGGCGTATGCCCTTGTTATTCTCGGAATAGGAATTTTTTCCTACAAGAAATCCAAGAGCATGAACGATTACTTTATAGGCGGGCGGCAGCTCGGAAGCTGGACAACAGCTATTTCAGCCCAGGCTTCGGATATGAGCGGCTGGCTGCTGATGGGTCTGCCCGGCGCGATCTTCGTCAGCGGGCTGACTGAAAGCTGGATCGCGATAGGTCTTTTCATCGGTACATACCTCAACTGGAAGATACTCGCGGCAAGGCTCCGTAAGATGTCCTACGCCGCCGGCGACGCCATCACTATCCCGGAGTACTTCCAGAAGCGCTTCTTCACGCAGAATCCCGTTATACGCTTCGCGTGCGCGGCAATTATTTTCGTGTTCTTCCTTATCTACACCGCTTCCGCATTCAGCAGCGGCGCCAAGCTGTTCAACTACATGTTCGGCACGGATTACACGCTTTCCCTTACCATCGGCGCGCTCATCATCATTTCCTACACCTTCCTCGGCGGATTCTTCGCGGTCTGCTGGACTGACCTCATTCAGGGTCTGCTGATGTTCGCGGCTCTGGTCGTAGTTCCGCTGGTGTGCATTATCCAGACTCCGGACGTTTCCGCAGTACAGTTCCTCAACGCTGACGGCGCTGTTATCTCCAACTACCTCAACCTCTTTGAGAACGTAAACGGCGACATCGCATGGACCACTATCCTTTCCGGTCTGGCGTGGGGTCTCGGCTACTTCGGAATGCCGCATATCCTGGTCCGCTTCATGGCTATAAAGTCCAGCGACCTCATCAAGAAGTCGCGTATAATCGCGACCATCTGGGTTTTCATTACCCTCGGCGCGGCTGTGCTGGTCGGAATTTTCGGCTACATCTTCCTGAACTCCGCAGGCAACGAGGCTATGCTGGCTGAATTCAACGCCATCGGCGACGCGGAAAGGATCTTCATGTTCCTCAGCGGTAAGCTCCTGCCCGGTATCATCGCGGGCATCGTGCTCGCGGCTATCCTGGCGGCTATAATGAGCACCGCGGATTCCCAGCTCCTCGTGACCGCTTCCTCTGTGAGCAACGATATGTTCAAGCTCTTCAAGAAGGACGCCAAGGAAAAGACCCTCATGTGGATCAGCCGCGGCACCGTTATTGCAGTCGCAGTCATTGCGTACATCATCGCCCTCGACCCGAACAGCTCGGTAATGGGTCTGGTTTCCTACGCATGGGCAGGCCTCGGAGCGGCGTTCGGTCCGGCTATGCTGCTCTCGCTGTTCTGGAAGCGCATGACCATGAACGGCGCAGTTGCCGGTATTATCTCCGGCGGCGCGTCCGTTGTCATCTGGGAGACTATCCCGATGATCCCCGCAGACGGCGCGTTGGTAAGTCTCTCCGCTGCAACCGGTATCTACTCGCTGCTGCCTGCGTTCATTATCGCGCTGGCTGCCGTAATTATCGTGTCCCTCTGCACCAAGGTCGACAGGCAGAAGGTCGACGAGCTTTTTGCAAGGGCTAACGCTAAGGAGACCGAGGCTCAGGCTATCGGGGAATAATTAAGATATCTGTTTATAAAACAATGGGCTGCATTCGTGCAGCCCATTGTTTTTAGTTGCGGTTAGTTATCGCTGATAAAGGGAAGGATCTCTTTGTCAAGGTCGAATACGGTGATTTCAATATTCAGGTCGTGCGGGTATATCAATACCGAGTCGTTTCTGTGCCGTTCAAACAGAACATTATCATCAAGCGATTCTATGCCAAAATAGAGTTTGTATAAGTGCTTGTAATTTTTAAGGTCGTTATAAATTTTGTTGTAATCTATAACTGCGTCTTTTTCATATATTGAATGGTCGGCATAATACCAGAAATCAGCGTTGCTTAACGAATAGAATTTATATTCAGGCAAGTAGGCTTTATAAGAAGGCGTGGTTTCACTCGGTTCTATCACTAAAACAGCATCGTCGGGCAATTCACTTCTTACAAATTCAGCGGTTATCTTTGAATAGCTGTAATCTGTGAAATAGTCCTTGATAAGTTGATAGCTACCCATTGGAATCGTTGCGGCAATATATGTGCAGAACAAAACGAAGAATGCTTTGTCAAACTGCTTGTCTATGCCTCTGAACCATGTGATGAGTCGCTTGCCGACGGCTGACGTTTTCTTATCGATCGGTTTTGGCTCTTTGTATACAGGGGTTTCGGTATCGAGGGCAAACCAATAAATAATCGCATAGGTGAACAGGAAAAGCGTAGCGCGCTGCGGGAGCGAATACCAGATAACGCAGCATATCACGGAATAAACGCCTGTAAATACGAGCATTACAATAAAATGCTTTCTGTAATGCCTGAAAAAAATCATTGCGCATACCATGACAAGCCCTATGCATGCTCCAAGCGTCCAGTTGGCGGTGGGTGACAGAAAAGGAAGCTGCTGATCAAGCACTGCGCCGGCTGTTATCGTTCCGAGGGTTTTGATCAGGCTGTCAAAAACAGTTAATAAATTCAGATTTTCGGTTTTGTAAGCAATCCCTTCGTTTGTGCTCAGGCATCCCAGAAGCGGCACTATCAGCAGGATAACTCCGACGCCCGCAATTGCAAGGCCGGCAAGCCGCAGAATGTTCATTTTCCCTGAAGATGTTTTCCACAGTTTGAACAGGTCGATTATCATGTAGATACCGAGTATTCCGACCAGACCTGACATCATGAGGTGCGTATTTGCAAGGAGCGCAATAAGCAGTCCGTAGACAACAGGGCGGCGGTTTCTGTCCTTGTAGACGATGGCAAGCAGCACAAGTATCAGCAGAATGAGGCAGTATACTCGCGACATCACGCTGTTGTAAAATATCAGGCTGCCGGAAAACAGCACAATGCCTTTAAGCAGCGGTCTGAACGGAGCCTTCCATAGAAGAAGCCCGGCAGCCACGCCGGAAATAAACCAGCTTATGAACGGAAGGATATCCGCCGGAAGCCCCGCCTTGGCAAACGGGTAGAGGACAAAGTGCCAGAGCGGCGGGTGGCCTTCATATTTCATGAAGTCGATGATACCGGAAATATCGTTGTATTTTGCAATATTCCACGCCTGCGCCTCGTCGTACCATATTTCGTGGCGGGCGGCGCCGATGAAGGTCAGCGCAAGGTAGACAATGAACAGGCAGAGCAGGATAATGCTGCTTTTCGGTATGCTTCGCTTTCCTGAAGCGGCTGTATCGGTCATTGCTTTTGCTCCTTTGCTTCCTCGTGGTATTCCTTCTCGGTGTTGACGCTCCAGACGCTCTCGCGGTCTCCGGTGCCGGAGATTATCGAGCGGGCGGCGTTCATCGCCGTCAGCATGGAGTGATCCATGTTGTTGTAGCGGTGCTGGCCGTTTCTGCCTATGCAGTAGAGATTATCGAAGCTGTCGAGGTACCCGCGCACCTTCCCGAACTCCTTGTAGGTGCCGAAGTACGCCGGGTAGGCCTTCTTCACCTTGGCGGTGAAGCTGTCTGCGATGTTCTCGCGCTTTATTATGCCGATCTGCTCCAGCTCCTTTGAGGCGAAGTCGATGAACTCCTCCGGGGGAGAGTTCCACATTTCGTCGCCCTCGGTGCAGAAGTACTCAAGCCCCACCCAGACATGCTTCGTGTTGTCGTCCACCATATAGGGCGACCAGTTGTTGAATATCTGGAGCCTTCCGAGCTTTACCTCGCGCTCCTGAATGTATATCCAGCAGTCCGGGACTATATTGTTGATGGTCGGGGTCTTGGTCTTGTTCTGGATCTCGAGCCGGTCGAGCAGCAGGCCTACGGTGATGAAATCCCGGTAGGGAAGCTCCGACGCGATGTGCAGTATATCCTCCGGCACGTCCGGGAGAGCCTGCACCAGATCCTTGACCGCCATCGAGGAAACAAGGAAGTCGCATTCGATGGTGCGTTCCTTGCCGAAATCCGGGGAGCCGCTGTCGGTGCAGCGCACGGTCACGGATCTCACGGAGCCGTTTTCCGCGTTTACGCGCACGACCTCGTGCTGCATGAGAAGCTCCGCGCCCTTTTCGCGGTCTATCTCTGCCATGCGTTCCCAGAGCTGACCAGGGCCGAATTTCGGGTAGTAGAATTCGTCGATGAGCGAGGTCTCGACGTTGTTCTTGTTTTTCTTGAACGGCTTGGAAAGCGCGGAGGTTATGACCTTCCACACGGAAAGCCCCTTGACGCGCTGAGCGCCCCAGTCCGCGGCGATGTTTGACGGGTGAACTCCCCAGAGCTTTTCGGTGTAGTCCTCGAAGAACATCTGGTAGAGCGGCTTACCAAAGCGGTTTATGTAGAAATTCTCAAGCGAGGTCTCCGGGAGCTTGTGGATAACGCTGCCGAGATATCCGAAGCCCGCCTTCATCGTGTTGACGAATCCCATGTTGATGAAGGTCGCGGGTTTCAGCGAGATGGGGTAGTCGAAGAAGCGCTTGCGGAAGTATATCCGGGACAAGCGGGTACGCGCAAGGAAAACGTTGTCGATTTTATCCGGGTCTATCTCCGGGTCGTCGGAGAAGGTGTGGGTCCTGCCGAGCACCTTGTCGTCCTTTGAGGGCGCGCCCTGAAGCGGGAGGATATCCATCCACAGCTTCATGACCTCCTTGTTTTTCGAGAAAAACCTGTGGCCTCCGATGTCGATACGGTTCCCGTTGTACCGCGCGGTGCGGGATATTCCGCCGATGAATTCGCTGGCTTCGATTATTATGGGGTGATATTCGCTGCTTTCATTCAGCAGGGTATATGCGGCGGTAAGTCCCGCAGGACCCGCGCCGATGATTACTACATTTTTCATTTGGTTTCAATTTTTCCTTTTCTGTCAAATATCAGTACCTTTCGTCCGACGTAATTCCATACAAGGACGATGGCGGCGGCGGCTATCTTTACAATAAGGTAGCTTATATGCAGCAGCTCGGTCCCGAGGTACATTATAAGTTCCGTCAGCCCCAGTCCGATCACGCCGACCACGGTGAAAATCAGGAATGCCGCCACGCTCTTACCGCTGCCGCGGTTGTCCTTTCTGCGGAATACGAACGTCAGCGAAAGCACGTAGTTCACGATCAGACCTACGATGAATCCTGCCGCGGTGGAGATGAACAGCTCCCACGGAGTTCCTCCGGTGAGTATCAGCTCCTGAAACAGGAACAGCGTGCCGTAATCCGCCAGGAATGCGATACCGCCTACAACGGCGTATCTGAAGAATTCCCAGAACAGGCTCAGCAGCTTCCTGCGTTTCTCTTCTGTCAATAAGGCTCCCCCCCAATTTTTTTAGATGTATCAATTATACCACTTTTCAACATGACTTTCAATACAAAGAAATGACCAGTTTACAAAATCGTTTTATTAGACATATCCGCAAGCGCGTTTTTGTGGATTTTTCAGCCGGGTGTGAATGGACTTGTAATATCAGGTGTAATATATTTGTTCAATGTTTACATAATCTTTTGTGTAAAATGTGTAAAAAGAATGAAATTTCACAAAGGGTATTGTATATTTGCGATAAATATGCTACAATGTATACAGACAAGTTAACAGGCTCACGGGACGAAAGTCCGGGCGGTCCTGCTGATTTGCTTTAAAATCCCGGTTTGCCGGGCGGCGGCGTATGCCGCGGCTCGTCCGACCCGAAAGGAATGATCAGTATGAAAGTAACCATCACCGCTAAGAAGCTCACAATCAATCAGTCGTTCACCGACTATGCGACCCAGAAGCTCAGCGCAAAGCTGGACCGCTTCTTCCCCGAGGAGGCCGAGGCTAAGATCACCCTCGAGGAGCGCCGTGAACTTATCATTCTTGAGCTTACGGTAAAATATAACGGTATCATCTACCGTGCAGAGCAGTCCGCGAAGGACAAGAACGACGCCCTCGACGTAACCGTTGACCGCGTTATCCGCCAGATCAGAAAGCAGAAGACCAAGGTTGAAAAGAGCCTGCGTACAGGCGCGTTCGAGGGTCTTGCACCCGAGGCAGAGGAGAAGGAGTACGAGGTCATTCGCGAGAAGAAGTTCCACCTCCGCCCGATGTCCGTTGACGAGGCTATTCTTCAGATGAACCTGCTCGACCACACGTTCTTTATGTTCAAGAACGCAGACACCGGCGCTGTAAACGTAGTCTACAAGCGCGACGAGGGCAACTATGCAGTTCTGGTTCCCGAGGGATGAGCAGCACAGGAAACAAGGCGTTAATACTTAAATAGCAATCAGCTCCGCCGGGATTTCCTGCGGAGCTTGAATGCTGATTAGGGCATTTGCACAAAAAAGTTGAAAAATCTTTGTGCAAATCACCGCCCTTGTAATGTAAACGATTTACTGCTATAATATAATCAAGGCAACCGGGAAAAGCCCGGAAAAACCGTAAATTAGCCGGAGAACCGGCAGAAATATCAGAATGATGGAGGAATACCAATGAACTACGGTCATTTCGACGAACTCAATAAGGAGTATGTCATCACCCGTCCGGACACACCTTCCGCATGGGCTAACTACCTCGGCGACCCCGAGTACGGCGCTATCATCTCCAACAACGCAGGCGGCTACAGCTTCGTAAAGAGCGGCGCTAACGGTCGTGTTATCCGCTACCGCTTCAACGGCGTAGGCACCGACACCCCCGGCAGATACGTATATCTCCGCGACCTCGAGACCAACGACTACTGGTCCGCTTCCTGGGCGCCCGTATGCAAGCCTCTCGATCAGTTCAAGAGCGAGTGCCGCCACGGTACCGCTTACACCGTTATCACTTCCGAGTACAAGGGCGTTAAGTCCGAGGTTACTTACTATGTTCCCCAGGGCGCTACATACGAGGTATGGGCTGCTAAGGTAACAAACACTTCCGATAAGCCCAGAAAGCTCGCTGTTACCGGCGTATGCGAGTTCGTCAACGACCCGAACTACGAGCAGGATCAGGTAAATCTTCAGTACACTCTGTTCATCACCCGCACCTACTTCAAGGGTAACTATATCCACCAGATGCAGAACGAGATCTACAATCCGAACAGCGGCAGATTCCTCGGTCTGGCTGGCGCTAAGGTAGACGCTTACTGCGGCGACAGAGATTCCTTCGTAGGCACCTACAGAAGCTACTCCAATCCGAAGGGCATCGAGGAAGGTCTGAAGGGCGACCTCAACTACAACACCAACTCCGTTGGCGCGCTCGAGAGCGACATCGTTCTCCAGCCCGGCGAGACCAAGGAGCTTACATACGTCCTCGGCGGTCAGAAGACCGAGGCTGAGATCACCGAGATCATCAGCAGATACGAGAAGTCCGGCGCGGTAGAGGCAGAGCTTGCACAGCTCAAGAACTACTGGCACAGCAAGCTGGACAACCTCCAGGTAAACACCCCCGACAAGAACTTCAACAACATGGTCAACACCTGGAACGCATACAACTGCTTCATCACCTTCATCTGGTCCAGAGCGGCTTCCTTCCAGTACTGCGGCCTGAGAAACGGCTTCGGCTACCGCGATACCGTTCAGGATATCCAGGGTATCATTCACCTTGCGCCTGAGATGGCAAAGAAGCAGATTGTGTTCATGCTGTCCGCGCAGGTAACTAACGGCGCGGGTCTGCCGCTGGTTAAGTACGACCACAAGGCGGGTCAGGAGAACCACCCCGACGAGAACGACGAGAACTCCGTATACGCGAAGCAGACTGGTCACCCCAGCTACCGTGCAGACGACGCTCTGTGGCTGTTCCCGACCGTTTACAAGTACATCTCCGAGAGCGGCGATTCCGCGTTCCTCGACGAGGAGATCCTCTACGCTAACGACGGCGAGAAGGGCACCGTTTACGACCACCTCAAGAGAGCCATCGACTTCTCCATGAACCACCTCGGCAACCACGGCATGCCCGCAGGTCTGCACGCTGACTGGAACGACTGCCTCCGTCTCGGCAAGCAGGGCGAGTCCACCTTCGTTGCATTCCAGCTCGTATACGCTATCAAGATCCTGCGCACCTACGCAGTTGAGAAGAACGATACAGACTACATCAAGTATCTTGACGAGATCGGCGCTAAGCTCAATACTATCCTCTCAGCCTGCTGGAACGAGGACAGATGGATCCGCGGCTATAAGGAGGACGGCACCATCATCGGTCAGCGCACTGATCCTGAGGCTTCCATGTGGCTCAACCCGCAGAGCTGGTCCGTTATCTCCGGCTTTGGCACAAAGGAGCAGCAGGAGAAGGCTATGGACAGCGTTTATCGCGAGCTGAACACTCCGTACGGCGCAATGGTAATGTACCCGCCTTATGTAAAGCACGGCTTCCCCGGAGCGCTCATGCAGTGCTTCAACAAGTGTACCAAGGAGAACGCAGGTATCTTCTCCCAGCCGCAGGGCTGGCTTATCCTGGCTGAATCCAAGCTGGGTCACGGCAACCGCGCTTACCAGTACTGGACTGAGGCGGCTCCCGCTACCTACAACGACAACGCAGAGCACAGAGTGCTCGAGCCGTACGTATACGGTCAGTTCGTTGAGGGCAAGGACAGCCCGTTCGCAGGCCGCGCACACGTTCATTGGCTGACCGGTACCGCTTCCACCGTTATGGTTGGTACAACTGAGGGTATCCTCGGTCTGAACCCCGAGACCAAGGGTCTGGTGATCGACCCGTCTATCCCCTCTGAGTGGAAGGAATACACCATGGAAAAGACCTTCCGCGGCAAGAAGCTCCACGTTACCGTAAAGAACCCGAACGGTTCCGAGCACGGCGTGAAGTCCGTTACAGTCAACGGCGAGAAGATCGAGGGCAAGCTTATCCTCGATTCTATCCTCAAGGCTGAGAACGACGTTGTAATCGAGATGTAATTCTAGATAGAAAAATCCCCCGTTCGTATGAGCGGGGGATTTTTTATGTTATTTCAGTCTGACAACATTTGACCACTTTCCGTATATCCGCTTTCCTCCGATGGAAATGTACGGGCGTATCCTGAACCTGCACCCGGATTTGGAAGTCCATTTAACCTTCAGGCTCAGCTTGTGGTTTTGAATGTCCGCAAGCTTTGTGAATTTACCCTTGCCCTCAGCCGCCTGTACCTCATAATTGGGGTATATACCGCTTGGTCTTGACCATGTAAGCGTGGCGCGGTTTTCATTTTTGACCTTACGTCCCTTTAACGTGGATTTCGGCGGAAGTATCTTAAATTTCAGCGTCTTTGTGCCTTTGAAGCTGTTTATTCCGGTTATGCGCACAGACGCTATGCCAGGTGTTACAGCGTCCTGATAATCTACCGTGTAGTCGTAACCCTCGTTGAGCGTACGGTCCTCGTATTCCGCCTCTATGACGGGTGTGAACGGCTTTCCGGTGTAGGTCACAGTAGGGAGCGCCTTGAACTTGCAGCCGCTTATATCGTGCTCCTCGCCCGGTCTAAGAACCAGCGTGGAATATTCGTAGCTTCCGTCTACAAGTGTACCGGCACTGAGAATGTTATACCTGAACTGACAGGTAACGCTCTTGGCAGCCTGCTCGAATACCCACTCGCTGCTCTCGCCGTAAAGCATGCCGACAACATCGCCGTTTTCAGTTGTGCCTGTCCATATGTCAAACGAATCGTCGGTAGTGCAGTCGCACTCGATTATATCTCCGTTGGCTCCGTCGCCGCCGAAGAATCCGAACGTCGCCGACGTGCCGAACGCGTCGTCCCACTCGCTAAGATAGTAATCGTCAAACTCCACATTGAAACCGATTCCGGCTCTTCCGGTTTCGGCGTAAGCCTGCTGATAAAGGTCGTACTTTTCCTTTGGAACGGTGAAAATTATGCTGGTGCAGTCCGGAATCACTCCAGTCCTGACCGTCACGCCGGGCTGTGAGAAGTCAAGGTCGTCTGGAAGCGTCAGGGCGGCTTCTGCGGTATTCTCTGCTGGAACAGCTCCGGACGGCTCCGCCTGCTCTTCTGCGAAAGTTTCCATCGCTGAAGCCGCTGCCAGGAAAACCGCAAGTACCGCGGCCGTTAATCGCTTGAATTTCATATTACCTACCTCCATTGATTTAATGTTACCAACATTATACATCGTTTGTTTTCATTTGTCAATGAAAATTCGGTTGGGTATGTAAAAAAACTCCCTGCCGAAGCAGGGAGTTTATATTGTTAATCAATATTGTGAAGCGCCTTGTAGATGTCCTGCATCTGCTGGTCGGTGGAGGCGATGGTCTCCGCGCAGTCCTTGAGCTGCTGCGCAAGGTCAGCTGACACCACGCTGTCGGTCTTGTATTTGAGGTCGTGCTCCAGGGTCGCCCAGAAGTTCATTGCGATGGTGCGTATCTGAACCTCCACGTGGACAAGCTCCTTTTTTTCGGAGAGGTACACCGGAGTCTCGATAACCAGGTGCAGACTGCGGTAGCCGTTTGGCTTGGGGTTCTGTATGTAGTCCTTGCGCTTGATGAGCTTCACGTCGTCCTGCGCGGTCAGGAGGTCTGCCACGGTGTAGATATCGTCGATGTAGTTGCACACGACGCGGACGCCTGCGATGTCGTTCAGCTCGCGCTTTGCGTTATCGCAGCTGAACGGTATTCCCTTGCGGTTGAGCTTCTCAAGAATGCTCTGCGGGGATTTCACGCGGTCCTCAAGGTGATGTATCGGGTTGTGGTCGTATTTCGTCTTGAATTCGCTGTCGAGTATCTCAAGCTTGGTCTTGACCTCGCGGATCGCGGATTCGTAGAGATGCTCAAGCTCCATGAACTGGTAGAGCTGATCCATAACGCGCTGCTGTGCGTCCGCAGGGAGAAGCTGCTGTACAGGCTCAAGCTCGAATGTTTTCTGTTTTTCTTTCATTGCGTATCCTTTCACAAGCGTACAATAATATTATATCAGCAAATGTGATAAATTTGATAATGTTCGTGTGAAATTATTATGAAATATTACTTGTTTGCTTCGTCCTGCATACTATTCAGGAGCGCCTCTATGTCAGCCTGGGACATCTTACCGCCGGAAGGCGCGGAGGATTCAGCAGGCGCAGGCTCGGGAGCGGGAACAGGCTCAGCAGGTTCAGTGGGTTCAGCAGGTTCGGAAGGTTCAGCAGGCGCGTTAGCCGCGAGGAGCTTCTCAATGTCCTCCTGGGACATCTTGCCGCCGGAAGGCGCGGGGGATTCAGCAGGCGCAGGCTCGGGAGCGGGAACAGGCTCAGCAGGTTCAGTGTGTTCAGCAGGTTCGGAAGGTTCAGCGGGCGCGTTAGCTGCAAGCAGCTTCTCAATGTCCTCCTGGGACATCTTACCGCCAGAGGGCGCGGAGGATTCAGCAGGAGCAGGCTCGGGAGCGGGAACAGGCTCAGCAGGTTCAGTGGGTTCGGAAGGTTCAGCGGGCGCGTTAGCCGCCAGGAGCTTCTCAATGTCCTCCTGGGACATCTTGCCGCCGGAGGGTGCGGAGGATTCAGCAGGCGCAGGCTCGTCGTTTACCGGAGCTTCCGGAGCGTTGTTCTCGACTATCTCGGGTTCATCAGAATCGGAATCATCATTGCCGCCGAGTGCCGCCGATAGCAGTTTCTCTATGTCGTCCTGGGACATTTTTCCTCCGGAAGGCTCCGCAGGTTCGATGATTTCTTCGGTCGGAGTTTCGACGGGTTCGGCAGGTTCGGCAGGTTCAGCAGATTCGGCAGATTCGGCAGATTCCGCAGATTCGGCAGGTTCGGCAGATTCCTCAGGCTTTTCACTGCCGCCGGACATGTTCATTTCGTCTAGCATTCTCTGCACTTCGTCCTGCGACATTACGCCGCCGGAGGACTCCTCCTGGGAGCGGGTTGCCGGGTCGACCTGTATGTCCGAAACCGGTTCGGGAGCGGGGGAGTCGCTTATGCCTGCCGAGCGGAGCAGCGCTTCGATGTCGTCCTGCGACATCTTGTTGTTCTCCACCTCGGGAGCGGGCGCATAGGAGGTTTCGGGAGCGATAGCCTCCGGGGTTTTGGACTCCTCCATAATGCTTGCGACGTCCACCTTATGCTGATTCAGAATGCTGCTCACGTCCGCTTCCGGCTGCTTTGGCGGACGCGCGGAGCGTCCCGGGCGGTATCCCCCGCTGGGGTAGGATATCATCGGAACCGGCTGTGCTTCCGGCGCGATGAGGTATTTGTCGAACTCGCCGCACGCCTGCTCGAAAGTTGTGGTCTCGCCGTCGAATCTTATCCAGTAGTCGTCGTAGGGAGTGATTCCGTGGGTACGCCTGAGTATGTTGTAGACGTTGTATTTTTCAATTCCCATTCTGTCGAGGATAGGGTATGTATAGGGCGTCTTGTCCTGGAAAACACGACACGAGAACAAGTAGTAAATGTCCGAAATGTCGAGGGGACGGTGTATCGTTGTTATCATCAGCTCCTTGAAGCGGGTGATGATGGTATAGGATACCTCCTCGTCCTCTGAAACGAGATATTCGCATATCGGCGCTTCGCACTTCCACACAGTGAATTTCAGCGGGAGCGGCATTTCGAATGCGCTGTTGTCTACTATTCGATACCGGTTCGCCTTTAATACAACATTTTCCATAGTTCTACCCTCCGGAATACGTCCGCACGTATCACATTATTATAAACATTATACCACATTTTTGAAACATAAGCAATAGTTTTTTTATCTCTCCATATTGTGAACAAAATAATTTCGGGCGATTTGTGCAGGTTTAATAAAAATGCCGGACAATGATAAATTATTATTGTCAAAGTGTTTACAGAAACGAATTTATGTGTTATACTGATACTAAATAGCTGTGTCTGTCGCACGGCTGAATGCGGAAATAATCTGCTCTTGCAGAACAGAAACGGGGAGTATATATGAAGATCAGAACCATGCTGATGATCAGCGCCATGCTGTTCGCGATACTGCCGATGGTGATCTACACGGTGTTCGCAAACACATTGCTTTCTTCTGACGGCGACAAGCAGTTCAGAGATACTTTACTCGAGGTGGCAGAGAACGAGCGCTACACGCTGCAGACCTACCTCGACACGGTGGATAAGCAGGCGGAGACCATTCTGAAGAACACCGAGGTACAGGACGTGATCAAGAGCCAGAAAACCTCGGATTATGTCGGGAATTACCTTGTGCAGTTTGCAAACGAGAATCCTGAGATAGATTCCATCTCTCTGGTGGACAAGGACGGCAAGATCTTCTGCGGAAGCACCGGAAAGATCGGTCAGGTCATCGACAATTTCAGCGCTTATGACAGCTACGCAGACGGTGCTCTCTACTACAATGCGATAATCAATCCCGAGGCCACCGGCGGCGGAACCAACCCCACGATGTTCTACAAGAAGCATCAGGGCGGCGCGACCCTGCTTATCAGCTACAAGCTGTCCGGCAAGGGCTTCCTTTACAGCGCGGCCGGCGGAAGCACGTTCTACAACGGTTCTGTGACTGTTGCGGATTCTTCCCCCAATCACAATTATAATATCGTTGATAACTTCAAGGTAAACCTTTATTACGAGTACCCCTCCGATGTTTTCAAGAGCAGGATCGACAGCCTGACTGACGGCGCGGAGCCTGAGATAATCGAGTACTCTCCGGCAAACGGTTCCTCTGATAAGTGGTACGCCGCAATGGTCAAGGTCGGCGGCGAAAACGGACTTATCGCGATCGCAAGCTGCCCTGTGAACGGCAATGCAAATTCCTTCTCGCTGCCCGCGGGCAACGGCATAGTTGTGGCATGCGTACTTATCTCCATTGTTGCAATTGCAGGCGCTGTCGTCGTATCCATTCTTGTAACAAGACCGCTCAAGACCATCGAGGAGACCCTTGTAAAGGTACGCCGCGGCGACCACGAGGCGCGTATCCCGAACGAGGTCAGCAACAACGAGTACGGACAGATGTCCCGTGCGTTCAACAACCTGCTTGACGAGATCGTTGTCAGCGAGGACAGATACCGCACCATTACGGAGATGTCCGATAACATCATCTTCGAGTGGAATTTCAAAACCAACGAAGTGTTCTTCTCCAATAACTTCAACAAGAAGTTCAGCTACCGTGCTCCGTCCGACCACTTCGGTGACAGCTTCCTGTTAAAGGCTAAGCTCCACGAGGAGGACGCAGAACGCTACAAGCAGGACCTCGAGGCTCTGGGCAGAGGCGAGGAGTTCAAGCACAACGAGTACCGTATGAAGAACATCTACGGCGACTACATCTGGGTTCTTATCAGAACTGCGACCCTCCGCGACAAGGAAGGCAACCCGCTGAAGATCGTCGGCGTTATCCTGGATATCGACCGTGCGAAGAAGAGCGAGCAGCAGCTCACGACCCGTGCAAGCTTCGACGCCCTCACCGAGCTTTACAACCGTGAGACCATTGAGAGCCAGATCGACAACGAGATCACCCTTTCCGAAGCGCGTAAATCCGAGATGGCGGTTCTGTTCATCGACGTAGACGACTTCAAGCACTACAACGACCAGTACAGCCACGCGACCGGCGACCAGGTGCTGAAGTTCGTTGCACGCACCATAAAGGGCACTGTGAACGAGTTCGGCTTCGCAGGACGTTACGGCGGCGACGAGTTCATCGCATGCATTCGCAACGCGGAGATAAACGACCCGACAAGGGCTGCGCAGGATATCATCTCCAAGCTCGAAGAAGGCTTCGAGTGCGACGGAGTTCACCTGACCGTGAGCGTGTCCATCGGTATTTCGATGATAAAGGACGACTACAACACCCGTGTTGAGTATATCATCGGTAAGGCTGATGACGCGATGTATTCCGTTAAGAAGAACGGTAAGTCAAATTACGCGTTCATCTGATCTGAGTAATAAGAAAGACCGCTCGGGAGAGCGGTCTTTTTTTGTGCGGAGAATAGATTTGTGTGGGGTAAACTTTCAGGAGCCATCAATTTTGAGCGTCGGAGCGTCGAGCGAAGCGGGCGTCTGCTCCTCTGGCGGAGGCGGCGTGAACCGCCGTAGGGGCAGACCCGAAGATGTCACACCCGCGCAGACGTTAAACTCTCTGAAATAAAAGCGCTTCCGCACAAAGTAACTGTGCGGAAGCGCATATTATTTACCAATTCTCCTATATTGAGAAAGCGGTTTGCCGTGCCGGAATTGACTTTATCGACAGCCGAATTACAATATGTTTTTACTGATCCTCGACAAACTTCAGACCTATGCAGTGATCCGAAATAAGATTCTCAGGTTTGACGCCGAGCAGGGTCTTGATTCCGGAGCGCACCGTGATAGTACCGCTGCACATGGACATCGTGAGAGTGCCCTCGCAGTCGGCGGAGCCAAACGCGACTGATTCCGCTCCCTCGATAAGGGAATCGAACGTGCAGTCGTTCATTATGATCTCGCCGAAGTTCTTATCGGCGCCGATACCTAGTATCTCCTTCGCCTTGAACTCGGTGGAGATGCGCACGTCAGACATTTGGATGCTGCCGCCGCAGGAGTTGAACGACGCGATACCTCCTACCTTGTCGCCGGACATCTTAAAGTCAGCACAGCCGTTTTTGATGCTTACTCTGCACGGGTCGCTGAAGCTTCCAATGCCAAGCCCGGCTTTTGAATGGTGCTCGATGAACACGCGGGAGTCGTCTATATCCACGTCTGCGCCGGAGAGCAGGCTGCCTATGCCGAGGGTTTTCTTGCCCATCTGCTCGATGACGAGTTCCTTGCAGCGTATCCTGATATATGAGCTGCCGTCGTTGGTTCTGCCGCCTATCGCCACGCTCTTTTCGCCGTCAAGGTGGATATAAAGACCGCCGTTCATGCAGATGTCGATATTGCCGTACGGCATTGTAAAGCCGGAGCCGATGGCGTAGGTCTGGCTGCTTGCGGAGTTTATCCTGAGCGTGCCGTCGCCGATTATTTTCAGCGTGGAGCCAGCCGGGACATAAATCCCGCCGGTCAGCGTTGCCGTGCCGATGATGTTCAGCGTCATGGTGCTGTTCTGACCCACCGTTATCGAAGCGCCCGCGTTCTCGTTATGCACATTGATGTCTACGAGGTTCAGGCGGCAGTCGATGTTGTCCTTGACGCGTATTGCCATTTCGGAGGTGTAGTTCTTGTTTCCGGTCAGGGTGTACTCCATCTTGTTGACGATGATATCCGTGTAGCTGTCCAGGTCAAGCGCCATGAGGGATATCTCGCGCTCGTCGCCGGTGAAGTAGGTCTTGCGGGTGCGGCGGTTCTCGGACTGGCGGTTGTATTCCTGTATCTCCTCCGCGATGTCCGGATTTATCTCCTGAACGATATCCGCAGAGGGCTTCGCGGTATAGTAGCCCTGGATAAGGTCGACGCCCATGCCGATAACGGTCTGAAGCTCCTCGGTGAGTTCCACGCCCTCTGCGAGAGCCATGAAGTTGTTGTCGTGGGCGTAGTCGATGATGTTGCGCGTGAAGTGCTTCTTGCGCTTATCCTTGTGGATATTCATGATAAGGCTGCGGTCTATCTTCACGACGTTGGGCATGAATGTCAGCAGGTTGCTGATGTTGGAATATCCCGTTCCGTAATCGTCTATCGCGACCTTGAATCCGCAGCGCTGGCTGCGCTCAAGCAGCGTCTTTAACTGGCTGGAGCTTGCCTCGGTCTGCTCGGTGAACTCCACGACGATATTCTGCATGATATCGCCGTAAAGCTGATATAGCTGCTCAAAATCGGCGTCCGGAAGCGTGCATGCCGGTATACTGTTGATAAACAGGAGCTTCCCCGCAAGCAGGCTCTGGTTTTCCTTTGCGAAGCGCAGAGTATTGAACATCGTGCACTTCTCCACGTCCTGGAGTCTGTCGAGAGCCTCGGCATGGCTGAGTATCGTGAGCGGAGACAGCCGGAATTCTTCGCCGGACCGCATGAGCGCCTCGTACGCGAAAACGCTTCCGTCCTTCGCGCTGACGATGGGCTGGAAATTATATGAGAACAGGTTCTCGTTAAGCAGCCGTACGACCTGCTGGCGCTCCTCCGGGTCGAAAGTCTCGGCGGAAACGTCCGCGGTCTTGTGCATTTTGGTGTGGTTATCCTTGGTGAGGGTGCGCTGGTACGCCGCCTCGTAGGGCAGCTTGTCGAGCACGGAGCGGTCTGTGAGAGGCGCGGAGATCGACGCGGTGTAGATATTCACGCCATATTCCTGGTTGTGGTGGTTTATGGAGTCCACAACGCTGCTGAGCCTCGACGGAACATCGTCGAAGGAGCCTTCGTCGATAACTCCGGCAATGAAGAACTCGTCGCCGCTTACCCTTACTACGATGTCGTTTTCTCCGGCAGCGCCGGAAAGCGCAACGCCGAGGGCCTGAAGCACCTTGTCGCCCTCCGCGTAGCCGTAGGTGTCGTTTATGCCGCGGAGATTCTCAACGTCGATGGAGATTATGCGCAGCAGCTTCTTCGGGTCGTTGAACTTGCCGCAGCGCTCCGTCATGATGCGGACGTAGCCGCGCATATTCAGCAGACCCGTGAGGGAATCGCGCACCTGCGCGTCGGTAACGGCGTCGTTGTAGAGAATGTGCCGGCGCTGCTTCTCAAGGGCGCAGCTTATTGTCCTGAGCCACTTGACGTAATTCCGGCTGTAGACCTTTCCGCTCTCGCCGTAGGAAAGCACGACGTAGCCGTAGTTAACTCCAATGAAGTGGAGGGTCGTGAAGATGAACGCCGACGGGCGGCTGCGCTCCTCGAAAATCTCGGGAAGCAGCATATCGCGCGGGAACTTCGCCATGAGGTCGACGGTGCTTCCTGCGGAGGTGCGCTTGTACGCGAGGTTGATCCGGTCGGTGAAGCCCGGTTCGGGGGCTTCGTTGTGCATTACCTGGTTATTGAGACAAAGCCAGAATCCGGTGAAATCCCCGAGGAAATGCGTGTACCAGTCCACCTTCCAGAGGTAGTCGTAGAACGTATCCGCGCCGATTAGCTCCTCTGACATGAAGTTGTAGTAGGAATCCATTTCGTTGCCCTGCAGGCTGGTCATTTCAGCAGCGAAGGCGTGGCACAGCCCTCCGAGGTTGGGGGGGCAGCAGCCGCAGGTCATTCCGACGCGGAACTGTGCGCAGTTGTCGTCGGAATGCGCCTGGTATACCCCGCCGGTGACTTTCGCGATTATGTAGTGCGCGGCGTTTTTCGCAAGAGTAACAGGGTCGCGCAGCGCGGAGGTGATGTTAAGATAATTCGCGCCGTACGGCTCCTTCTGATTGAAGCCGGTGATCAGCACGTCGTCCGGGATATTTACGCCGCGGTTCGACAGCGATTCGATGAGCTGTACTGCGGTAAGGTCGGAGCAGCACATTATCGCTTCCGGCATGCCGTTGCTGATTATCTCGCCGGCAATGCCGGAAAAGTCGTAAACCCAGTCGATTCCGTGGTGTATGCGTTCTTTTGGGATATCATAGCCGCGCTTTTTCATGGCCTTCACGAAGTAGCGCTCGATGGAGTCGTGGAATTCGTCCTTCGGTCCGCCCACGAAGTCGATGACCTTGCAGCCGTGGTGATCCATGATGTGGCTGACCATCATGTCGGCTACTGGTTCGTAGTTGTAAATGCAGTTGGCAAAGCCGTCCACCTGGCTGTCGAACGAAACGACAGGACCCTTGAAATCGCTTTTTATGCGTGCGATAAGGCGTTCCCGCGAGGTAACGTCGTTAATGCTGGAGGAGAATATGATAATGCCGTCTAGGAGGTCAAAGTCCACAAGGTCGTATACGGAGTTTTCAGCCGCGTCGAATTCAGCGTTGCCGGACATCATCAGGGACGAGAATACCGCGGCGTCCATGTTGGCGGCAAAAAGCTCTTTCTGAATTGTGTTCAGCGCGTTTGAGAAGAATACATATTCCGCTTCAGCGGCGATTATTCCGATCAAAGGACGGGATTTTTTCAAGGCGATTTCTCCTTTGTCCTGTTTGGTTCAAACAGGCATACTATGACTATTTTAAATAAGTATATCATAAATCGCGTGTTATTTGCAACAACGGATTGATGATTTTGTGCGATATTACTATTTTTTTTAGTTATATTTACAATCTGACGATACAAAAGCGGTGTTTTTATCTGGAAATGTAATGTTTCACATGAAATTTTGTGCAAATTGCCATGCGGGGAGGGTTTGATTTTTTACTCTATATAGTGTATAATAGATATTATTGACGAAATTTATACAGGAGTTTTTTATTTATGGATCTGTTACTTATTTCTGCGGCGGAGACTGCGGCAGATGACGGCGGCTTCCTCGGAGTCGTAAAGACTGTAAACGACGCGGTCAGCGGCGTCGTATGGGGCTGGCCGGCTCTTATCCTGCTGCTGTTCGTCGGAGTGCTGATGTCGGTGCTTACGAAATTCTTCCAGATATCGCACATCGGAAGGTGGTTCAGATGCACCATCGGCGCGGTATTCAAGGACAGAAAGGTCACGGCGCACACAAAGGACAAGCAGATATCCCAGTTCCAGAGCGTATGCGCGGCGCTCGCCTCAACGGTCGGGACCGGTAATATTGCGGGCGTGGCTTCCGCAATCGTCACCGGAGGTCCCGGCGCGGTGTTCTGGATGTGGATCATGGCGTTCTTCGGAATGATGACCAACTTCGCAGAGAACGTGCTGGGTATTCTCTACCGCGTCAAGAACAGGGAAGGCGAGTGGAGCGGCGGCGCGATGTACTACCTCAAGTACGGTCTCGGTGCAAAGAAGCACTGCAGGGTTTTAGGCTCCGTGCTTGCCGTGCTGTTCTGCGTATTCTGCCTGTTCGCTTCCTTCGGAATCGGCAACATGACCCAGATCAACACCATATCCACCAACATGAACAGCACATTCGGCATCCCGAACTGGATCACCGGCATCGTGCTGATGATCATTGCGGCTCTCGTTGTTATCGGCGGTATCAAGCGGATCGCGCTGGTTACAGAGAAGATCGTTCCGATAATGGTGATCGTCTACCTGTTGGGAACTGTCGGCGTCTGCGTTATGCATATCGACCAGTTCGGCGCGGTGTTCTCCTCTATTTTCAGGAGCGCGTTCGGCATGGAGGCTGTCGTCGGCGGTCTGGTGGGTCAGGGCGTCAAGATGGCGATAGAGATGGGCATGAAGCGCGGCGTGTTCTCTAACGAAGCGGGTCTCGGCTCCTCGGTAATGGTGCACTGCAACTCCAACGTCAAGGAACCGGTCAGCCAGGGAATGTGGGGAATCTTCAGCGTGTTCACCGACACTATCGTTGTCTGCTCGCTGACTGCGTTCACGATCCTTTCTTCCGGTCTGTTCGACCTCCAGACGGGCAGGCTCGCGGAGGAGTTCGCGTACCTTGAGAACCAGACTGGCTCCATAGTGGGCGTTGCGTTCCAGGCGAACTTCGGCGAATTCGGACGTTATTTCGTTGCGATCGCGCTGCTGCTGTTCGCGTTCTCCACTTCCCTCGGCTGGAGCCACTACGGCACCAAGGCGTTCGAGTACCTTTTCGGGACAAAGGCTACGCTGTTCTACAAGATCGTTTTCGTTCTGGCTATATTCGGCGGCGCGACAATGGGCGAGAACCTCGCCTGGGAGCTTTCCGATACGTTCAACGGAATGATGATGATCCCGAACCTGATAGGCGTTCTGGTGCTGTCGCCGATGGTCTACAAGTGCACGAAGAACTACATAGACCGCCACGTGCGCCGCATGGACGTTGAGCCGATGCTGTCCGTGCACGAGGATATACAGCGCCAGCAGGTACTGGCGCTTGAAGCGGAGCAGAACGAGCTGGTCAAGGCAGGGCTCGACACCGACTACGCGGAGTAAATAATGAATTTGTGCATGAGGATTAAAGCTTTGCGCACAAATTTATGGATTTTCGACTGTTGCAAATGAGGCTGAGTAATTCGGCCTCATTTGTGTTTCAGCCGCAGAATATTCTGAAGGTCACCTCTAAAAACCTTGTTTGAGTGAAAATGTGTATAGCACACCGACTGCTTCTTCAAACCTCCTCGTAAGGCATACAGCCTTACTTCGTCGGCTTTCATCGCATTCGGCGCACTCTACCCATTTTCCCTTTTCAAACCGATTTTTAGAGGTTCCCTGAAAAAATTTCACTGTCCCCCTTGACAAATCGGAATAAGAGGTGTATAATATCATCATTGATTGCTTTAGAGATAAAAAGCACAAAAGCATAAAAGCATAAAAGTGCTAAAGCAAATGAAAAGATGAAAGGACAATAGTCATGAAAGAAGTAGTAAAGCTGATGGATTACAGACCTGATATAAAGATAGTTGACGCGACCCTGCGCGACGGAGGTCTGGTGAATAATTTCCGTTTCACGGACGAGTTCGTAAAGGATCTGTATCAGACCAACATCAAGGCGGGCGTGGACGTTATGGAGTTCGGCTATAAGGCTGATAAGGAGATGTTCGACGTAAAGGATTTCGGCAAGTGGAAGTTCTGCGACGACGAGGATATCCGCGCGGTAGTAGGCGACAACAACACCGATCTCAAGATCGCCGTAATGGCGGACGTTGGCAGATGCAACTACAAGCAGGACATCAAGCCCCGCGCTGAAAGCCCGGTCGACGTTATCCGCGTTGCCACATATATCAACCAGATCCCGGCCGCTGTCGACGTTATCGAGGACGCCGTTGCAAAGGGCTACGAAGTTACCTGCAATATAATGGCTATCTCCAATGCGCAGGAGGCGGATATCCGCGTTGCGCTCGACCTGCTCGGGAAGTCGCCGGTGAACGTTATTTACATTGTAGACAGCTTCGGCGCGCTGTTCCCGGAGCAGATAGCGCGTATCGCGGCGCTCTACGGGGAGTACGCTGCAAAGTACGGCAAGAAGCTCGGAATACACGCTCACAACAACCAGCAGCTCGCGTTTGCAAATACGGTCGAGGCGGTGGGCGACGGCGTTGACTGGCTCGACGGTACATACTCCGAGATGGGCAGAGGCGCCGGAAACTGCGCAATGGAGCTGCTCCTCGGTTTCCTCAAGAACCCGAAGTACAACCTGTACCCCGCTGTTCAGTTCATCGAGAAGCATATGACAAAGCTCAAGGAAGATGGCGTTGTCTGGGGCTACGATATGCAGTACCTCCTCACCGGCATGCTCAATCAGCACCCCCGCACCGCTATCCAGTTCACAAAGGATAAGCGCAAGGATTTCTCCACGTTCTACAAGGAGATAACATCCCAGGAATAATTCCAGATATCTACAAACCTTCATATTCTGTACGGTGCGCCCTGCGGCTGAGATACGCCGCGGAGCGCATTACAGTGCGGAATTTCTGGTTTTTAAAAAATAATCAAATTTTTTTGAAAAAAGTGTTGACAAATCAGAAATAATGTGATATAATATACAAGTCGTCAGGGATACGAAGTAATAGAACTGATAACGCTTTACGCTGGTGTAGCTCAGCTGGTAGAGCAGCTGATTTGTAATCAGCAGGTCGGGGGTTCGAATCCGTCCACCAGCTCCATTTTTTAATGGAACTTACAATTGAATATGGGAGCTTTCCCGAGTGGCCAAAGGGGACAGACTGTAAATCTGCTGCGTTTGCTTCGGTGGTTCGAATCCACCAGCTCCCACCAATCAAACCGCATGAACTTCACGTTTATGCGGTTTTGGTTTTATATTAACAGAGCCGCGTCTGTTAATGACAAAAATCACACATATTAATCCAAAAGCAGCCAATGTGAATTTCAATTGACTGCTTTTTGTTTTTATCTGGCGGAAATGCTCCCGTTCTTATTACGAATTGATCCTCTCAATTATCTCCGGAACGTCCGCAAGGGAATCCGCCTTTGCGAATATCCGCGAATACATCTCCTCGTCCGGCTGGGTGAGGTCGGGGACCATCACGGTCACGCAGCCCGCGTCGGAAGCGCTCCGGACGCCGTTCGGGGAATCCTCCAGCGCCATGCACCCGCCTGCAGGAAGTCCGAGCTGCTCCGCCGCGTAAAGGTAGATATCCGGCTTGGGCTTGCCGTTTTCCACCATCGCCGCACAGACTATCCTGCTGAATCTCCCCAGCAGTCCCACCTGCCCGAGGTAGTCCTCGGTGCGCTGGATATCCGTCGCCGTGGCTATCGCGGCGGGTATGCCCTTACTGTCGAGATAATCCAGCAGCTCGGCGATTCCCGGCTTGGTCTCAAGCCCGTGCTCGGAAATGTGCTGTTTCATAAGCTCCATGCGGCGGGAGCGTATCTTCACGTAGTCGAACTCCTCGCCGAATATGCCCTGTAAATAGGGTATCGCGAACTTCCGTGCAAGCGAGCGGATATTCAGCGCGTGTTCCCTCTGCATGGGGAATCCCGCTTTATTCGCCGCCTGGCACCAGTATTTCACAAGGAGCTTCTCCGTGTCCAGGATAAGCCCGTCCATGTCGAAAATAACCGCTTTGATCATATGTATACCTCACTTTATTAGTTCAGACATATCCGCCGGAAGCGGAGAAGTCAGCCTGATGATTTCCTTAGTGACCGGCTGGGTGAAGCTCACCTCGCCGCAGTGGAGCGCATGCCGCTTTATCCCGGACATGTCCCCGCCGTACATTTCGTCCCCGCACAGCGGAAATCCGATGTACGCCATATGTACGCGTATCTGGTGCGTACGCCCGGTCTCCAGCGCGACCTTCAGAAGCGCGTGGGAATCGTTCCCGCCGACGCGCTCAAAATGCGTGACCGCCCGCTGACCCTCCGGAGTGACGCACCGCGTGATTATGCTGTCCCCGGCTCTGCCTATCGGAGCGTCTACGGTATCCCCAGGCGGAGTGCCGCAGGTAACGGCGAAATACACCTTGGAAAGCGACCCGGAGAGCGCCGAGGCAGCGTATTGATTCTTTGCGCACACGCAGAGCCCGCTCGTGTTGCGGTCCAGCCGGTTTATCGGTCTGAACGGAAGTCCCGGATACAGCGCCGCGAACAGGTTCGCGAGGGTGTCCCCGCGGTGGCGTATTGAGGGGTGCACCGGCATGTGCGGCGGCTTGTCGAACACTGCGACGTCCTCGTCCTCGTAGATCACCGGAGCGTTCAGCTCCGGATTCGGCTCGGCGCTTTCGGCGTCGTCGGAGAGCCGCACACACAGCTCCTCGCCGCAATGTACCTCGTCCACCGTCCGCAGGAGCGCGCCTCCCCGGGTCAGACCTCCGGTCTGTTTCAGGCGGATAAGCGCCCGGCGGGAGAATCCCCGGGACTTTAAGAATGTCTGAGCCTCCGCGCCGTCGAATTCCGCAGGGACCATCAGTTTGAGTTCTCTCATGTTCCCTCCGTCAGAGCCTTGTAATAGTGTGCCAGTATCAGGTCTGTGACCCGTCCGTAGCTCCGCGTGCCGTCTGATACGCCCTGCGCCTTGATGAATCCGTCGTTCACCGCAGCGGAGGCCGTCTGGACCTCGCCCTTGAAGCTGTCGATGTACTCGTTTTCGGCGGTGAAGTCCCGGCGCATGCCGGCGGTGGTGCATTCGTAGGCTTCGCGCCACATGTCCTTGTCGCAGGCGTACAGCGAATTCGAACAGAACTTGAACGCGTTCATATAGCCGGAGTATCGGAATTCCGGATATTCGCTGTTTATGCAGGAGAGATACGCCAGGAAGTTGCACTCGTTCTCGAAGGCTATCCCGCGGGAATGCGCGCTCTCATGGCTCGCAGTGAATGGTATGGAAAGGTCTGGCTGCTCGATGTTCACGTTGCATTCCGCGAGAAACGGGAAGTACATTCCGGTTATCCCGGTGTAGCTCCAGTAGTAGGAGAGCTGCACCGGCTTCTGCCTGCCTATGCTCGTCCAGAGGAACGGATATTCCTCCGTCAGGGCTTCGTAGCCGCTTCCGGTGCGGGAAAGCTCGGTGTAGATATCCTCGGTGAACTGCACGCAGCCGTTTTCGTCCTCGGCGAGGTACTCGCGCTCCTGCGCGGCATGGGCAGCCAGATCCTTGCAGACTGCAAGGAGGAACTCCGCCGGCTTAGGGGAGGCGTCAAGCTCCATGAGGCTTTCAAGGCTCAGGCGGTAGTAGTTCGCGCCGTGGGCGGTCATGTAGATGAACGCCGCGAACGACAGGAATCCCGCAAGGAACCTTCCGGCTTTCAGGGCGGTGCGCTTCCGGGAGCTGCTCCTTTTCATTCTGACTGCGAATATAACGACAAGCGCAATTACCGCTGGAACGGCAAGCACCGCGCAGATCTCGGTGAGCGACAGCGGGATAAGCGATGTCACGAATCCCACCGGCACGGTGAACGCCTTGAAAAGCCCGCGCGACACCGCGTACTCCGTGAATTCCGGAAACATCGGCAGCAGGAAGTACATAGCCGCCGCCAGAATCAGCGGAATGAAAATCCACGCAGCTTTCAGCACGCGGCGGGGCGTGAGCCGCTGTTTGTTCCTGGCTTCAGTGCTTTTTTCGACCCTCATCTGATGGTTCCTCCTGCGTTTGATGATACTTTAATTATACAGTACATGGCGGTTTTCGTCAAGTTTCTGAAAATATTTTTGCTTTTTTTCAAAAAGCACTTGACAAAATGGATAGAATGTGATAAAATATATACGTTGCTGATGAGCAACGGGATGTTGAAAATAGAGCGATCTCAGATAAAAAAAGCGGGTAAAACCGCCTCGGTTTTTCCGGGAGCTTACTTCCGGTGTTTCTGGCGAGTAATATCAGGAACGATCAATACGCAGGTGTGGCGGAATTGGCAGACGCGCTAGCTTCAGGTGCTAGTGATCGCAAGGTCATGTGGGTTCAAGTCCCGTCACCTGCACCATAACAGGACACCGATTTTGATACAATGCGTATCTTGATTGGTGTCCATTTTCTTTATCCGAAAGTCCTTGTTTAATGGGGTTTGTCAACACAATTTAACAAAAGAGGCTCTGCGATGACTGAAAACGGTCACAGCAGAGCCTTTCCTATTTTTGACTTTATATACTATTTAACGAAAGGTCGTGAGGGTGTGCATTTTCGGCAAGGGGTGTGTACTTTTTAATTATTCCTAAAAATAACAAAAAGTCGCAAGGCTTACTCATTAAAATTTGAGCAGTCCTGTGGCTCCGTTATTTTATTCCTTCAGCTTTTTGAGAACGAGATGATGGTCGCGGCTCTTGTAGATCGGGTGACATTCAATTCGCAGATCCTCAACATGAACTGCACCACCTCCTACCGAATGGAAACAGCACTGAACGGGCAGCCGACGCGCCGCACATAGCCCCATTCCCTCAGTCGCTTCGCTCCCTCTGTAATGGGGCTATGTGCGTTTCAACTTTAGATTTATTCTCAACACAAGTGGCTATATTTTTTTCTGTCACTAGGTGGCTCATTTTTTTCTTAGCAAGTGGCTCATTTTTTTCTTGACAAACGCAATCGGAGAGCTTCCACTTGGAATTGTACGCCTTTCCGTAGGTCTGGCGGACATTGAAAAGGTACATGAGCTGTGTGTCCGTGCGGATTCTGAAAACCGCTGTGGAATGCTCTCCGCGTCTTATGTACCGCCCGATATTGTTCCACTGATCGATGGTTCCGCACATTTCCGCTTTCGGGTTCTGGAGCGTAAAGAGCATTGCCTCGCAGAAATTGAGCCTCCAGAAGCCGGAGGTCATTCTGAGCGTCTGCTCCCATACCTCCGGACTGCGGAGCTGGGGAATCCGGTGGTCGTATATCTGGGCGATTTCGTTGAATCTGCTCATGGGTACCTCCGTATAATGAAAAATGGAGCAATCTTCCGACTGCTCCATGGGTGTTATTTAATTGTGGCTTACAAATTAATGTGTCTGACCGATAAACGGGAATATATCATTCTTTATCAACCCATTCAAATTCAATGTAATCAACATTCGCTTCCAAAACTATATATCCTCTTGAAAACAACTTTATAATTATTGAGCAGTAACCTACGTAATGATAAAGATATTCTAACCTATTATCTGTAAGATTAACTATATCTTTATTATTAACTGCTTTATATTTTACACTCCTCCCGCGAAATCTCATATGTTGTTTGTACAAGCTGAAATCGTCGTTTTCTTCAAGATGATATTTTACCGTAAGTGTTTTAGCATTTGGTCTTAAATTCTTTATCGAATCATGATAAGATATATCTTCTTCAAACACAAAAATAATACTGTGGCTTTCAACAGAAATATCTCTGATGATGCAATCGTGGGGTATCGGTATTGTTGGAAGCTCCTTTTTATTGAGAAAATATATTTCTTTCATTTGAGTATTCACTCCAAATTCCGATTTATAGGGCTGACATAATTATCCTTCTATAAATAATATACCACACACCAAAAGAAAAATCAACCATCAATTTCAGAATCCCTAAGAGCAGTACTTTCTCACCGCCGCTGAAACGGCCTCCGAAATCTCCTCCGCCGTTTTGCCGTCAAGATACTCCGAAATAATCTCAGCCGGAACAGCCACCATGACCGGCGGCTTCGGCTTGAGTATTTCCAAGACAACCTCCACGGTTAGCCTACCAGCGTTGGAAAGCTCACGGATATTTCCGGAGGTGAGATTCATTTCTGAGTGCTGTTTCAGAACATTAAGCAATACAGAACGCTCTTGTATTCCGCACAGCGTTTCAGCGTCAGCAATACTGACTGCACCGCTGTCCAGCATGAGCAGGAATTCCTGTTCCAGAGCGTTCAGCCGACCATATAATTCTGCCTGTTCTGCCGTAATTTCTAGTTCCTTTTCAGCACGTTCGCCCAGCACCGCCGATACCCGTATCTGCTCCGAGAGAGTGAGCTCCGGAAAACGCTGACGGTTAGTTTCCACGATTATCCGCTTGGCGTATTCGTCCGTTATGAGTTTTCCGTCGCCTATCCGGCAGGGGACTTTCACCCACATGAGCTGTTCTGCGGCAGTCCGGCGGCGGTTTCCGGACAGTATCTCATACTCGCCGTTCCCGGCGGAGCGAACAAGAAGCGGCTCGGTTATGCCCATTCGCGCAATTGACGAGCTGAGTTCCGACAGGTCGCCGCCGTCCGTGAAAATCGGAGAA
>ERZ773145.281-NODE-281-length-52442-cov-32.286082_pt1 | contig 52442 bp, 46 predicted proteins | sample MGYA00580848_ERZ773145 | MGnify/ENA primary metagenome ERZ773145 (study PRJEB29015, sample SAMEA2737858) | human gut metagenome | biome: human gut; feature: human-associated habitat; material: faeces | place: China | collected 2012 ... | reverse complement strand
CTTTTACTTCTTTTAATAATGCAACATCGATTCCTTCCGGATCATAAATCCATCCGGTAGAATCAGAACAGGTAACAACTTTTGCACCCATCTGCTGCGCTTTCTGGATAGCGTAGATTGCAACGTTACCAGCACCAGATACAACAACTGTCTTACCTTCCATAGATTCACCATGACATTTCATTAATTCTTCTGTAATGTATAAAAGACCATATCCGGTAGCTTCTGTACGAGCTAAAGATCCACCATAGGTAAGTCCCTTACCTGTCAGAACACCTTCGTACATTCCACGGATTCTCTTATACTGTCCAAACATGTATCCGATTTCTCTTGCGCCTGTTCCGATATCTCCTGCCGGAACGTCAACGTCAGCGCCAATATATTTGCAAAGCTCGGTCATAAAGCTCTGGCAGAATGCCATTACTTCACGGTCTGATTTTCCCTTAGGGTCAAAGTCAGAACCACCTTTACCACCGCCGATTGGAAGTCCTGTTAAAGAGTTTTTAAATACCTGCTCAAATCCTAAGAATTTGATGATTCCGATATTTACGGAAGGATGGAGACGAAGACCTCCCTTGTACGGTCCAATAGAATTGTTGAACTGTACTCTGTAACCTGTATTAACCTGAACCTGTCCCTTGTCATCTACCCAAGGTACACGGAATTTAAGCTGTCTATCCGGCTCGGTTATTCTCTCAAGTAATGCTTCTTTACGATATTTCTCCTCATTTGCTTCGATTACCGGTCTTAAAGACTCCAGTACTTCTTCTACTGCCTGAAGGAATTCTGGCTCAGAAGCGTTTTTTGCTTTTACTCTTTCTAATACTTCATCAACGTAGCTCATATTATATCTCCTTTACATATTAATTTGAGTATTATATATACATCAACACTACTATTTTAGTATGAAATGAATTTTTTCGCAACGTTTTTTTCATATTTGTGTCAAAAACTTTATACTTTTGTGTACTTTTTCTTCTTTTTTGCAAGTTTTGTACCAGGAAAATTCATTTTTGTAATTAAAAAGAAGTAGAAAACAGTTTTTTATTTCCCTTTTCCACTTCTTTTTTTGTATAAATATACTATTTTTTATTTTTCAGATATGGTTCATATTTCTTCTGGAAGAACTTCACCAGTTTTCCCAGTGTTCCAATCAGAATCTCACTCTCCTGGTCACTCAGGCTCTCCTTGATATCATGTATCATATTGCTGTGAAAACGTGCATGATGCTCATATGCCCGGACTCCGGAATCGGTGAGTGATACACGGACTACCCTTTTATCCCTGTCATTTCTGCAACGATTTACATAACCTTTCTGTTCCAGTGCTTCAACAGCTTTTGTCAGGGTTCCTGTTGTAACATTCATCCTCGCCGCCACTTCCGACATTCGCTTTGGTTCATCCAGACCAATTGCTTCAATAATATGCATATCATTTCCGGAAATGTTCATGAATTCTCCGGAGATTAAGCATTTTTCCTCAATTTCCATCAAATCATTAAACAGCTTTACCAGAATGTCATTTAAGGTTTTATCCGCATTCATTCTTATCTCCTTTTACCAGACCAGTACCGCTGCGCCCCATGTGAGTCCGCCGCCGAAACCAGCCAGTACAACTTTATCTCCTCTATGTATCATACCATGCCGGTTGATATTATCAAGTAAAATCGGCACACTTGCTGCCGAAATATTGCCACATTCCGTCAAATTTACCGGAAATTTTTCCATCGGCTGTTTCAATCGTTTTGCTACCGCCTCAATAATTCTTAAGTTTGCCTGATGTAATACGAAAAGCGAAATTTCCTCTGCCTTTAAATCTGCCTCTTCCAGCACCTTTGTAATGGTTGCCGGAACTGTGCGGACAGCAAATTTATAAACCTCCTGTCCATTCATGCTTACATAACCCAGAGGACTTTCCATCTTATGATATGGATTATTGACCGGACGGTTCTCACATGCCAGTACCAGTCCCTTCGCACCATCTGAGCCCTGCACCACATGGCAGATATTTTCTTCGTCTGCCCGGACTACCGCTGCTCCTGCGCCATCTCCAAAAAGAACACAGGTACTGCGGTCATTCCAGTCCATAATTTTAGAAAGTACTTCTGCTCCGATTAAGAGTGCATTTTTAAATCTGCCACTGGCAATATATGCCTGTGCTGTACTCAATGCAAATAAGAATCCGGAACATGCTGCACCAAGGTCAAAGGCTACGGCATTCACTGCTCCGATTTCCCGCTGCACTTCACAGGAAAGTGTCGGCACAAGATGATCCGGTGTTACCGTCGCTGCAATAATAAGTTCCACTTCTTCCGGCTTCATGTCTGCATCTGCAAGTGCTTTTTTTGCAGCTTCTGTGGCAAGTGATGTTGTTGTCTCTTCCGTTGCAAGGTGTCTTGTTTTTATTCCTGTTCTACTGGAAATCCATTCATCGGAAGTATCCATAATCTGACTTAAATCGTCATTGGTAATTTTTCTTTCCGGTAACGCGCTTCCAGTTCCACATATTCGAATGTTCATGCTCTGCTCCTTTAAAATTTACGGAAACGTTCATAACGTGCTTTTGCAATCTCTTCTCCGCTCTTTCCTTCATATGATTCTAAAAATTCGCGGATACATTTATGCATATAAACTGCAATGGAACTCAATGCCTCATCATCTGCTCCACCATACTCCGGTATAATTTTCTCGATAATGCCAAGTTCTAAAAGATCCTTTGCTGTTATCTTCATTACTTCTGCTGCTTCTTTGGCACGCTTGCCATCCTTCCAGAGAATAGATGCAAAGCCTTCCGGAGAAAGTACGGAATAAGTTGCATTCTCCATCATGCAGACTTCATTTCCAACTGCCAGTGCCAATGCACCACCACTTCCGCCTTCTCCTATCATAAAGGTAATAACCGGAACTTTCAACCCTGACATTTCATAAAGATTTCTTGCAATAGCTTCTCCCTGTCCGCCTTCCTCTGCTTCCATACCGCAGAATGCTCCGGCTGTATTAACAAAGGTGATAACCGGACGATGGAATTTTTCTGCCTGCTTCATCAGGCGGATTGCTTTACGGTATCCTTCCGGAGACGGCATTCCGTAATTATGACGCATGCAGTCCTTCATGTCCTTTCCCTTCTGGATTCCGATTACCGTAACCGGTTGTCCGTCAAGGTATGCGATACCGCCCACAATTGCCGGGTCATCCCTGTAATAACGGTCTCCATGAAATTCTATGAATTTGGTAAAGATACTGTTGATATAATCCTCTGCGGACAGACGGTCTACCTTACGTGCCATCTTAACCTTTTCCCATGCACTCTTTTCTTTTGTATTGTAAGCGCGTTCCCGCATCAGCTCTGTCGGTCTTCCATCTACTTCAGTTGCCGGGTCAAATTTGGCATATCCACTTACTTTATGCATACGAAGGATTTCATACAGACATTTCTTTAAATCTTTCCGCTCTACAATGGCATCCACAAAACCATGCTCTAACTGGAACTCTGCTCTCTGGAATCCCTCCGGCAGTTTCTGTCCGATGGTCTGCTCAATTACTCTTGCTCCGGCAAATCCAATCAGTGCGCCAGGCTCTGCTAAAATAATATCACCTAACATAGCAAAGCTTGCTGTTACACCTCCGGTTGTCGGGTCAGTTAATACAGAAATATATAAAAGTCCGGCATCGGAATGTTTCTTTAAAGCTGCTGCTGTCTTTGCCATCTGCATCAGGGATACAATACCCTCCTGCATTCTGGCTCCGCCGGAACAGCAGAAAAGAATAACCGGAAGTTTTTCTTCCGTAGCACGTTCTACTGCTCCCGCAATTTTCTCTCCGACGGCATGACCCATGCTTCCCATCATAAATCTAGCATCACACACACCAATAACCGCATCTTCTCCGTAAATCTTACCTTTTCCTACGGTAACTGCTTCTTTTAATCCGGTTTTCTCACGGACTGCCGTCAGCTTATCGACATAGCCCGGAAAATCCAGCGGATTCGTTCCATGCTCTTCGGCAAACCATTCTTCAAAGCTCTGTGGGTCTAATACCATCTTCAGGCGGTTTCCGGTTTTTACGCGGAAATATGCTCCACACTCATAACAGACATAGCGGTTTCTTACTACCTCTGCTTTGTTTACCATTTTGCCACAGGCTTTACAAAGTACTTCCTCTTTCTTTTTTTCTTCCTGTAAAATACCTTCTGTGGCATCCTTTACAGCTCTATTTTCCTTGATTTTATCCAGTAATCTGCTCACTTTACTCACCACTTCCAATCGCAAATGTCAACTCTGCTGTTGCAGCTATTTTTCCATCTACTGTTGCAGTTGCCTTTCCAATTCCAATCGGTCCCTTTACTTTTATGATTTCTGTCTCTAAAACAAGTACATCCCCCGGAACCACCTTTTTCTTAAATTTTGCATTGCTGATTCCTGCAAAATATGCGGTTTTTCCTTTGAATTCATCCTGACAGAGCATTGCAACCGCGCCGGTCTGTGCCAGTGCTTCTATAATTAAAACACCCGGCATTACCGGTTCTCCCGGAAAATGTCCTGCAAAATAAGGTTCATCAAAGGTAACACATTTTTTCCCTACTGCACGAAGTCCCGGCACCAGTTCTTCAATCGTGTCAATCAGAAGAAACGGATGACGATGTGGGATGATTTCCATAATTTCTTTCGTTGTCAGTACTGACATTGTTCCCTTCTCCTTTATGCCTGATATTTTTTCAGAAGCAGACTTGCATTATGTCCGCCAAAGCCCAGTGAATTGCTGATGGCATATGGCACTTCTTCTTCATATGCCTCTTTGCAATAATTCAGATCCAGTTCTTCATCCGGTATCTCATAACCTACGGTTGCATGAATGTAACCTTCTTCGATTTCCTTTACACAGGTCAGGCACTCGATGGCTCCTGCTGCTCCAAGAAGATGTCCAATCATGGATTTGGTGGAATTAATCCGGATATCCTTTGCATGCTCACCAAACGCCAACTTGATTGCTCTTGTCTCAAATAAGTCATTATGATGGGTGCTGGTTCCATGGGCATTGATATAAGTAATTTCCTCCGGATTTACACCGGCATCCTTCATTGCATTTATCATTGCGGTTGCTGCACCTGCACCATCCTCTGCCGGAGATGTAATATGGTATGCATCCGAAGAACATCCATATCCGGTTACTTCTGCATAAATCTTTGCTCCACGTTTTTTGGCATGTTCTAATTCTTCTAAAATTACAATTGCGGCACCTTCTCCCATAACAAATCCACTTCTGTTTTTATCGAACGGAATGGATGCATGTTTTGGATCATCTGAAGAAGTAAGTGCGGTTAAAGATGTAAATCCTGCTATTCCAAGCGGAGTAATGCAGCTTTCTGTTCCACCTGCTACCATCACTTCTGCATCACCATACTGGATAGTACGGAAGGCTTCACCAATGGCATTCGTTCCGGATGCACAGGCGGTACTGATATTTAAGCTCTTTCCTTTTAATCCAAACTGAATGGATACATTTCCTGCTGCCATATTGGAAATCATCATCGGGACGAATAACGGATTTACTCTTCCCGGTCCCTTTTCCACTAATTTGCTATGCTCTCTTTCGATTGCCTGTAAACTTCCGACTCCGGAACTGATGGAAGTACCCACACGGTATGCATCCTCTGCTTCCATGGAAAGTCCGGAATCCTCCAGTGCCTCTCCGGCTGCCGCTACGGCAAACTGGCAGAATGCTTCCATTCTCTTTGCAGAGCGGAAATCCATATATTCTTTTGCATCAAAATCCTTTACTTCTGCTGCAAGATGACATTTATAGTCTGTTGCATCAAAATGTGTAATCTCTCCAATACCTACCTTCTGCTGCTTTACTGCAGACCAGAATTCCGGCACATTATTTCCAATCGGGGTAATTGCACCCAATCCTGTTACTACAACTCTACGATTCATGTTCTTATCCTCTCTATCTAAACAATCCATCTCACGTCATTCGTCATCCGCTGTTCTTTCTAAGCTTTTTCATCAGCCAGTATTATTTCTGCATCTACATAGTCATTCCGCCATCTACAGCCAGCACCTGTCCTGTGATATAACCTGCCTCTTCGGATGCTAAGAATGCAACTGCTGCCGCAATTTCTTCCGGCTTTCCGATTCTTCCAAGCGGAATGTTATGAAGCATATTTTCTTTTACCGTATCCGGTAAATCCTTTGTCATATCGGTCTCAATCATTCCCGGTGCTACTACATTTGCAGTAATACCGCGGGTGGAAAGTTCTCTTGCAACACTCTTAGTCAATCCAATGACTCCTGCTTTGGCTGCACAGTAATTTGCCTGACCGGCATTTCCGGTAATTCCGGATACAGATGATATATTGATTATCCTTCCACTTTTCTGTTTTAAGAAATAGCGTGATGTATGATGAATGGTATGGAATACACCCTTTAAGTTTGTCTCATAGACTGCATCAAATTCTTCATCATTCATCTTCATCACAAGATTATCTCTTGTAATTCCTGCATTATTTACAAGAATATCCAGATGTCCGTATTTCTTTATGATATCCCTGATCATGGTCTGACATGCCTCGTCATCTGCCACATTGCACTGATAAGATTCTGCTCTGCCACCCATATCGGTAATCATTTTTACTACTTCTTCAGCCCGCTCTTTACTGCCATTGTAATTTACAATTACCGTTGCTTTGTCTTCTGCCAGACGAAGTGCAATGGCACGGCCGATTCCTTTGGCTGCACCGGTTACCAGTGCTACTTTATTCTCCAACATAGGCTTTATAATCCTCCAGTTTTTCAATGCTTACCGTTTTGACATCCCGGTTGATTTTACGCATAAATCCAGATAAAGTATGTCCCGGTCCGATTTCTACGAATTCATCATAACCGTCTGCAATCAGACGCTCGATGCTCTGCTGCCATCTTACAGAAGAAGATACCTGCTTCTTTAACAGTTCTTTTACCGGTTCTGTTGTGGTAACGTAATCTGCCGTCACATTGGTTACATATGGAATAGTGAAGTCCTGCAGCTTTGTATTTTCCAATACTTCTGCTAATTTTTCTCCGGCTCCGGTTAACATGGCGGAATGGAACGGTCCACTTACTTTTAATGGAACCACACGCTTTGCTCCAGCTTCCTTTAATGCTGCACCGGCCTTTTCTACTGCCGCCTCTTCTCCTGTAATTACAATCTGTCCCGGACAGTTATAATTTGCTATAGATACAATTCCTTCGGTATTGCTGCATACTTCTTCAATCGCTTTCGCATCCAGTCCTAAGACTGCTGCCATTGCTCCGCCGGTTGGTACTGCTTCCTGCATAAAGATTCCTCTTGCACGAACGACACGGAATGCATCTTCCATACTCATGACACCGGATGCAATCAATGCGCCGTATTCTCCAAGGCTTAATCCTGCACAAGCTGCCGGTTCTTTTCCAGCTTTCTTTAATGCTGCATAAATTGCTGCCTCTGTGGTCAGCATGGCAATCTGTGTATACTCTGTAATATTGATTTCTTCATTTTCTTCAAAACAAAGCTTTGCAATATCAAGTCCGGTTACTTTTGAAGCAAGCTCATATACGGCTTTACTCTCTTCACAGGCATCATAGAAATCTTTGCCCATTCCAATATACTGCGCTCCCTGTCCAGGGAACATGAATACAACCTTACTCATTTTCTTCTCCTTATTTCCGATTCATCAGACGTTCTGCTTCTGATACGATAGAAGTAATAATTTCCTTACAGGACAATTCATCCTGTATCATTCCGGCAATCTGACCTGCCATCAGACTTCCATTTACCACATCGCCGTCCATCACTGCTTTGCGGAGGGAACCAAGGGTAAGCTGTTCTAACTCATCTAATGTTGCGCCTTCTTTTTCCATCTTCAGATACTCACGACTCATCTTATTACGGATGACACGGATTGGATGTCCGGTACTGGAACCTGTTATTTCAGAATCAATGTCTTTGGATTTTATCAGTTTCTCTTTGTAATTTGCATGTACGATAGATTCTTTGGCTGCCACAAATCTTGTTCCCATCTGAACTGCTTCTGCACCCAACATAAATGCTGCAGCCATTCCTCTTCCATCTGCAATTCCTCCGGCTGCAATCACCGGTGCATCAATGGCATCTGCCACCTGTGGCACCAATGCCATAGTTGTAGTGGAACCGATATGACCACCGGATTCCATTCCCTCTGCCACAACAGCATCTGCGCCACCGCGGACCATAAGTTTTGCCATGGCTACACTTGCTACTACCGGAATTACTTTAACACCTGCTTCTTTCCAGAGGCTCATGAATTTGGCTGGATTTCCGGCTCCTGTTGTGACAACCGGAACCTGCTCCTCAACTACCACCTTTGCCACTTCCGGTGCATTCGGATTCATCAACATGACATTTACACCAAATGGTTTGCTGGTGCGTTCCTTCACCTTGCGAATCTGCTCCCGAACCACTTCAGGTGGAGCACTGGCTGCACCGATAATACCAAGTCCACCTGCTTCAGATACTGCAGCAGCCAGATGATATTCTGCAACCCATGCCATTCCGCCCTGGATAACAGGCTCTTCTATTCCTAACAGTTCTGTGATTCTTGTTTTCATCTTTTATTCCTCAACGCCCTTTGCTTTTAAGTAGTCAATAACATCTCCTACAGTTGCGATTTTCTCTAAATCTTCTGACGGAATCTCTACACCGAATTCTTCTTCCATGCTCATAACCAGTTCAAACAAGTCTAAAGAATCTGCTCCCAAATCATCCTTGAAATTGGATTCTGCTTTTACCTCTCCATCATAGTTTAACTGCTCTTTGATTAATTCTGCTAATTTTTCTAACATTATTTCGTTCTCCTTTTTTGTCTTTTCTTTGATAATACTTTGAGTTGCAAATATTTTGATTATCAAATTATTTGTAACTCAAAGTATATACATAAGCATTTCTGTTGTCAACTATATTTTTACTCAAGGAATAAAGAATGTGCCTTGGCACATTCCCGCGCCTGCGGCGGTCGCTTGCGACATCTACCTTATACGCCGCAGTGTGCATCCTCGCGGAGCGTTTTTTACTTTACAGGAAAGCAATTTCCTGTAAAGCAAAAAAGACAGTGTCGGAACTTTTCTGTTCTTTCACTGTCTTATGTTGGTTACTTCTTTTATTTTTCTATCGCTTATGCAGCTTTCTTACGATTTGATACTACAAAGTAAACACCTACTAATAATACTCCGATGCATAAGAAGAATACCGGATTGATACCGTCACCTGTCTTTGGTGTGCTGTCCTTCTCATGGTTGTCGGAAGTTACAGTCTTACCGGAATTGCTGTTCTTGGTAGCGCCAATCACATTTCCGCCGGTCACTGCTGTGCCGCCACCGGTTACTGTAGTAGCGGAACCACTTCCGTTGTTGCTGTTGGAAGTATCTGTTGAACCATTGCTATTGGAATTATTTCCATTATCCGGAGTCGGCTGTGGATTCTCCCCTCCAAGGCTCTGGAAACTGATTCCATTTCCGGTTGCATATACCTGTGCCTGTGTTCCTGAATAACCGGAAATTGTGGATGGACTCCAGCTGCTCTGGCTTCCGATTGACGTTACACTTGCCGGAATCAAAATTGTACTGATACTGCTGCCGCTGAACGCATCTGTTTCAATAGTATTAACAGAATCCGGAACTGTCAGTGAAGTAACCGACTTGCAGTTTGCAAAAGCACCTGCTCCGATGGTTGCAGTACTGGTCGCAATTTTTGCACCGGATTTTCCCTCCGGGCAACGGATTAACCTAGTCATTGCTTTGTTATAAAGACATCCGTCACTGGATGCATATGTACCATTTCCTGATGCAACACTGATGGATGCCAGTCTGCTGCAGCCGGTAAATACGTTGCTTCCGATGCTGGAAACACCAGCCGGAATTGTAATTCCTGTTAAAGAAGTACAATCATAAAATGCTTTATCCCCGATGCTTCCTACGGATTCCGGAATTGTAAACTGGGATAATGAACTGCACTCTGCAAATGCCTGGGAACCAATGGATGAAATTGAAGTTCCAATAGATACACTGGTAAGGCTTGTACAGTTATAAAATGTCTCTGCCGGAATAGAACCGATATCTCCTTCTATGCTGACAGAACCAAGGCTTGTACAGTTATAGAAAACTGCACTTCCCATTCCAGTCACATAAGATGGAATCGTTACACTTGTAATGGATGTATTGGATGCAAATACACCACTTGCAATTGTAGATACTGACTCTGGAATTGTAATTGCTCCACCGGCTCCGCTGTAGGCAACCAGTGTTCCACTGTCATCTACTGTAAATCCATTTTCATCTGTTGTCTCGTCTGCCCGGACTGTCTGTCCCGGCATCACTGCCAGCAGCAAACATACTGCTGCAAAAATAGAAAATCCTTTTTTCAATATCTGCATCTCTCATCTCTCCTAGCTTTATCTGCTTGATACATTATACTTCTTATCTACTTACTGTACACGCTTTGCCAGTATAAACATTCTTCCGTCCTGTGTGTAATTATTGCAGGTAGAAAGAGTCAGCAGCTGGTCTCCATAAGCACTGTCTATCTCTTCGCCATATACAGAAAGCTGTGCCACATTATTTAAATATTCCTGGTATTCTTCTTCAGAATCTGCATTCAGAAAATTATAATACCGGAATACATTTTCATCCTGATACTGGACCTCCGATAATCCCACTTCAATAACTTCATAGACTCCTCTTTCATAAAGAGTATTAAATTCTATCGTCTTATGGGCATTGTAGAAATCTTCGTCCAGATATTTCTTTAATTCGCCAAACATCATTCCGCTTTTCATATTATGTCCGTAAATGATGATATTGGTATCCCTGTTTATGTAATCATTTCTGGCATCGATAAAAAGGGTGCCATTCAGGTCGTCATTTTTATCAAAATCATGTTTCAGATAATAATCCGGTTCTTCCTGTGAAGACTGCATGACCGGATAATCAATATCCGTATCCGGAATATGTAACCATCCGATTAATTCCGGATTTTCCGCATACAGGGAAACATAATCCTCTAACATAATCAGCGGCTGCTCTGTTGTCTCTCCTGTTTCGGTTGCACCTTCTGTGATTTCCGGATTCATCTGCTCCGTTCCTGTTACAAGGTGCTCTACTACATTATTCTGTTTCTTATTCTGTAAATCCTTAAGCCTGTTAGCAGCTTTATAATCCGCATATTCCGAAATCGCATAATATCCGATACAGGCTGTCGCAACAATGATGCATACGATGCCGACCACCTTCTGCCAGGTAAAATGAAATGGCAGCTTTGCTTCTGCTTCCGCTTCTTCCTTGGCAATTTTTTCTTCTATCATGTTTTGCGAACTATCCGCAACAATATCTGAAATGCACCAGAAGAACGATTTTCCGATTTCACTTTTAAAACGGATTTTCTTCGTGCGCATCATGGTATACAACCGGATTGCTACTTCCGGATCATAAATATCCAGTTCATCGGTAATATACTTGATTTTCTTTAAATCTTCCTGCGCCTGCCTGTATTCCCTTAAGGTTTCGAATTCATAATCGCCTATTTTATAAATCTTTTCATCCATAATTTATGATTCATCTGCCTTATCTTCTCATGGTCCAGGTAGTTTTATTATAGGTCATTTTGTCATCTTTCGCAAGATTTTTCCGCAAGATATACACAATGTACCATTTCTTATTTTTATATCGTCTATATCTTGCGCTTTCTTTAGTCTAAATTGGATTTTTCCAGCAAATAATGGAACATCTGCTCCGCTGCTTCCTTATGTTCGGAGCCAAGGGCAATTCCAAGAATACATTCCTTGTCATAATAACCGTGTTCAACCGGCCAGCTTCCGGCTCCCAGACGGATGCCTGCTGCAAAAGTATCTCCGGTGTCCTTATCCTCTACATAGAAGATGTAATCCTTTAACTGTTCCAGCTCGTCTTTGGAAAAATACTGTGTCAAATCTGCTATGGCACCGGACTGGGCAAGATTTTCAAAGACCATTTCATCGGCGCCCAAAACATCTACTCCACCGCCTGCAATCACTGTCTGCAGGGACTGATAGGAATAGAGATTACTGGTATCGGTGCTGGTTAAATCCACATAATATGCATCATTTACCACAACCTCCTGGGTTGCTGTATCATATCCATATTGCTCCATGAATTCTGAGAAATCCGGTTCTTCATCTGCCGGCATACTCTTTGCATTTACCAATACAATCTGGGAAACGTCTTCCTTTGTGGTCATATAATGATGCAACGTCATACCAATCAAAATAATCACTGCAACTACTGCCAGTATTACAAGCCTGTAATAGTCCCAGACAAATCCGATTCGCTGTTTCCAGGTCATTGTCTTTAAATCTGCTTTCTTTTCCATATTATTGCCTTTCTTCCTCTGCCGGAGCTGTATTATCTCCTGTAGTGTCATTCTCTACGGTATCATTCTCTGCTGCATTACCCTCTGTCACATCTGTGTCACTCTCCGCAACATCGCCTGTACCAAGAGGTGCCACAAAATCTGCATACGGTAATTCTTTATGTAAATTTTCCATATAATCATACCAGATTTCTCCCGGATAGCTGGCTCCTGTCAGTCCTGGAAGTTCTGCCGGAATATCATATCCAACCCAGACGCTGGTGGTGTAATACTTTGTATAGCCTACAAACCAGCCATCCTTATTGGAATTGGTGGTTCCTGTTTTCGCTGCACTGGCAGTCTCGGACAATGCCAGTCCCTTTGCTGTTCCTTGTGTCAGAACACCCTCTAATATATTGGTCATCCAACGGGCTGCATTGGTTTTATAAACCTGCTTTTCATCGACAATTTTCTGATAGATAGCGTTTCCGTCTGCATCCTGTATCTCTACAATGCAGGTAGGCTCCCGGTATTTTCCATCATTTTCTATGGTGGCATAAGCCGCCGCCATTTCTACCGGAGAGACTCCATTGGTAAATCCACCCAGGGATGCCGCCGGTCTTTCATCCTCCGGGGACAGCTTTGCGAAATTCATCTCCTTCAGATAGGAAATTCCTGTAACGGGAGTCATCTCTTCCAAAAGATTCCACGCCACTGTATTAATGGAATTTTCTACTGCATAACGCAAGGTTACGCTGCCAAGATACCTGCCACTGGCATTTTCCGGTCCATCCTCAATCGGTGCATCTTCCACCACAGTATCCGGGGTATAGCCCCGCTCCAACGCCGGTGTGTATACAATCAACGGTTTGATGGCACTGCCCGGCTGCCGGTAACTCTGATAGGCGCGGTTTAGCATATGCCCGTCATATTCCTGACTTCTGCCGCCTACAATTGCCTTTACAAAACCGGTCTCATTGTCAATGCATACTGCCGCACTCTGCAATGTATAAATGCCCTCTTCATTGACATCGGTAAAATCCTGCAGCTTCTCATCCACTGCATTCTGAAGCTGCTCTTCCATATTTAAATCAATGGAAGTATAGATTCTATAGCCTCCTGTATAAAGAGACTGTTCGCAGGTTTTATACTGCTCCTGATAGGCATCTTCATAGGTCCTTCGATCTTCCTCCGAAGAAAAATCTGTCCGGAATTCAAAGCCCTGCTGCTCCATCAATGCCCGTGTTGCACAATAGCAGGCATAGGTCTCTACCGCATCATAACGCTTTGTTGGCTCTGCTGTGCTGAGTACAATCGTTTCCTGTCTGGCATCCTTATATTCCCTGCGGCTGATTTTGCCATCTTCATACATGTTTTTTAAAATGCGGTCACGTCTTCCTAACGTATTATCCGGGTTCTTATAAGGATTATACATCGTCGGATTATTCGGTATCGCACAAAGATATGCCATCTGGGACAATGACAAAAATGAAACATCTGTATCAAAATATCCCCGGCTCGCCGCCTGAATGCCATAATATCCATTTCCAAAATAAATATTGTTAAGATAAAACTCTAAGATTTCATCCTTGGTATATTTCTTTTCCAGCTCTGTGGCAATGAATATTTCTTCCATTTTTCGCTGCCACGTTCTGTCATTATTTAGGAAAATGGTTCTTGCAAGCTGCTGCGTAATGGTACTTCCGCCCTGGGTTACTTCTCCGTTACGCACCATTGCCCAGACTGCACGGATAATTGCCTTAAAATCGATTCCGCCATGACTGTAAAATTTTTTATCTTCAATACTGACCATGGCTTCTTTGACTTCTTCCGGTATCTCATCACTGGTCAGATAGCTTACATCCTTGGTGCCACGAAGTGACATGATTCTCGTTCCATTCACATCATAAACCTGGCTGGTCTGCTCCGCCCGGAATGTGTCCTTCGTCGACTCTTTTACAAACCGGACTGCCTCTTCATGCATGGCACTGACCTGACTGGCATACCCGCCAAAATAGTAATACGCCAGCCCGCCGATTACCAGAAGTATCAGAACTATCTGCAGCTTTACAAAAAGCCAGAAACCACGGTATTTCTTTTTCCTTTTTTTCTTCTCTTTATGGGACATGGGATTCCTCCATATTGCTCTATTTTACACTGTTCCATAAAAAGATACAAGGCTACTGTTCCATTTGTCTTCCTAAAAATCCCGCCGCTGTAATAGCAAGCTTGCTTTCGGTTTCTCCCATTTTTGCAGTTTCATTTTTCTCATATAAAACAACTGCTCCGATGGCATCTCCTTCACAGATAATCGTGCTGATTGCCTGGTCATGATAGTTCCCGGTATCATCTAAGGTAATTCGTACAAATTTGCTGTCTCCCTGCTGTGCAAGAATATTTTTCCGGTCTTCGATCAGTTCCTCTAACTGCCTGCTGATTGGTTTTCCTTCGAATTCCTTCTTTCCGTTTCCTGCAGCCGCAATCACATGGTCCCGGTCGGTAATACATACCAGATGCCCGGTGCTCTGTGCCAGGCTCTCTGCATACTGTCCGGCAAACTGGCTCAGTTCTCCAATCGGTGAATATTTCTTAAGAATAATCTCACCTTCCCGGTCTGTAAAAATTTCCAGCGGGTCACCTTCCCGGATTCGCAGTGTCCTGCGGATTTCCTTTGGCACTACAACTCTCCCCAAATCATCTATTCTACGTACAATTCCTGTTGCTTTCATTAAAAATTCCTCCTGTTTCCTACATACTTTCCATTTTTGTGCTGTATGGGTAGTATGTGGAAAACAGGAGGAATTATGCAAGCCTTCCTCGTATTTACATTTTTAAATCACTGGTGTTTTTATTAGCCAAAATCAATCTTTTTTCATTTTTGGCTGATAGCTGCAACCAAACAGTACTGGCAGTGCAAACAAAATTAACGGCTTCATGATTTTTCCTTCCGGTTTAAGATTGTAAATGCAACAACACAGATAATTGCGGAAAGCAGGGAGCCTGCTGCCGTTGCCAGTCCCATTGGGAACAGGGTATCCGGGAATAAAGTCGAAGCCAGATATACGCCCGGAATTCTTACCAGTGTAATTGCAATGATATTATGTAAAAATGAGATGCCGGATTTGCCGCAGGCACAGAAATATCCGCTGAAGCTGAAATGAATTCCTGCGAACATGCAATCCCAGACATATCCCCTTAAGTATTGACCTCCAAGGCGTACCACTTCCGCTCCTGATGCATCCGATGCATCTGTAAATAACGCCACCACCGGACTGGCAAAAAACTGCATGAAGATTCCTACGATAATTCCAAAGCCCACTGTAATCATCACAGCATAGCGCAGTGTTTCATTGGCACGCTGCCTCTTTCCCGCTCCGATATTCTGTGCACCAAGTGCAGATACTGTTGATAACATGGAGGACGGAATCAGGAACAGGAAGCTTATTATCTTTTCCACGATTCCCACAGCCGCTGCATCATTTAATCCACGCTGGTTCGCAATGATGGTGATAATCATAAATGCCACCTGAATGAAACCGTCCTGCAATGCAATGGGAATACCGATTTTTAAAATCTGTCCCATTACATTTCGGTTCGGTCTGAAATCTTTTCTGCTAAAAGAGAATTCTTTCCGCTGTCTGATAATCATACACAGGGAAATAACTACACTGATTGCCTGGGCACAAGTGGTTCCAAGAGCTGCACCTGCCGGTCCAAGATGCAGGCCGCCGATAAATACATAATCCAAGACAATATTTGCCGCACATGCAATGGCAATAAAGTACATCGGACTCTTGCTGTCACCCATACCACGGAAAATTGCACTGATAATATTATATGCTGTAATAAAAGGAATCCCGATAAAGCAGATGGTAAGATAGGATATCGTTCCCATTACTGCTTCCTGTGGTGTAGACATTACTGTTACAATTGGTTTTGTCAGCAAGAGCAGCACCGTCATCAGCACAAGGGCAACTCCCATAAATAGGATTACCGTGTTTCCAATTCCTTCTGCCACCCGTTTCTTATCTTTGCTTCCAATCGCCTGTCCGATGCTGACCGTTGTTCCCATGGCAAGTCCCACCAGCATAACTGTTATCATATGCATGACCTGTGAGCCAATGGATACCGCCGTAGTGCTGGCAACTCCTTCAAACTGCCCGATGATAAATAAATCTGCCATTCCATACAATGTCTGTAAAAAATAAGATAAAAGGTATGGCAGCGAAAATATAATTACATTTTTAAATACACTTCCTGTAGTAAGATTCCGTTCCACCATTTCATTCTGCTTCCTCTAAGCCAGCGCTGCGCCCAGATGACGGGTCAGCAAATCCACCAGCCATGCATGGTCTTCTGCTGACAGCTCGCTCTGCCTTACCAGAATCACCTGATTGGACAGATTTCTGATATAAATATAATTTTCATAGAATCCCCAGTCCTTATAGGCAGTCCACAGATTCACACCCTCCGCTATTTCTGATTTTATGCTGATGCTTTCTTCACTGAAAATATACTTGCGGTGGCCACTTACCAGTGCCTTCTGTGCATTTGCATAAAATCTCTTAAGTCTTGCTTTCTGCTGTACCTTTTTCCCGCCGCATGCAAAATATAGAAAAGCTGCCCAAAGAATCATAAAAAGTGAACCCATTTCTGCCCTGCCAAGCATAAAGTTTAACATTCCGGACGGCAGACAGATTATGCACATAATCACAGAAGTAATCGTTACCACTTTTCTTCTCTTCCGGTATACATCCGATTGCAAAGTTATTTCCAACAGCGCGTCCCGCTCTTCTTTTCCGATTTCAATTTCATATTCTAACATCTCTGTTCCCCCATTTTCTTTTCGTCTATTTTTTATTTATTTTCTTTCCATTCATTTCTCATTTACTGCTTTTCCCAGATGACGGGTCAGTAAATCAATCAGCCATGTCCTCTCTTCTACCGACAATTTATCCTGTTTTACAAGAACATTTTCATTCGACAGATTCCTGATGCAGATGTAATTTCCATAGATTTCCCAATCCTTATAAAGTGTCCATGCAGTATTTCCTTCTGAAACTTCTGATTTTAAAAGAATTCCATCTTCACTGAAAGTATACTTCCGATAACCGGATTTTAGTTCTTTATCCATTACTGTAACAGATTTCTTTAATACCGTCTTCTGCATCAGCTTGCTTCCTCCGCATATCATAAAAAGACTATATGCAGCCAGGAGTGAGCAAAGTACAACAAGCCTTGTATCGCTATTTGTTACTCTCCATATTATAATCAAAATACAAACTACAATCAGAATTGAAAATTTTATTGCTTCCACTTTTCTTTTCTTTCGATACTCCTTCGAATTCAAAGCGATTTCAAGCAGCGCATCCTGCTCTTCTTTTCCGATTTCAATTTCACATTCCAACATCTCTGTTCCCCCATTTCTTTTTTCTAAAAACATTGTAATGAACACTGCTTATTCTGTCAAACACTATCGGTTGTTATCTTTGCTGTTCTGCTTTTGCACGAAACTCTGACTCCCTTTGAAATTCCGGGAGCACTGCTGATACTAATCGGCGCGATACCGACTTCTATAGAAAATGCCTCATAGACGCATAAAATGTCTATGAGGCATTATAACTTTACTCGGCAAATATCTGCTCAATTATTTTATCAAACTCTAATGTGTGATATCTTCTTTTTAATGAATCGAGATTGTAAAGTGCCTGACCATTTATCAGTCCATTACAAGTATCATTATCATCTCCTTTATTTTTTGCTACAGCTCCCGAAAATTCCAAATCATCTGTATCAGAAAGCCATAAGGATGTCAGAAATCCTTCACACTGAATTCCAGGCATTGTATATCCATACATTCTTTGTGGCATAGATAAACCGTGCTGCATTCCTAATGTTACAATTTTTCCCAATATAGCCAGTTTTTTATTCCCGCTATACTCTGCAATTCGCATTAAATCTGGTACGAATTCTACAAATTCATCGTCCACATAGCTACATCCCGGAATAACATCACACCCTGCCCAGCCAGTTGTTCCAAAATCATTCTTTCCAAGAAGTGTATTTTCATCAAACGGAATATCCCAAAGATAAGTCCATGATGCAAGAATCTGTGCTGCTGATTTTGCGCCATACAAATATCGTTCTTTTTTGGTAGTTTCATATGCCAACAACAATGTCCGCATATTATACATTACTCCAACAGCATCTATCTTTACAGACTTTTTATGTGTTGTATCATTTAATCCTCCCAGATATAAAACATCTTCTACATAATGTTCCATAATAAAATCAGCAGCTTTACACAATGCACTTCTATATTTCTCATTACCGGTGTATTCATGTACTAATGCTAATACTTCTCCCGGAAAAATTGTTCCTGACCCCTGCTCTATCACATTACTTCCAAACCATTCTTCCGGATATGTCATTGGAGTACCTTCCATCGTATATGCCCGATACCAGGAGCCATCTGTATTCTGAATTTCAATCATTTTATCACAAAATGCAACCACTACATCCAGCCAGTCTTTATGTAATGTTCCATTTTCCTTTTCCTCCAGAAAACAGAGCATTAAATAATACATAGCCTCCGTCATAGTCCGGCAATAATTTCCTTTTGTTCCTTTTAATTTTTCTGCAATTCCCATCATTGCACCTACGACCTGATTCCCCAGAAATTTTTCTAATTCTTTCCTGTTTTCCGAATACTGAAATGGCATTAATACGCCAGTCCACCAATAAACAAATTCTTCTTTTTCTACACTGTACATTGCATTCGGCAAACCACTTTCTGCAATACAGTGTTCCACAAAAAATTGTATTGTTTTTAATGCCCGTTCCCTATATTCTTCCTTTCCTGTTTCTTCTGCAGCCCGAAGCATTTCATAGCAAACCATAGTCTGATTTCCAGAAAATCCATATTCCAGTACATTCTGATTTCCATATTTTTCTCTTGGTGAGAAATGGCACACATAACCACAAGGATGATTTTTCTTTTCTGGAAAATCTCTAAAGCTATTGTGTAATAAGTCTCTTCTGTATGGTATTGTTTCTTCCAGACTAAATGGATGTCTGATATCATCATTAAGAATTCGTTCCATCTGAAATACGCTCGTCTTCCACGATGCTTCTGTCAGATTTTCAGCTTCTCCAAACTGCAAGATATATGAAACTTCCAATTCTTCTCCCTGTTTTATCTTTCGATATGCAGCCCACTCTGATCCATCTACATTTAAGCAAAATGAATTTCTCTCATAAAATGGATAATCACAACGTAACAAAAATTCTTCCATTCTATTTGCAGATGGTGCAATTCCCAGGGATCCAATATCTGTATTATGAACAAAATGCCTTTCTGCTATCTGTTTTCTGGTTATTGTAGTATCCACCTTTGGAATATCTGCCCGAATTAGTGAAATAAATTGCTTGTCATTTTTTGCAAATCCTGTCACTGACAAATTTGGATTTCTATCATCCTTATAATCCTGCTCAAAAGTTCCAAGATAATCATCCTGTCCATTCTGGTCTGTATCATTCTTATTATAAAAAGCACCCGGTATTACAAATTGATAATCGTCAAAATTTTTTGCATGTTTTGATTTACAATGGAATTCCGTAGATATCCGGATAGCAGTCTCTTTTTCTGCTGAAATACAGGCCACCTTTCTACTCAGTTTTATATTATTTGTATTTTGTTCCCACATATCAATAATATGAAATCTGTTTTCTTTATTTACTTCTACGTCTGCTTCTGCAATATGAATGTTTTTTTCACTTCTTATAACATCATACTTTGCTTTCTTATTTCTTTCCTTTAAAATCTGAATCTGAACCGGCCACGGTACTTCTATTTTTATTCCGTCCCTTTCTATTAAAACTTCATTTTTTTCTAATCCTATCGGAAATTTAAGTTCCATCACATCATCCCTTCCTTTCCACTAATTCGATACAAATTTGATTTTTCCTACCTGCTATAAGCTTTTCTTCCAGTTCAGCCTGATGTAGCACAACAGAGGTACTATTTATCTGATTCTTCCATACTTCTCCATTTATGCTAAGTTCTCCCAACTGATATTCTCCATAATCCAAATATTTTCTGTTATAAAAAGAAACACATACTTCTTTTTCCGCAAATAATGTGTCTACTGTTAAAACTTCACCGGAATCATACTGCTCCTTTACTAGTTTTGGTTCAATTAATAAGTCTCCAAGCTTTCCCCTCACACCATATACCTGTGTCAGCATTAGAAAAATTGTCCAGCTTCCTGCACCAGTAACATAAGAATACATTCCCCTTCCTCTGCTACTGATATACTCCGGCACACCAGGATATATTTGTGCTATTTGTGTATTTGTAGAAAGTTCATAAATAGATTTTATAATCTGATAACCTTCCCTTGCATACCCTCTGCTATATAACGCATAAGCATACATAGTTGTCATATGGCTAAACATGCCACCATTTTCTTTTTCTCCATAAATAAGTGCAAATCCTCTTCCAAAATTCCAGGTATTATCTCCCAATGGTAACGTCAGCCTGATTCCTCCGGTATTTTTATCCGGAAGATAATTATTTACAGCATGTATTGTTTTTTGAACCTGTTCATCCGTCGCCGCCCCTGACATAATAGAAAAGGTCTGGGCTGTCAATCCAAATCGCAATTTTCCATCTCCAAGAATTCCATCAACTGCATTTCCATTATTATTATAATAACCATTAAAAAAGCCTTCTTTTGATGATAATTCAATCCATTCATTTTCTCGGACCTGCTGTAATAATTGTTTTCCTTTCCAGCGCAACATATCTTTTAATTCTAAAACCGGTATTTTTTTCTTTTTTCCGCTTATTCCAAATCTTATGTGTTCATAATATTTCTTTAATACTTCCACTTCTTTTTGGGGTTCCTTTTCCTTTAATCCCTCAAGCAGTATTTCCATTTCTTCAAATACAGAAATCGTTTTTCGGTCTTCTTTCTCTATTTGAATCTCAAGTAAATCTGCTATATCACATATATTTTTTCCATAAAAAGCCGTAAATGGTATTGTTTCCCCTTTATCCGGAGCCATATCCAACTGATCATTCCAATCTCCATCTTCAAGCTTTATATTCCCGTGTTCTCCAATATTTAAGCTGCAAATTAAATTTTCTAAAAGTAAATGCTCTAATATTGTTCCGGTATAACATTCACCATCCTTTGTCTTTTGACTATTTCCATCTTCTTTTTTCCAATTTGTGTCAATCCTTTTCGCTCTCTCAATTTGTGCATCTTTCCAGTAAGACACTTCTTCATCTAAAATAGAAATATCTCCAGTTTGATTCATATATAACAACAGTGTAAATAATGGCCAGACACCATGATCCATCCAAACTCTGGATATTTTGTTTCTGTCTGCCTGAAAATTGCCCTCACCGTCCAAAATAATAGTTGCATTACTTCCATCCAGTCTGACACCTTTCATGTTATGAACAAAAACACTTCGAACCCGCATTGGATTTTGTAATAATAATGTCAGATAATCCTGCCACAAATCTCTCCACCCGCGACCACCTCTTCCATAATCATGATATGGAAGAAATGAACAACCATATATTTTTCTTAAAACAGGCTGTATACTTACCCACCTTAACCAGCCATCAAACTTATCTGAATTGCCCTGAAATTTTATCTTGTCAGCTTCTCCATTCCAATGCTCTTCGTTTTGTTTCCACGCAGCTTCAACCTTTTCTTTACTGTTATACTTTTCAAACTCCTTGTTAAAATTTTCTTTTTCAGTAATTCCAGCGCAGATAATATATTCTTTTTTCTCGCCTGGTGCTAACCGTACCTTTGCAAAACGCATTGCGCCAATGCATTCCATACCATCTTTCCGATATGTCATATCATGTTCTGGTATACTATTTTCTACTACTGTTCCAGGCCAGTCTAATGTTCCTCCCTTTCCAATAAACTCCTCTACTGTAGGGAACATTTCTACTGCTGCCTGCCCGCTTTCATCTGATCCATATACAAAATAACTTGTATCATTCGGTTCATGACCTCTTTCATCATGGTGTATCGTTGGCTTTACAACAATCCCGTTTTCTTCCAATGTTATCCTCTGCATCAGTGATGTTGCATGTCTATGATCTCTTAAATTATCTGCCGATCGTCCAAAAATAGGAAATGCCGCTGTTGGCACAAATTCCAGAATTTCTGACCCGTAATTTTCCAGAATAACCCTGTTAATTTCTACTACATCCTCATTTGCCGGACAAAACGTTGTAAAAATACAGTTTAATTTCAATTCAGGGATTGCATAATACAAGCTGTGATATAGCAAACCGCACTCTATTTTATTCCATTTTTCTTCATCTTTAAAGCAATGCTCCGCTCTCTGTCTTGCAGAATTTCCCACCACAGAAAATGCTCCCTGCTCTTTTGTATAAACCCAGAAATTTCTTCCAGAACGATTATTATGTAAGTCCTCTACTGAAACTGGCAGATACAAAAATTCATTTTGATTCTTTTTGGCATCTCCATTTAAGCAGGGTGTCACCGATGCTTTCATTCCAGCCTCATTGCATATAGGAAAATATAATTGATTTACTTCCCGGGCATTTTCACAAACAAAAGTCCCTTTTTTGTCAATAAAATTCCACTTAAATCCGTGTTCCATTCTTTACTCCTTTTTCTTAACCCTTAACCGCTCCTGCCGTTAATCCTCCTACAATATATCTTTGGAAAATTAGTGCTAATACCATTGGTACAACTGTAGCCAGCAATCCTGCAGTCATCATCATTCCATAATCAATTCCATACTTTGTTCCAAACTCTGATACCGCAACCGTTAATGTCTTCGAAGTTTTTGATGTAGTAAAAATTAATGCGTACAGAAATTCATCCCATGCCATAAGGAATGCAAGAACACCTACTGCAACATACCCCGGTAATGCTGTTGGCATAATAATTTTCCAAAACACCTGATTCCAACTACAACCATCTACCCGTCCTGCTTCTTCAAGTTCAAATGGAACCGATTTAAAATATCCGTTCAAGACCCAGATTACATAGGCAAGAACTGCATTTGTATTAATTAATATTAATGTTCCCAAATGATCCAGCAGCCCCATCCGGCTAATCATGATATAATACGGTATTACCAATGCAATTGGTGGTAGCAGCTGAAAAAACATTACTCCAAATAACATTGGTTTTTTCATTCGAAAGCGTAATCTTGCAAACGCATAGGATGCCACTGCACCTAATACAAGACTAATTACTGTTGTTGTACCCGCAACAATGCAACTGTTTTTTATTGCCATTCGGAATACTTCAACTTGTTTTGTTGGATTTTTATCCCACAATAACATTTTGTATCGTTCCCAGGTAATTGATGTAGGCAGTATTTTGTCACTACTTAACAATTCATTTTCTGATATGATACTGGATATAAACATCCAGATAATTGGCAATAGCGTCCAAAGAACCAATAATATCACTGCCAAATATAATAATATCCTTCCTATTCTTCTCTTTACCGTTCGATTCATATCTTAATCCTCCGTTTTTCCTGCTTTCAGGTAAAGAAGGCTCAATAACAATATAACAACTGCTATAATTACGCATATTGCCGAACCTTTACCATAATGTAAGTAATCAAAGATTTCATGATACGCATAAAAGCTTACTACCTGTGTACTGTCATTTGGTCCACCTGACGTCAACGAATATACAATATCAAAAACTCGAATCGTCTGAATTGTACGCAAAACAAGAACCACTATATACATTGGCTTTAATGCAGGAAAATACACTACTTTAAATCTCTGCCATGCATTTGCCCCGTCTATAATTGATGCCTCCTTTGCATCATTAGACACGGTCTGGAGTCCTGCAAGCAGCATAATGATAACAAGTGGAAGCATCTTCCATGTATCTGATAATATAATCATATTAATTGCAAGCTTACCACTTCCAAGCCAGACTATATTTTCATCTATCAAATGTAATTTTAATAATACTTTATTCAAAATTCCTGCGTTCGCATTAAAAATCCATTTCCACAAATTTGCATTTACAATCGTTGGCACTGCCCATGGAATCAGAATAATTCCACGCACAAAGCCTCTTCCCTTAAAATTTTGATTCAGCAATAATGCTGTAAGTGTTCCCAATATAATCTGAATTATCACTGATACAACTGAAAAATATAAAGTAATTTTTAAAGAATTCCAAAATGCATGGGTACTCATAACTTCTGCATAATTCTTTAATCCAACAAATTTCGTTGCAAGACTACCTGGATTTACATCATTTAAGCTGAACCACAATGTAAACAAAACAGGAAATAATCCTAATCCCATGATAATCAGCATGGCAGGAGTAATCATTCCATAAGCAGTTCTTGCTTGTGATATACTTGATTTATTCTTCCTCTTCATATTCTTACCCTCATATTAAAAATGGCAGGCAGTTTACCTACCTGCCATTCTCTATTTAATTCACAAAACTTTCTGATACTTCTTCTGCCTGATTTAGTGCATCCTCTATTGAAGTTGACCCTGACAGTGCTGCCGAAAATAATGGTTGTACTGTATTAGACCACTCACTATAATCAGCAAGCTGAGGTCTTGGATGTGCTGTTGCAAACTGCGGATAAAACTTAGCCAGCTCTTCATGTTCAGTCACCAGATTCTCATCTTTATATAATGCATCAATTGTCGGCAGTACATTATAATTCTCATATGCATATTTCTGAATATCCTCACTAGTAAATAACTCAATATATTTATATGCATACTCCGGATATTTTGAGGTAGATAATACTCCGAAGCCACCGCCACCAGTTACTGAAGCACTTTCTGCTTTATCAGTTCCAGGCATTAAACATACATCTACATTTCCTGCAACAGTAGAATTTTCTGGATTATTTGCATATCCATACACATAAGCCCAATTCATAACAAATGCTGTATCTCCTGCCATGAATGGATCCAGGCAATCTCTGTCCGTGTAGGTAATTGATGCTGGATCTGCCCATCCATCCTGCATCGAATCATACATAAACTGTACTGCATTATTTGCACTTTCACTGTTGATGTCAAATGAGCCATCTTCTTTCTGCCATGTTCCGCCAAAACTGTAAATCATGGTTGTCAAATCACAAATCAAACCTTCTGCCTGGGATGCTCCCCACGCAATACCATACTTGCAAATGCCTTTATCCATCATATCCTGAGACATTTCTTTTAATTCATCCCATGTTTTTGGTGGCTCCTCATATCCAGCATCCGCTAACATCTGCTTATTATAAAACATCCATTTTCCACCATTTGCAAACGGAATTGCTTCTGTTTTTCCATTATAAATCATCTGATTTAACGAACTCTCAATCAAACTGTTTTTTACATCTTCATCCATATATTCACTCAAGTCTATGGTTACTCCCTTACTTTCAAATTCTGCAACCCATGGAATATCTACATAGCATACATCCGCATTGCCTCCACCGGTCCATGTTGTAGTAATTTTTTCGTGTGTACTATCATAGGACTGACAAATCAGATTTACTTTTACACCATACATTTCTTCGTACTTCTTTCCAGCATACTCATAAAGTCCTTCTTCGTCGGTTGTACAAATAACGCTAATGCTTTCCGGTTTATCTCCGGCTTCTGTTCCTGCTACTTTGTTATTTTCTGTTTCAGAGTTACCACAAGCTGTAATTGATACTGCCATTGTCATACACAACAGTACTGCGACTAATCTCTTCATTCTTTTTCCTCCTTTTACACTAATACTTTTTTGTTCTTCTCCCCTGGCGCCTTTTACTTTATTCTCCTTGCTTTTTGTAGTTTAAATATAACGATTTTATATTCATGATTCAATTTCATTCTTGCTTTATTTTTGCACTATTTTGCGTGAGACATTTTTAATTAAAAAAAGACGAAATATACTAATCACATTTTGTATATTTCGTCTCCTTTATATACTACTATATTTTAAATTCTGGAATGATGATAACCCTCACAGTTTAATTCTTCATTTCCACTTATTTTACGGTATCTGCTTGGTCCCATAGAATATACTTCCTTAAACTTCCGGTTAAAATAGCTCAATCCCGAGAAACCAGATTCATATGCCACTTCACTGATGGGGAGTTTTGTGGAAAGCAATAATTTTTCTGCAGATTTTAATCGGATATGATTTAAATACTCTACAAATGTATAATCTGTTGCCTGTTTAAACACTCTGCAAAATGTATACATACTCATGCAACACAATTCTGCTACATTTTGTAACTCTATATGATTTTGATAATTTTCTTCTATGTAAGACAACGCAGGTCTGATTTTTTCCAAGGCTATCATAACTTCTGTCGCAGGTCTTCTGGCACAAATATAATCATTTCGCATAAAGTATACCATTAGTTCCATAATATACGCAGGTATCCGAATCTCATATCCCAAAATCTTCTTTTTATATTCTCCCTCTATTTTCCACATAATGGATTCTACTTTTTTACTTCTCAAATTAAAATGTCCAACTTTTCGAAACGGATCTAATAATATACTTGGAATGTGTTGATATTCCTTTGCCACAGAAAAATAGGGTAAAACAGGTTCCATTTGAAACTGTAACAACAATATTTTATGTCGCTTTGTAATTTTTTCCGTTTCATGCGGTTCTTCCCCAGAAATGACCGTGATGTCGCCTGGTCTTGAAATAATCTTCTCCCCACCAAATCTTACATATGCTTCACCCTCTAACTGGCACAAAATTTCCCATGAATGATGCCAGTGCATCGCACACCCCGCTAAAGTATAAATTCCTGCTGAGAACGGTAATTTTGCCTCTTCAATATAAAAAAGCTCCGAAGAGTGAAACTTATTTGCAGTTGATATGGGTTCTTTGATTTTTATAATTTCTTTCCTGTCTTCCATTTTTCTCCTGTTAATCTCTCCCATCCAAGCTATAATTTTTTTGTCAAATCCACCAATTTTTCTACTCTGTAATCTGCCTGCTGCTCTAACTCTCTTAATTTTTCATTGGTTATGGCATCTTCCGGATGATACCAACAGGTTTTAAGTCCTGCAGCATGCCCTCCTGCAATATCTGCTGTCAGGGAATCACCTATCATCAGGCATTCTTCCGGTTCAATTCCAGGCAATTCCTCCATACATTTTTCAAAAAAACGAAGGCTCGGTTTCTCTATGCCAACCTTTTCCGAAACAAAGCAATGTGTAAAATATTTACGCATGCCGCCTCGTTCCAGACGGTTTAGCTGCTGCTCATACGGTCCGTTGCTTGCTGCACAGAATATGTATTTTCCTGCTAAAGCTTCCAATGTTTCCAATGCACCGCTCACCGGCACTGCACTATTATGAAGATAGCTTCGGAACACATGCTCCATTGCCACACCATCGGCTTTTAATCCCAGCCGTTTTAATATAATCTGCCAGCGGACATAGGGAAGGTCTTCCCTTGATAATTCACCCTTTTCGATTTTGTCCCAGATAATATGATTTTCTTCCTGAAAAACATTAAACATTTCCGGTTTAAACTCCAGCCCCAAATCTGCAAATGCCTGTTTCATGGAATCTTCTGCTCCCGCATCAAAATCAAGCAGTGTATTATCAATATCCCAAAAAAGGACTTTTATATTCTGGATTTTATTCATCCTTTATTTCCTCATCATCCTAAGGTTTTATGCTATGCAAAATGCAATACATCTATCAACAGCAGCCAGACTAATCCATAATAGGTTACTACTGCTACCAGGTCATTAATTGTGGTAATCAATGGACCGGATGCCACTGCCGGATCAATCTTAATCTTATGAAAAAGCATTGGAATCAAGGTTCCCACAAGGCTTGATATTACCATTGCTATCATCAGTGCAAGACCCACGCATCCTGAAATAATAAATGCATGACTCACCGGATTATTCTTTAACAACCAGACATATAATCCGATAAAGGAAAATGCCAGTATCCCCAGAAAAAGCCCGTTCATAAACCCAACACGCATTTCTTTTCCTACCAGATGACGCTTCTGTTTTGATGTAAGATTTTCATCTACCAGTACACGAATGGTTACAGCCAGCGACTGTGTTCCTACATTTCCTGCCATGTCAAGTATCAGCGACTGGAAACACATGACAATTGGAATTACGGCTACAACGGTCTCAAAAATCCCCACTACGGAAGATACGCCCATGCCAAGTACCAGTAAGATAATCAGCCATGGCAGACGTTTCTTCATACTCTCTACCAGCGTTTCCTGTAAATCTTCTTCGGCGGTCAGACCTGCTAACTTTGCGTAGTCATCACCCATCTCATCATCCACAACTTCTACGATATCCTGAGATGTGATAACACCTAAGATTTCATCATTTTCATCCAGTACCGGAATGGAGTCCTCTGCATAGTCCTTCATTCGCTCGATACATTCACTGATCTGTTCATGATCCCGCAAATACGGATAGGATGTACTGATGATATCTTCCAGTGCATTATTTTCACGGGCAATGATTAAGTCCTTTAAATCGATGGCTCCATAGAATTTACCTGCTTCATCAGTAACATAAACTGTCAAAATGTTATCATTTTCTCCCGCCTGACGAATCAGCTCCCGCATAGCCTGCCGGATGGTAAGATCATTCTTAATCACAATGAAGTTCGTAGTCATCTTACTACCGACTTCATCATCCTCATAGGACTGAATCATCTTAATGTCATGACTGGATTCCTCGTCCAGCAACTCTACCAGCTGTGCCTGCTTGGAATCATCCAGTTCGTCTAAGACATCTACCGCATCATCGGAGTCCATGTAGGAAATAACCCGTGCCGCTTTATCCAGATCCAATTCATTCAGATATAAATCCGGGTCATCAATATAAGTAAAGATTTCCGCAACCTGTTCCGCTCCCAGGATTGGGTATAATCTCTTTCGTTCTTCTTCATCCAGACGCACAAATGCATCCGCAATATCATTTTCATGATAATCGGATAATTTATCCCGCAGTTCCTCATTGCTCTTCGTACTACGGATTATCTCTATTAACTCTTCTACATAATTCTGCTCTTTTAATTTCTCGTCCACTGCTTCTGCCTCCTTACATCATTTTCCTGCAGTAGCAGCACAGATGATACCCTCACAATTACAGGAAACACACAGCGCATTTCCAGCGTAAAAAGAGCAATTGTCCTGTATGGATTCTTACCTGAAATCCATGGCCAATTGCGCCAAAATCATCTTCTGTCTGCTACCGCAGATACTACTTCGCCCAGTACTGTCGCAACTGTCCATGCATTTCACCTCCTGATTCATTCTCTTTTTCCATTCTAATCCTCGGAATGAATCAAGTCAAGTTTTGCTTTGTCTGATATTTGTATAACCTTTGTAAAATATATATTTTTATTCTATTTCTTCCATAAATATTCCAGGCAATTGTGAATGAGGGATTGAGAAGAGTTGCCACAATAATATTACGTTGATTCGCAGTGGATTTTCTTTCGCTACGAAATACCACAGTTCTAAAATGCGGGGTTTTCTTTTGGTTATAAAAACAGTCTTTCCAATGTTTGTCAGAATAACTGCACGGTTCGTCGAAGTACAGATGCCTGATAAGGGCTGTTAGGGGCATCTGCTCTCGACGGACAGTGCAGCGATTCTGACAAAGCAAGCGGAAAGACAGTTTACAAGCAAGAAAACCCCGCATTCTAAGAACTGTTGGCATTTCATATCGGATAAAGATAATCCTCTGTGAATCAACGTAATATTTTCCGTGCAAAATCTATCTCTCTTTCGCAATTGCCTGCTATATTTATCGAATATTTGTATAGTCTAAGAAAAAGCACATACAGCTTGCCCGTTCACTTCCTTCATTCCGGTAAATGTGCGGCTGGTCTGTTTCAAATTTGTAGACCTGGCTCTTTTCCACCTTCTGGCTGTGGTCATGGCATTCTATGGTCAGCGTGCCGTCGATTACCGTAATATATTCTCTCGTCCGCTCGCCGTGGCTTCCACTGGTGTATACACCGCCCGGCTCTACGTCAATCCGGTAGATTTCTACGGACTGGGAGTCCTCAAATGGAAAGCAGGTAAAGACCTTATACTGTCCCTCCAGTTCCTTGGTTGGAATCATTTCTTCCGGCTTCACCAGACAGAAATCCACACGGGGAGCTTCAATCAAAGTCTGAAATTCAATCCGCAGTCCGCTTGTAATCTTTCCAAGCACACCTAATGATGGATTTGCCGTTCCCTTTTCAATCTGTGCCAGCATACTCTTACTTACACCGGTCTGCTCTGCCACCTGATCAAGACTCATCCCCTTGGACTGACGCAGTCTCTTTAAATTTTCCGATACATTGTGTGACAGGTAATCCATACATTTTCCTCTCTTTCCATTTGAAACTTCCACTTCAAATTTTTTACATCAAACTTTTCGCATCAAATTTTTATGATATTAACCGATGTTTTTGATAAAGATATCTGTTTTACAATGCCTTGCGGTATAACATTTCTATATCACACTGACGGGATGACCGTGGATTCACTGCAATATTGCCGCTCTTCATGGCATCTGCTGCCATTGCTTCTATTTTCTCTTCGATGGTCTCCCGGCTGATGCTTCCTGTTTTGCCTGCCTGATTGATGGCTTCCGTAAGATTTGCCGGAATTCCGATGGCTTTGCATAAGGAACGGATGGCATCCACTAACATCATCGGTTCAAATTCATCTTCATAGGCCTGAATTTCACTGATGTAGTTATAAATTTTATAATACCTTCCATGGTCAGCTAAGGCATTATACTCCGCTACTACCGGAAGCAATACTGCATTGGCAACTCCGTGTGGCACATCAAAAAATGCACTGACCGGATGGCTCATGGCATGTACATTTCCAAGTCTTGCAAAAGAAAATGCAATTCCAGCAAACAGTGAGCCTACCATCATTGCCTCTGCCGCCTCCACATCGGTGCGGTTTGCCACAAATCTCCGGATATTTTCTCCGATGAGCTCCATTGCTTTTTCTGCCATGGCATCGGAAAATGGAGAAGCCGCAGTTGAAATATACGCCTCTTCTGCATGGATAAATGCATCAATTCCGCAGGCTGCCGCCACACTGGCTGGTGCCGTTGTAATCAGGTCTGCGTCCAGAATAGCATATGCCGGCAGCAGTTCATAAGAAAATACCGTCAGTTTATAGTCTCTGCTGTGGTCTGTAATTACAGAAAATGCTGTTACCTCAGAACCGGTTCCTGCTGTAGTCGGTAGTGCCACCAACGGAATAATTTTGCCCGGCACTTTATGTGCCCCTTCGTATTCGGTAATGCTTCCACCGTATTTTGCTACTACACCGACTGCCTTTGCTACATCCATCGGAGAACCGCCGCCAAAAGCTACGATAAAGTCTGCCCCGGAAGCCTGAAATGCTTCTGTCGCTGCTTCCACGGTTGTAACGGAAGGATTTCCTTCGATATCCGTAAAGTCATCCACCAAAATTCCTTCGGCTCTTAAAGATTCTGCCACTTTCTCCACCAGTCCCATCTTCTTAAGATGCGGTCCGGATATGATAAACGCATGTTTTCCACCCATTTTTTTTGCAACTTCCGGAAGTTTTGCCATAGAGCCTCTTCCTACGATAATATTCTGTGGTACTGAAAAATTAAATTCGTTCATAGCTTTTCCTCTCATTTTCTGTCGGTATTTTCAGAACTTACTACTCGACTTTTCTATATTCTGCTTTCTTCACTCTATACATTCCATTATCCTGCCATCCGCGCCAATACACGGTCGATTGCCACATCGATTACCTGATCCAGCTCCACATCATCTGCCTCCGGCATCAATGTTGCTGCATCTTCATCTGAAATAAGCTGTACCAGACTGCCAAAGGACTCTTTGTATTTCTTTTTACAGATTACAAAGAATACAACTCCAAGCAAGCTCCAGGCTCCAACCATCAACCACTCCGGAAGAATCAGGCTGCCGCCGGTTCCCGGAATGCAGTACATGCATACCATAAATCCCGACATTAAGACTGCCATTACACCCACAAATTTATAACCAGGCACTTTATACGGACGAGGCATATCCGGTTCTTTCTTTCTTAAAATCAAAAATGAAATGGATACCATACAATAGGCAAGACAGCATCCAAAGTTACCTGCATCACAAATCCATACCATCATGACACGTCCCGCAAACGGTGCTAACATCGTAAGAATTCCCATCAGGATTAATGCATTTAACGGGGTCTTATGCTTTGGATGAAGTTTTGCAAAAGTTCTTGGAATCATATAGGATTCTGCCATGGAATATAAAGCACGGGAACCACCAATCATAAAGGAGTTCCAGGAAGTAATGATTCCGCACATTCCACCAACAATAATTACTTTTGCCATAACCGATGTTTTGAACGCTACTGCCATGGCATCTGCAGTTACAAGACCGGTTCCTGTCTGTGATGCTGCAATGGCATCCGGCCTTAATACCAGACCTACTGCAATGATAACCAGCGAGTAAAACAGCACTGCCAGTACAACAGATAATATCAGCATTTTTCCAATTTTCTTCGGTGGAACATTGATTTCCTCTGCTGCCTGCGGGATAACATCAAATCCGATAAAATAAAATGGAGATAATACCGCAACACTAAGCACTGCCTTGATTCCACCTCCGGTTGATGTGCCGGTAAACATCTGTCCGTTAAGATTATCCACACTTCCGTTGATGACGGATGCAACAATCAATAAAATTCCTGCTCCACCAATGATAATAGTAAGAATGGTCTGTAAAATAGCTGCTGTTTTGGCTCCAAAAATGTTTATTATCATAATTAAAAATGCAACGATAATTGCTACAATCAGCCAGGAAGCATAGATATCAAATCCAGCTACCGTATAAAGATATCCCTTTAAAAATCCCGGCCAGAGATAGGTCAGAATCGTTGGAAATGCACATGCTTCAAAGCAGGTAACTCCGACATATCCCAGGACGATTGCCCATGTACAGATAAAGGAACCATTTGAGCCCATTGCCCGGTAACTGAACACATGCTCACCACCACACTGTGGCATGGCTGCTGTAAGTTCTGCATAAGTCAATCCCACAAAGAATATCATGATTCCACCAAGAACAAATCCGATAGCTGCTCCAAGAACTCCGCCTTTCTGAATCCAGCCACCGGAGGATACGACCCAGCCCCATCCAATCATGGCACCAAATGCAATGACAAGAATATCCCAGGCATTAAATACTTTATTGAATTCTGTTTTCTTCTGTTCCATATTTACTACCTCCTATTCCTGAAATACTTTTCCGGCTACTTCTTCAATCAACTGTGCAGTTCCATCCACACCCAGCAAATCGCTGTTAATCAGCATATCCCTGTTATGTCTGTCTCCACGATTGCTTCCGGTCAGTGCCATATGTCTTTTGTGATAACGTTTATCTTTTTCCACAATCAGCAATTTTGCATCATCTGCCGAAAGATTGTGGCTTTCCATTACATTCTTTATCCGGATTTCATCCGGTGCATAAATGAAAATGCGTAATATTGGTTTCTGTTCTTTTAAAATATAATCAGCAGAACGTCCTATAATCACACAGGACTCTCTTGCTGCGAGTTTTCGAATAATTGTTTTCTGGACGTGAATTGCACGTTCTGTCAAATCAGCATATTTGGAGAAAGAACCCCTGACATCACCTTCTGCTCCTTTACCGGCAATGGTCACTCCTTCTTCTACCTTTTCCATTATATCCTTGGGAATTCCTACTTCTTTGATAATCTCATCTACCGTTTCACGGTCATAAAACTTGATGCCTAAATCCTGTGCAACTTTTTTCCCAATCTGATTTCCTTTTGCGCCATATTCGCATCCTATTGTAATAACAAGATGTTCCATTTTGCTTCCCTTCCTTAATGTATATACATGCGTTTTTTCTCATCCATACGAACCTGCCACTGGCAGCTTCGTATGGATGCCTGACAACTATCTGCATAAAAAAGACGAGGGCGCACTTATTTTCTGTGACATCCTCGTCTTTTCTATTTCTTATTTTTATCTTTCTGTTATTCTTCCGGTGCCCAGTTTGAAGGACACGGATTCCTAAAATTCTTATTTTTCCAGTGATTTTACCGTTTCTTCAATGATTGCATATGCCTTGTCACAGTCTTCTGCGGATACGATAAGTGGTGGCACCATACGAATGACATGTGCACCGATAGCTGTAATCAGAAGCTTTCTGTCTAAGCAGCCATGTTTTACATCTACACCGGAAATGGTATCATCAAATTCTACACCAACTAATAAGCCCTGATGTCTTACTTCTTTGACATGTGGTAATTTTTCTAATTTTGCTGAGAAATAGTCTCCCATTTTCTTTGCATTTCCGGCTAAGTCATTGTCTAAGAGCTCTCCTACCTCAGCTAAAGCTGCTGCACAGCTGATTGGGTGTCCACCAAAGGTTGTTCCATGGGAACCAGGAGTAAATGCTTTGGCAACCTCTTCCGTTGCACAGATTGCACCGATTGGCATTCCGCCGCCAAGACCTTTTGCCATGGATACGATATCCGGTTTTACGCCATAATTCATATAGGACATTACTGCACCGGTTCTGCACCATCCGGTCTGTACCTCATCTAATAATAAGAGCATTCCTTTCTCATCACAGAACTCTCTTAAGCCTTTCATGAATTCCATGGTTGCCGGATGTACTCCGCCTTCACCCTGTACCGGTTCAATCATGATTGCGATTGTATTTTCGGTACATGCATTTTTAAATGCCTCCAGGTCATTGTATGGTGCATAGGAGAATCCGTAAGTCATTGGTCCGAATCCTACCTGGCAGCCATTTCCCGGCTGACCGGTTGCTGACATTGCTCCAAATGTTCTTCCGTGGAATCCCATTTTAGCAGTTACGATATGATATTTATTTGGACCGTATTTTTCAATTCCATATTTACGAGCCATTTTAATCATTGCTTCGTTTGCTTCTGTTCCGGAGTTCTGATAGAAAATTTTATCCATGCCAAGAGTCTTACAAACTTTTTCTGCTAACAGTGCCTGTGGAATGGTATATGGATAGTTGAAGGTATGCATGATATCATCTACCTGATCTTTGACTGCTGCTACTACCTTCGGGTTACGGTTTCCTGCATTGTTAACAGCGATTCCTGCATAGAAGTCAAGATATGGTGTTCCTTTCTCATCATAGAGGTACATGCCCTCTGCTGTCTCAGCCAGAAAATCAAAACGCTCATATGTTTCAATCATATATTTATTTACTTTATCTTTAATGTCCTGTACGCTTAATCCTGTGTCTTTTAATTTCATAATTGAATCCTCCTTGACATATTCTTTACTCTTTTTTGTTTTCTCTTTAAACCGGTTTGTTTTGTTCAATGGACGGAACAATGAATGTGCCTCGGCACATTCTCGCGCCTGCGTCGGTCGCTTGCGACATCTACCTTATACGCCGCAGTGCGCATCCTCGCGGAGCGTTTTTTACTTTACAGGAAAGCAATTTTCTGTAAAGTAAAAAAGGCACTTACCGATTGGTAAGCGCCTTCGCTTTTGTTTGTCTATTATTTTGAACAGTTATACAATATCACGTCTTTTTTGCTCTGTCAATATTTTTTTACAAAAAGTTGTATTTTCCTGTTTTTTCTGCTTTTTCCAGTCTGTTCGTTAGAATTAATAGAATATATTGTGTTATTTTGTGTATTATATTGTACATTTGTATTATCCATTCGTACACTATAATATCGTTTTATCTTTATACACTCTCCGCTCCGATATATGCTTCGATTCTATCCCGCTGTAAATGCTCTCCGATTACAATAATGACTTCCTGGCCTTCCTGAATCGGTTCCATCCGCACTCCGTTATGGGTAGCATTAAGTTGTATCCAGGAATTATCTTCTGCCTTTATAAATCCCTTAATCCGAAATACTGCTCCGCAGGAACTGTCTTCTAAGATTTCTTTTGCAACCTTTTGCATTTTTTCTGCCGTCATAGGTACATTCATAAAATACTGGGACTCGAAACCGGAGTGTTCCTCCAAATCCATTTTCTCATAATTTTCCATCACATAGCCGCTGCTCATAATCCGATGCAAATCTTCCGAAGTAAGCTGCGGTGTACTCTTACGCAGAATCTCTTTTTCAATTCTTCTCTTACAGTGAATCTTCTCCAAGGCTTCGTTGATGTGTGCAACCGTTGCATCCATTTCTTCTGCTGTAGCTTCATCTGCATGGCTTAATAGAATGCAGCCTGCATCTGCCACCTCTGATGCCAGAATAAAACCTGCCTCATCGGACAGCTCTTTTTCCAGCTTGGCATCTACGATTGCAATTACATTTCCAATCTCATACCACTGATCCAGCGGTTCTTCCCGCAATGCATCAAAGAATTCGTCCACATCAAAAATTCCGGATGGCTCCACCAGCACCCTGTCATATCCGCACATGCCCATGGCGATTAACTTTGTCTTAAAACGTCTTCTGTGGCAGTCCTTATCACAGCCTCCGGCTACCATTTCCAGCTCACAGTTATCTCCCATCAAATCCTGCAGCAGCATCATGTCCACATTTACTGCGCCATAGTCATTCTCCAAGATTCCAATATTCATGCCCTGTTCCATCAGATACTGGGCGTATTTTCTTATAAATGTTGTTTTACCGGAACCTAAAAAGCCGGTAATTAAGTCGATTTTTACCATGTTTGTCTTCCTCCTTCTCAGACATCCCGCTCCAGCCGCTGCAAGAGCTCCTGGTATGCCTCCATTACTTTATCATGATGACTTCGGATATAATCCGTATCTGGAATGTCATGATTCTTGATGGCATACTCTAGTCCCTTAAACTGCTCAGACAACTCCATGGCTCCGATATTCGCAGACACATTTTTCAGTCCATGCACATGAATCTGATACTGCGCCCAGTCTTTTTCTTCATAATCCTGCCGCAGGGTATCCACCATCTCATCTTTCAGATAAACTTTTAATATCTTAAGATAAAAATCTTCGTCTTCCATGCATACGGACATTCCCTGCTTCGTATCAAGATATGGGAAACGCTCCTGTAATGATTTCTTATTTTCTTCTGCTCCACCGTCAGGATTTTTCTTTTCCACTGCCTCTGTCTGCTTGTCCGCCAGAAAACGTTCCAGTATCTTCCACATCTTCTCTTCAAAAATCGGTTTGGAAATATAATCGGCAAATCCATGCTGCAGATACATTTCCTTTGCTCCTTCTACCGCATTGGCTGTCATGGCAATTACCGGTGTAGTTTTATTCTGATGATTCATTCTCTTCATTTCCTCAAAGGTGGCAATACCATCCATATCCGGCATCATCTGATCCATGAAAATAAGATCATAGTGCTGCTCTTTCATCAGAGTCAGCCCTTCTTCTCCACTGCCTGCCACATCCACGATTGCACCTGTCTGCAGCAGCATCTCTTTTGCCACAATGCGGTTCATTTCCATATCGTCTACCACAAGGATATGCGTGCCGGCAAACTGAGGTACCGGCATCATTGCACCGACAGAAAGCTCATAGTTTTCGAAAATCTGCTTCATATCACCAATGCCATCTTCGCAGATGACCTTCTGCGGTATGATTGCCGTAAATGTTGAGCCTTCACCATACTGGCTTTCTACCTGTACTTCTCCGTGCATCATATCTACCAGACGTTTCGTCAGGCTCAGTCCCAGTCCGGTTCCCTCGATATTGCGGTTCTTATGCTCTTCTAATCTTGTGAAATTCTGGAAAAGGTTCTCCATATCCTTCTTCTGGATTCCAATTCCGCTGTCCTTTACATCGATACGCAGGTTGATACTTTCCTCGTCTATCCTGCTATAAGAAATTTTTAAAATTACATGACCACGCTTGGTATATTTTACCGCATTGGACAGGAAATTATTTACAACCTGGCGGATGCGGACATCATCTCCATATAAAATGGATGGAAGATTCTCATCAATTTCCATATACAGATCCAGATTCTTTTTCTTGCAGTTAGAAGCAACTATCGTATAGCAGTCATTGATGAGGGAAGCCAGCTCATAACCCTCGCAAAGCAGCTCCATCTTTCCTGATTCAATTTTGGAAATGTCCAAAATGTCATTTACAATAGCAAGCAAGGTTCTGCTGGCCCGCTGCATATTTCCTGCATACTCTGCAATCTTCTCTCTTGGCAGCGTATCAATCTGCCGGAGCAGGAGACTGTTCATTCCCATAATACCGTTGATTGGCGTACGGATTTCATGGGACATATTCGTAAGGAAATCGGTCTTCGCCCGGTCTGACACCCGTAGCCGCTCTAAAAGTCCTTCTTCGTAAGTAATATCCACTAGCGTTACGATAGTGTTCTGCATCTCGCCATATTCATCGCAGACCATCGAAGACGTTACCGATAAAATCTGATTGCCCTGCAGGCATTTCACCTTGCAGTGCTCTAATTTTCCCTGATAAAGCTGTTCTGCAAATTCTTCCTTATTGCACTCGCAGGTTACCAGTTCTTCAAAAGGCTGTTCCACATCTGCACCGAACAACACTTCTGCATTTGTATTATGTAAAATATGTGCTCTCTGATAATCATATACCATCACACCATAGTCAATCTGATTAAACAGATAATCTGAAACTGTTAATTTTGATATTCCAAAAGTATCATACCGGATACTAAAAAATACAGTCATTAAAAACGAAACTGTTACACCATAAACCGAACTGGGATAAGATTTAATTCCATAAAATGGCAACACCGTATCCGGAATTGCCGAAAGAAGCATAATTGTATTTCCCAGAATGATATATGCCACATATTTTCTCTGACTTTTACGCATAATTTTCTTCGACCAATATAGTACAATATAGATGCAGCACAAAAAGCAAAGCATAATATACATCCAGTGATAAAACACGCTGCCATGAAATTCTGTGGTAAAGCAGGTTCTTCCATTGACCCTGTAAAAATGGCGGATCCGCATACTTCCAAAAGAAACACCATCCACCAGAGATGTCAGTATTCCTAATCCAACCATCAGACCATATCCCTTTATTTTTACACCAGTCAGACACGCCACATAAATTACAATCGCAATGACATATAAATTAAAGCCCACAATTGTCATGCAAAAGAAATTCTGTGCCAATCTGTCATCTGTACAATTTCCATACAATGCTGAACCCAGTGCCCAGATTCCTCCTCCTATTCCCAGAAGCAGGATGCAAATCCGCCCCTTGTTTTTCGTATTATTAATAAAAAAGTAAAAGATGCCAACGCCAATACATATAGTTGCACATGCCACCAAAAGCACTGTTGTAATCATTCCTGCTTCCATCAATTTTTCTCCCGAGTTGTTTTACTTCATTATATATAAAATCCAGTTTGTTCGCAATAAAACAATCCCTGTGGAAGCTGCCACCAGCATTTTCTTATTGCCGCAAAAAAGCAGGAGCTCCGTTCCTGTTCCGGTGTTCCTGCTTTTTTCTGTCTTTTTCTAATTTTCCAACTCTGTTCCTACTTTGAACTTTTATTTTGAACTTTTATTTCAAACTTTTTACTTCAAACTCTTATCCCAAACTCTTATTTTAATTCTCCTGCCGGATGTATCATATCCGGTGTAATCAGCTCTTTGATAATCAGGTACTGCTCAATGGTTTTTACACAGTTCTGCATGCCAACCCGCTCACTGTTTAATGTCATGTCATAATTGACCGGGTTTGTCCAGTAATTTCCATGGGTGTAATATTCATAATAATCTGCCCGGAATTTATCCGTCCGCTCTATGGTTGCATTAGCGACCTCTTCGGTCACACCCATATTTTCCATGGTACGGTTCACACAGAATGCTCTCGGTGCCTCAATATAGATGCTCACCACATTTGGTTTGCCCTTCAGTACATAATCGGCACATTTTCCGACGATGACGCAGGACTCTTTTTCTGCCAGATCTTTGATAATTTCACTCTGATATTCAAACAGCTTGTCATCCGATACGAATTTTTCATTTCTGGAAATGTAACGTCTAGACCGTGGCAGTCCTCTTAAAAAGCTGGAAAATCCACTGGTCTCCCTCATTTTTTCATTTACTTCCTGAAAAATATTCTCATCCAGTCCACTGAGCTGGCTTGCCAGTGTTAAGATTCGGTTTTCATAACAGTGAATACCTAACTCCTTTGCCAGCTGGGAAGCAATCGCCTTTCCGCCTGTTCCGAATCCTCTTGCAAAGGTTATTACAAAATTCTCCATATTTTCTGTCCTCCTTTAACCTGCTAAATAACGACTTAAGAATTCCCGTGTTCTCGGATTTTTCGGATTGGTAAACAGTTCGGATGGAGCTGCATCCTCTGCCACATAGCCGGAATCCATGAAAATGGTTCTGGTGGACACATCCCTTGCAAATGCCATCTCATGAGTAACAATAATCATTGTAAGTCCCGTCTTGGCAAGCTCTTTCATAACATTTAATACTTCTCCTACCATTTCCGGGTCCAGTGCAGAAGTCGGCTCATCGAAAAGAAGTACTTCCGGATTCATGCAAAGAGACCTTGCAATGGCAACCCTCTGTTTCTGTCCTCCGGAAAGCTGTGATGGTTTTGCATTGATATAAGGAGCCATTCCTACATCCTTTAAATGTGTGATTGCCCGGTTAAATGCCTCTTCTTTGGAAATATGAAGCACCTTTCTGGTGCAAAGCATGCAGTTCTGCAATACAGTCATATTGTTAAATAGGTTAAAGGACTGAAATACCATTCCCACCCTGGAGCGGTATTCATTGATGTCCTTCTGTATATTCCGGACTTCCTTATCATGGTAAAGGATTTTACCAGAGGTCTGCCGCTCCAGTTTATTGATACACCGCAGCAGCGTTGACTTTCCGGAACCGGAAGAACCAACTATACAGATAATTTCCCCTGCTTCTATATCAATATCTATTTTTCTTAAAACCTCATGATTCCCAAATGATTTGCTCAAATCCTTGATTGAAATTACTGTCTCTCCCATATCCGTTCCTCCTACTGATTATCCATATACTCAATTGCCAGTGCGTAATCTGTCTTGCCCTGCATTTTCTTTTCAATAAATTTGAAAATCTTATCAAAGACAAAGCACAATACAAAGTAAATCACTGCAATTACCAGGTATGACTCGAAGTATTTGTAATAATTTCCTCCGACTGTTTTTGCAGCCATGAAAAGTTCCTGTACTGCAATTACATTTAATACGGATGTCATCTTCAGGTTTGTCAGGAATGTATTTGCCATCTCTGGGATAATATTTTTAAATGCCTGTGGCAATACCACATACAGCATTGTCTTAAATGGCGACATTCCCATTGCCCATGCACCTTCCCGCTGGCCCATATCAATGGAGCCGATTCCGGCACGTACTGTCTCACCCATGTAAGCTCCGGTATTTAATACCGTTACCACAATACCTGCAAATACCGGTGTCATTTCTACTCCCAGCATTTTTATTCCATAGTATACAATCATTGCTTGAACAATCATTGGAGTGTCACGGAAGATTTCCACATATACAGTAAAGATGATTTTCAAAAGCCGCATCAGAAGCTTCTTGAAAACATTATCACCCTCGCTGATTTTTGCATCATTTACAAGTCCGACAATATAGCCTAACACAAAACCAACCAGCGTTCCGATTACAGCAATTTCCAGCGTAAGCCAGGTTCCTTTGATAAACATACTTGCATATTTCTGGGCTAAAAATATCATCCACTCTAACGAATTACTCGGATTTTCTACTAACATATTTCTCTACCTCACTTTATCTGTTACTCAGCTCACGCTGGAAATATTTCTAGTTTGCTGCCGGCTGCTGTGTCAGAACAGTATCCATCAGCTCATCCATTTTGGCTTTATCATTCCAGCCAATGGCATCCATAGCATCCTGGATTTTATCTCTTAATGCGGTATCATCTTTTCTGGTAGCGATACATACATTTACCATTTCATCATCACCGGTGAAAGAATCATCTGCATCTAACTGAATAATCACAAGATCATCATTGGTAAGTGCTGCTGACTGTGCGGTTGGCAAATCTACGACACATACATCTGCAACACCATTGGATATTGCCATGAAACATTCGGATGTTGTCTCATAATTTCCTGACTGCTCTGCACCTTCAATCTGGTCCAAAAGAGGTACCCAGCCGGTTCCTAACTGTGTTGTTACTTTACATCCGGTTCCTGCCAGATCAGAAAGTCCTTTTACATTTTCATAAGCACTTCCCTTTTTTACTACAATACAGTTATCTCTGTAATAATATGGTTCTGTAAATGAATAAGAAGCTTCTCTTTCTGCTGTTTTTCCCATTCCTGCAATGATTACATCATAATCTCCTGCATCTAATGAGATTCCAATGGAAGACCATTCTACTTTATGAACCTCTAAATCCATTCCCATCTCATCAGCAAGCTTCTGGGCTACTGCCACATCATATCCATATGCATAATAGTCAGATCCATAAATCGGAACCGCCTTGCTTCCATCCGGTGTTGTATCACTGTCCTGTGTCCAGTTAAATGGAGCATATGCACATTCCATTCCAACTCTTAATACATTCTTATCAGATGTCTCTGCTGTCTCTGAGGTTTTCACATCTGTATCGGATGTTTTTGTATCTGATGAACCACATCCTGCCAATGTAGATATTGCCATAACTCCTGTCAGTACCAATGCTAATAATTTTCTTTTATTCATAATATGTTCCTCCTTAAATGCAAATGTGAAGCCGACTTTTTGTTTCTCTAGAGTATCAAAAAAGACGCTTGAGATTTCTTTCTCTCAAAGCGTCTTTGCTGATAGACAGTATAGTATACTTTCTTTTTCTTCTTTTCAACTTTCAAATTGCACAATTTGGTTGTGCGTTTTGCACAGTCTTTTAATTAAACATCAGTCTTTTTACCAGAATACAGTTTACAATATCGAGATATTCCATGGAATCTTCCAGGTCAACCTCCAGTATTTCTTCTATCTTCTTCAGGCGGTACTGCAGAGAATTCCGATGGATATACAAAGCCTCTGCTGTCTTTCCCACATTAAATCCACTCATATAATATGTCAGCAGTGTCTCCACCAGAAATGCCCCATTGGTCTGGTCATACATCTCAAGCTTCTTTAATTTGTCATTGCAGTAGTCCAGTATCTCCTGCTGATTTCCATTGTTAAACATATATTTATAAATGCCCATGGAACTGGCACTAAGCACTTTTTTATTAGTAGGATTCGGCAGATAATCTTTCTTTGGAATCAGATTTTTTGCTTCCTGATAGCTCTTGCCAAATTCAGACGGATCCGTATAAGCTGCGCCTAAAATACAGGTACTGTGTATCAGCCCGGCAAACTGCGGGCGGCTGTCCAGCTTCTTTAGCAATTGTTCAATCTGCCGCTCTGTCTCCTTATCCTCCGTTGCCTCAAACAGCAGCACAAATTTATTTAAGAATCGCATATACATCGGACGATTTTCCATATGCATTACTTCCCGGTTCAGACAGTCCGTATAATAGAGATAAGTATGCTCATCCTGCTCCAGGTTAATTCCATATTTCCGGTCAATTACAATGATTCCAACACGATATGCCCGGTCGAAAGCCAGTCCAAACTGGCTGGATATTTTTTCAATATATTTATCATTTACTTCATATCCAAACAGCAGATTATATAAATAGTCCCCGGTACGCTTATTTGTAATATTGGTTTCCAGTATCAGCTGCCCGATACTCTGTGCAATATCCACGAAGGTTGCGCCTTCCCAGCGGACATAGAACAGTGGCAATTTCAATTCAACCGCCTTGTCTATCATTTTCTGTGGAATCTTCTCCCGGTCATCCACAATCGATATTGCAAGCCCGGAAATTCCCAATGCATTCAGTTCTACCATTGTTTCAAAGGTCTTCTCGATGTCAAACCTCAGATAATCCACTACAATCAGTGCAAAGTTACCTGGATTCATATGCTCTTCATAGGGCTTCGTCTGCACAAAATATGTCCAGGACACCACTCTGTCCAGTCCTACTTCCCCTGTCAGCAGTTCTACTCCATCCAGATCCAAATTATTGACGTCTCTACAAGTAACCATAAAGGCTCCCCTTTCTGTCTTTCCTAGCTGGTTATTCTGTTTTAGCTGCCTGCACCGGCTGCCGCCGGCAGTTTCTCCGGATACATAACTACAAAAACCCGGAGAATGAAGAAAACACTCTCCGGGTTAATTTTACTTATTTTAGCAAATCAATGCAATAGCAAAGATTACTCGATAACTGTAGCAACACAACTGTTAATGTAACAAATTGTATTGTTTTGAATATTTCTAATGGTGTTTCATTTTATATAGCGGTACATTTTGTGATTATTATATCTATTTCGAAAGTTTTTCAAGTCCAAAATAAGCCCATGGGCTTTTTACCTCCAATTCAAATGAAAGGACTGATAACAATGAAATTAATACACGCAAGATATAACCCGATGCACAATAGCATCGACATTAACCACTATGACGGCTACATTCTCCGGATTGACTGCAATCAGGCAGAATCCGGGATACAGACCACTCCTAATTCCCAACGGTGTCTGAATTCCCTGGCGATTGATAATCCGCTGGAATATGCAAGACTTGCTCTGGATGGCGAGATGCAGGCATGGGTGGATGCGGAGGATAGTTTGGATCCTTTCTAAACTCCTTATCTATATAGTTGTAAACGAATGGCTCATTCGAGCCATCCGCTTCTTAATTTTCACTAAATGCTTCTTTCATCGCTATTGTTCCCAATATCACTGCCAATTTTCTCAAATCAATTTTTGTTTCTTTGTCAATTCTTCTATAGAACAAATAAAAGAATTTTTCTCTAGAGCTCTTTTCTGCTTTAAGCGTATTTGTGACCTTCTCAAAATAGCATGGTTTCTGCAATGTATTAAATTCAATTTGAATTTTGGCGAATGCATCTTTTGCAAAACCACTATTAAACTGATTGGCTTTTAGAATAACAAAATCAAAAGCAATTCCTTCTTCCTCTGCAAATGACTTTAAAGCTTCCAACCATTGCAAATGTCTTCTTTTTTCGGAAATCATTGCTTCTATATTTTCTTTTTTTGTTAACACCTTAGAATGCAACGCTTGAGCATTCTCTATGTCTCTTTTACAGGCATTCAAAGCATTTTCATTAATTTCTTGTGATTTGCATACAAAGTTCAAGTACTTACATAATCCTTCCAGACCATTTTCAACTATTTCAAAGATAGTATCCGTATAACCGACATTAAAAATCGCTTTATATTCCGCTTCAGACTTCCACAAAGGATGTCTTCTATCTTTTCTCTGAAAATACTCTTTTCCAGAGTCACTATCTAAGTTTTTCATCAAAAAAGTGATATCTGCATCACACAACAAAGATACCTTATAATTCTCAAAAATTTCTATACCATTTTCAGTTAATGCATCATAAGAAAATAAGTTAATATGTACATACTTGTTTTTTAACGCTTCTATTGCACTCTGTAACAAATATGATTCATATTGTACAACCGGATGATTTTGTATCCACTTACGTTCTGCATCATGTGCATATACTACATTTTCAATGACACTAATTGCGCCTTTTGTATATACAACTTGATATACTTGTTCTTCTTTTCGAAGCTTAATACTTTGAAGTAGTCGTACATAATCTATGGACACAGTATCAAATCCCGTTATGTAAGCATCTCTTATTAGATAATCTAATTTATCAACATCTATTACTGATGAATTCAGCAAAGAAATTATGCAATTAAGAAAAGAATATTTTGAATCCCCCTTCTTTACATAAGGATAGCCTAATATACATCTTGCGAATAAACTTTTCTCTTCGTCATTTTTAAACAAAAAATCATAATCTCTAAGTGCAACAATCACACTCATAAGTTCGTGCGGTGCAGCTTTATAATTTTTACTTTTAATTTCTTCATCTAAGTCTGCATCTGCTGTAAGTTCGACAATCTTTTTATGGAGTAGATCTCTTTTTCCTTTTTCAAGATAATACTCTTCCCCTGTATGCGAAAAGGGTGCATGTCCTAAATCATGCAACAAACATGCAATTTCAAAGATTTCCAGAATCCTTTCAATCTGTTCTATTTCCACATATTCATTCTTACGATTACCGATACTTTTTGAAACAATGCATCCCAAATGATACACTCCCAACGAATGTACAAAACGATTATGCACCGCAGAAGAATATAACGGAGAGTAACTAGTCTGAATAACATTTCTTAGACGCTGAAATCCAGCTGTATCTACAATATTCGAGATAATTGATTCATCAATGTCTATATACCCATATATAGGATCTTTAAAACGTTTATTCTTTGTCAAGCAGAAACCCCCAATGCACTAACGGAAACTCTATCCATAAATGCTAACATAACATCAACTGATAAATATCCTCTAAATTTTTCCCATAATTGACTAACTGAGACACCTTCTTTTAATCGAATTCCTTCATCTATGCCACTTGAAAATAATTCAAAATAATCTGAATAATCATGTAAAAAATCATTTGTACGCTCTTTAGATAATACCAGCACTGCCTGTTCTTGTTTATCATTTAAATACTTTATCACTTGGGCTCCATATTCATCTAATTGTTTAAACAAAACTTCTCTTTTTTCCGATTTCTCAACCAGCTCTATTAACGCATTCGCTACTAAATCTTCAATGCCAATATAAATACACATAAAGAACCCTCCATTTTTATACTAGTCCTTATATTCTACCATCATTCACTTCTGAAAACAATATGAAACTTACTCAAATTATAATATGCTTCATATCTGCTATTGTATACACTGTCTTAAAAATTAAGAAAATTTTTAGCAAGCCTTATCACAAACCGATAAGGCTTGTCTACATTACTACCTTTAAAATAAAATTAGCGCAATCTGCCACGTTCACGTTCTCTTTCAGTCTGACGAGTTCTCACTTTAACATTATCCTTCACTTTAGAATATAACTCTATATCCTCCTGCCCGTCATATGAAAATGTTATTACTAAGGCGTATTCCTGCGGCACCTCTTGTTCTACATATTTGAATTTCTCTTTACCTGTAACTAAAATATATATGTAAGGTTCGTTATCGTCCCACAGCAAATCGCTTCCACCCCTAGCAGACTTATACCATATACGCTGTTGTAATGTACCCTTGTTAATCTCCGTATATCCTGGCGAAAAATCTGCTTTGTTAGCATTAGGCAAACTTTCCAAGTCATCTTCTTCGTCTTTTCCCGAATCTTTCTTAGCCTTATACTGCAACAAAGTATCTTCATCAATTTTCCTAAAAACTTCAAACCACAAGTTATTTGTAAGATATTCTTTTCGGCTCATTCGTGTAATAGGATTATATGCCAAACTTATTGCAATAGACTTTTCTGCTTTTACTTGTAAAAATTCCTTGGGCACTGGTATTTTATAAAGATGAAACGAGCGTAGCGAAAGTCTATCCTCTGTAAATAGCGTAACTCTATTATAGTCCGAGTACAAAATATTTTCGTTTGCTTTTCCAAACCCATACAAACGCATTTTTCGCTCTTGCTTCGGATTCGTATTCCCTGAATATAATGCATCTGTAGATTTTTCTCCCCACTCAGTCATGCTATCATTGTATCTAGCTGAATTTACAAATATTGCTCGTATTAAATTTGCAGAGGGTTTCATCCCTAACTGTTTTTCCAACGCTCTTTCAATCCTTGCTACAAGATGCGTTGCGTGAGGTGCCGAGAAACTTGTACCACAATATCCTTTAAATATTTTTTCATTCGTATTATTTAAAGTTGGCTCCAACAATGCCATATCTTTTTTGTGCCATCTATTTCTTCCTCGCACTACCTGATTCACCGCAAAATTACCACCGTAATCTACAACATCTGGTTTAACAGCACGATTCACACCTTTTCCTATCCTTGTAAAAACAGATAGATAGTCCTTTTTACCAGCCGAAATGCTTGCTATACCACGAGGATTTAAAGCCGGTTCATCAAATCTTGTAATAGAACCAACTGTTATCCCTAGTGCAGCCGTTGCAGGATCAATCAAACGATGCTCCGACATAAAAAGCTGATTTCTACAATGTTCCATCAATTCATCTCTCGATGTGAAATCATTCAATACTGGTTCTGATACATTTCCTGCACTTATTACTACAATAACATCCAGTTCTCTTGCCAAATGATCTAACATTTCAGCCCAAGCAAATTGTCTTCCTCCACAGTATAAATGTTCTGCATCCCCAGCTGATAAATTAAAAATTCTACAACCATACTCTTTATGAAAATATCTAATTGCCTCACTAACAATTTGCTCTGGTCGTTTATCCTCTGGAAAACATGGATTTCCATCTATGTCATGCATAATTTTCCCATTACAAATTCTTACCAAAGGCCTAAAGGTGTGAGTTTGCAAACATTGATCAAAATCTCCATACACAACAATTCCTGCCACGCCTGTTCCATGTCCATTCATATCCGTTGTTGTTCCTTCTGTAGTATCGAATTCTTCTTCAGCCACAACAACATTTTCTAGCAAAGGATTCCCCGTAAAAACACCGGAATCCAAAACAGCCGCCAATGGCGCGTCATCTCCCAATTCATTTTCCACTACCGGAGTGTAGTCCCATTGATATAACTCATACGGTTCTACTGATACACTGCTAAACGGCAATTCTACCAATGCAATAATATCCATATCTAACAAAGCATTTAACGTAAACTCATTTACCAATGCTCTTCCAAGAAGCATACTCGGAATCTGAAACAAATCTCCAATCAATTTACTTTCACCGGTTCCTAGCACCTGATTAATTTGTCTCTCAACTTCTGTGGCAATTAAATTCTCACCATTAAACCAAACATCTATGTTGACAATAAAATAACCTTCTGGCAATTGCACAGAACCTGCAAAGCATTCTTTTAAGCGAACGCCAATTCTATCCTCTCTTGTTACTGTTCTTATGTTTTCAATACAACTAAAAATATCTCTTCGTTTTGCGTATGTTAATACAGCTGCTTCTTCATCATCTGCTTCCCATAATCCTCGTTCCTGGTTAAATATTCGAATATCCTCTAATGTATCAAACTGAACAACTAGCCTAGAATTATTACTATTGGGTATAGCTATTTCTTCCACCAAATGCATATTGAAATTACGCAGCATATGCTCCAATAAATCTGGAGATAATGCATCACTTGTCAACTCTAATACAACCAGATTCTCAGATTGTATTCCTATATCGCGTCGTTTGGAGACTATTTGAGACAATGAATCGTCTAATTGCGCTCTTAATTTTTTTCCATGTTGTTCTCTATCTCTTATTGGCGGACGTGGAGCACCATAATTAGGCTTAAATTTATATGGTCTTATCGCATCTTCACGCATTATCTCAATATAATCGTATTTCGACATCCCATTACCTCCCCTTTAATATTGGGTTTTCCTTAAAGCGACATTCATCTCTTGCTTCAATATTGCATATTCTACATCATGTTTTGTATAAAGCTTTCTTCCCTCTAAAATACATTGCTTCATTATAATTTGACTCGATTTCTCAACATCAGAATGCGAAAAGCCCTCCATTTTTCCTAAATATTCTTCTATCACATGCTCCGGGCCATTCAATTTCCTTAATTTCATTTTAAATAACTTTATCTTTTCTTCATTTGTCGGCATATCAAAACGAAGCGTTTCATCGAACCGTCTCCATATAGCATAGTCTAAAGATTCTTCAAAATTAGTCGCAGCAATAATTAATGATCTGCCTTTATAATTATCAATCTGTTGTAAGAATGCATTTACAACACGTTTTATTTCACCATGTTCTGTAGAATCATTTCGACTTCTTGCTATTGCATCAAACTCATCAAAAAATATTAGCCAACTATCTTGTTTTGCATAATCGAAAACTTTTCTAATATTGCTTGCCGTTTCGCCCAAATACGACGAGATTAATGCATCAAACCTAACATAAAGCATAGGTATTCCCAACTCACCAGCCAAGGCTTGTGCTGCCAATGTTTTACCACAACCTGGTGGTCCATAAAACAAAGCTCTTCGTGTTGGGAAAACTCCATTACTAACCAATACATCCCAATTACTAAACTCCTTTATTATTTGTTCTAACTGCATTATTTTATCGTCAGATACAATTAAATCAGTGAAATATTTTTCCGGATATATCACTTCCACCAATGGCATATCCTTATCCTTATCTTTTGGAGCATTAAACGAAGCCATCGTTGTCTTTTTTGTCTGATAGTTTCCATTCAGAATCAATTTCAAATCATCCGCTAAAATACCATGATTTTTCTTCTTTTCATCCTCGATTATTTCTGATGCAACTGCATAAAACATGTCTTTATCATCTTGCTTGAAACTACTAAATAATTTTTTTAGCAAATCCGCCCTAGCCATTACAACTCTCCTTTCAAATTAGCATATCTAATAACATTGCAATGCTAAAGTGCTTCTAAGTATTCTATTACAATCTTATCTATATCTTTACGCTTGCAAAATTCTATCAGACAAACAATTGCTAATTTTTTAGGAATTCTATGTCCATTTTCCCACCTATTTACAGTAGAAAAACTTACATTCAACTCATGTGCAAGCTGTTCTTGTGTTATGCCCAATTGATTTCTAATAGCTTTAATAATTTCATTAAAAGTCATAGGTTTTCCCTCCACTTTTAATATAGCACATGCTATAGCATCTAACAATCCATTTTTGATATATTCTAACATTTTCCCAAATAATCTCTCATCCCCCATACGGACAATAATGCTCTGCCTTCGACTGAAACTCCTTCAAATCACAAATCTTCATATCCGCATCAAACTCTGCAATGGCAACTCCATCAAAGCCATCCACATCGCCCTCGTAGTCGCACTTAAAATATCATTCCACAAGGGCTTGCAAGAAAAGCGGCATGAAAAAGATTCGTATCCACGACATCCGCCACTCCCACGCCAGCTATCTTATCAACTTGGGATGCGCACCACTACTCATATCAGAACGGTTAGGGCACGAAAAAGTACAGACCACCTTAAGCACCTACTCCCACCTGTATCCGAATAAGCATCAGGAAGTGGTGGATATGATACAAAACCAGCATAAAAAGGATATGGCAACATCCGATGTAACTGCCCCGGCAGAAGCATCGGAAATACCAATACCACAGGACAAAAGGGTCAATGTCGTAAATCCAAAGGATAAAATAAGCCCACAGCAAGTCCACGAAAATGACTTAAGCCCATGCGTCGGCTTCAACCGACGCACATAAAAAGGCTCAACCCCTTGTAAACAAAGGGCTGAGCCAATTAAGTCAATTGATACTATGAGAGTATTTAATTACTCGATAACTGTAGCAACACGTCCAGATCCTACTGTACGTCCACCCTCACGTTATTTGAATACCGTATTTCTGCATATTTTCTATGCTTTTAGGTGGCAAAATCTGCAGAAAACTGCTGTTTTTGCATACTGTATTTTTATTTGCTTAAGTTCTTGGCACCGTTTTGGCACCGTAGGTACTTCATCTTCCTTTACTACTATAAAATTTGAATTTATCTTAGTGCATCTCTTAACTGCCACAGACCACTTTGGATATTTGCTCCTGCACCCTCGATAGCACCCGCTATAATGATTGCGGCAACTATAATTGCAATCGCAATAATAATTTTACCTATTAGATGTTGATATTCTTTCATAGTTATGTCTCCTTTCAAATTCTAAGTTGATCTAATTCTCTTTTTTTATTATATCATTTCATTGTTCCTTTTTCTATACAATTTTCAAAAGGGCAGTCCGAAGACCGCCCTATCTATTACACATATACTATATCTCTCAACACCACTTCTTCCGCACAGTGCCAGATATTGTTCATCATTCCTACCCACTGCATTTGATTCTCCAACTTCAACTGCTCCGTCACTCCCTGCTTTGCTTTCATCTGTTCCACCAATCGCTCCATCATCTGATAACATTCTTCGTCCGTCTGGTGCAGATATTCATTTAAA
>ERZ773145.270-NODE-270-length-53009-cov-41.117272_pt1 | contig 53009 bp, 52 predicted proteins | sample MGYA00580848_ERZ773145 | MGnify/ENA primary metagenome ERZ773145 (study PRJEB29015, sample SAMEA2737858) | human gut metagenome | biome: human gut; feature: human-associated habitat; material: faeces | place: China | collected 2012 ... | reverse complement strand
AACCTCGCACGTTGGCGTTCATTCAGTTCATTGTTCAGTTTTCAAAGGTCATCGTGTCATCGCCTCATCGCGACGACTTGTATATCTTACCAGACGTTCCCCATCTTGTCAACACATTTTCCAAAAAAACTTGAAATAATTCCCATTCGTCCCTATATATCGATGTTAGTAACAAGAAATCCGTAGTTAGTCCCCGAATACGAGAAAATTCCTATAATGGTATTATATAATATAAACAGGCCAGTAGAACCACCTCACAACTACAACCTAAACCCTTTCACAATCATCACGGAAACAGCCCCGCCAGGTCCTCCTTCCCCAGCAGGGCTGTTTTCGCACGCCACAATGCCTCTTCAAAAAAAATCAGAAAAATTTAAAAAAAGTGTTGACAACTATAGGCCTCGTGAATATAATATAAGAGTACTTGCCACTATAGCTCAGCTGGCAGAGCATCTCATTCGTAATGAGAGGGTCGTAGGTTCGAATCCTATTAGTGGCTCCAATAAAATCAAGGCTTCCGAGAAATCGGAAGCCTTTTTTCTTTGTTTATGGCGTTATCTGGCGGCGCTATCAAAGAAATATAGTCACTTTTATATTGCATAAAAAAAAGAAAGCTACCAATAATGGTAACTTTCTACTAGAGGCGTCTAGAAAACGTCTCTTTTTTTATATATTTTTCGCCCTACATACTTCTTCCAAGTCCCAAATCGGTTGAGGAGCAGGAACATCTGCTACCATGCTTGCCGGGAGTCCTAACCTAGAATTATTATTAAATAGCTCATTATATTGTATCATCAATTCTTGGTTAAGCTCGGAAAGCTGTAAAGTAAGTTTTTCACCATCTGAAGTGGGATGCTTTATAATCAAAGACCGATTGATAATATCATATTTAAAACAATTCAACCAAAAGATAATATTGGCACGCACGCCTAATGGATAGTATATGGGACGCTTTTCCTCGTTTTGATATTCTTCAGGAATCTGTATTTCAAAGCAAGGCAAAGCAATAAAGTTCTCTTTTTCTGAAAAAGGTATAACCAGTGGCAACAGGGCTCTTTCCAATAACAATATCAAACTTTCATCATAAGGCTTCTCACGTCTACCGGAAATCCAATCCAAAGATACGGCAAACAAATCCGCTACGCTTTGTAAAGCAGCTACCGTAGGAATTCTCTTTTGTATTTCCCAATAACCAATAGCAGCAGCCCCAATCGGTACAGCTAGTGAAGTAAGATGAGATAATCTCACCTGCGTAAGTCCATATGTAGTACGCAACATTTTGACTCTGTTAGACAAAACATCCCCATTATACACAAAAATCACTTCCCTAAAAAAATCTACAATATGCCCTTGACTTATAAACCACTAAAGTTGTATTATATCTATAGGATATTTAATCCAACTTTAGTGGTTTCGTATGCGCTATAAAAATAACCATTATATATTATAGCATAAGAAAGGCATGGTGAATATGAAAAAAACGTTATTTACGGTAAATCAGGCTTGGGAAGTTTTTGGCGGAACAATAAGCAGAACCTTCCTGTACAAGATGATGCGCACCGGCCAAATCCCATGCGTCCAAATCGGTCATCGCAAGCTAATCTCTGGCGCCTGGGTCGAAAAAATCTTAAAAGAAGCCGAAAAAATGGAGGTGTAAAAAAATGCACAGAAGTAACGGCAGTGGTACTTACTGGCAAGACAAATCAACCGGACGCTGGTGTTGGCAAAGCCAAGAAACTGGCCGGGACGGCATACCCCATCGAAAAAAAATCACGGCTAAATCGCTAGAGGTCTTAACTCAGAGGGTGACCACCTACCGGCAACAGAAATCTCAAAATCTCCCAACCGATGAGCTCACAGTTGAGCAATGGGCAAAGGTTTTCTTGCAATCCGGAAAATCCACGTGGAAAGGCAAGACATACCGTAATTACCGCGGAGCGCTCAAAAACCATATTGTCCCAGCTTTCCGTACACGAAAGCTGGCCACCCTCAGGCCATATGAAATCCAACAATGGTTACAAGAGCTCCTCGAACGTCCCTTGTCGATATCAACAGTACTCACGATACGGCGAATCTTCGAAGTCATCCTGTCCGAAGCCGTTCGCAACGGATTGATTGATAAGAATCCAGTGCGCTTAGCGCGACCTCCAAAGTATAAGAAGAAGCCCATCCGAATCATGAGCCTCGAACAAATGCAGGAACTCTTGCGTCTGGCAAAAACCAAAGCCTATGAAGGGTCCAACAACATTGGTACTGACTACCTTCAAAAGATGTATTACGTCTTTATTTACCTCGGAGCCATGACCGGATGCCGAGCCGGGGAGCTAGCGGCTTTGACCTGGCCAGATTTCCAGGAGGGCAGGCTAAACATCCACAACAACCTGACCGTAGACCACGACGGACGACAGATCATCGCCGACCCGAAGTCAGAGACATCCCGGCGTACCCTGGCCCTCGACCTGGATACAAGCCATTTGCTAGTCAAATGGCGCCAATATCAACTCGGCTACCGGCACACGGTAGGGACGTATTACGCCGACGAGCGCCAACTGATTTTTGCCAACGCGGCCGGAGGCTTTGTCTCCGTGAGCAATCTGATTCGGCGGTACTGGCATCCACTACTGCACGAGGCAGGTTTGCCCACCATGGGGCTACACAGTTTGCGCAAGTTCCACGCCTCGTACCTGGCCAAGGCCGGCATCGCTCTGCCCGAAATCGCGGCTCGACTTGGTCATGCCGACTGCACGGTCCTAAATCGTTACTATCTGACGACCGTCTCGGATCAGAGGGACATCATCAATGCTCTGGCCCATTTTGATACTGGGCCAAAACCCAAGACGCAAAAAAATCCGCCCGATGCTGCAACATCGAACGGATCGAACTGTGGCCAAAATAATCCAACTCAACCACACTCTAATCATACCATATACCACCTGCCTTGCAAAGGCGGTGAGCAATAAATGAATCGCGCCGATAATAACACCACACCATGGAACTGGCCCGTCGTAGACCTGGACATCCGTCACGGACAACAGCGCACGATTCCCATCCCATCGGCCCTTGAAAACGTCGAATACGCCTTGAACCAGCTGAATATCCGGGTCCGGTATAACCAAATGACCAAAGAGATTGAGCTGACTGGCGGCAATCTGTTAACCAATGCCTCACTGGATGTCGGGATCACACAGCTTCGCAGCCAGCTGACAGCCCATCACCTACGGATCAGTAAGACCGAGACATGGGATGCCGTCTCAGCCATTGCGGCCAAGCACCCCTACAGCCCCGTCTGTGAGTACCTGCGAGAATGTCGCAAAAATTGGGATGGTAAAGCCCATATCGATGACCTTTTCTGCTTGTTAAAGTTGGACCCAAAAGTCCAGCAAAATACCGATTTTTGTAAAACATTGCTGGAAAAATGGCTTATATCTGCGGTCAGACTTGCTTTTAATAAAGGTGATATAGCGGCACAGGGCGTGCTGATTCTGGTAGGGCCGCAAGGCATCGGCAAAACCCGGTTCCTGTACCGATTGCTCCCCCATTCCGACTGGGGCGCCGACGGAATCACCTTAGACCCCGGATCCCGCGATGACACCATGCGCGTCATGAGATTTTGGATCGTTGAACTCGGAGAAGTCGGCAACACGCTCCGCAAAGAGCGGATGGATGCGCTTAAACAATACATTACTCAAAAACAAGATGTTTTTAGAAAACCCTACGCCCGTTCCGCTGAAATGATACCACGTCGGACGGTCTTCATTGGAACGGTCAACGAGCTCCCAGGGGAGGGATTCCTCCGCGACCTCACTGGCAACCGTCGCTATTGGCCCATCGCCATCACCCAGGTGCTGGATCTCCCCTTGGACCGAGATCAGCTATGGGGCTATATCATGCATCGTGTCTTCGACTGCCAGGCGCCGCACTATCTCAATGCCGCTGAACTGGCCCAGCTCGAATTGTTGAACACGCAACATCTCCTGCTCTCGACAGAGGAGCGCCTGCTACTGGATTCCCTAGACTGGAACGCCTCAATGGACCACTGGCATAGAATGACGGCCACCGACCTATGCGACGAGATTAATATCGGCCCGCAAAATAACCGAAAAGTCGGCCGCGCCTTACAAAACATCGCTCGCCGTGATTCGCGGCTGAAAACGCCAAGCAATCATCATCACCGGGAGTACCTCGTCCCACCTACGAAGACCCCATCTTGGGCTTCACCTGATCGGACAGAAGAAAGCGGGACAGCCCCTTGAACCGTCAATGTCCCCCCCACCGAACCGGATAAAATACACTCTCCCCCGTCTCGGGGACATGGGGACATTGATTCCCAAAAACTATTCTAGATTAATAAAAAATAAGTACACAGGGGGACGGCCGCCCTTGATAGCCCTAACGTCCCCACCCCCGATTCTGTGTACTTCCGGGGGTACAGGGGGCTATGCCCCCTGTGGTTGGGAATTGTGCCACCTCGACACAACGACGGTTGACTTGAACACCTGCGGCAGCCGTTTCACTTATCTCCCATTGGGGAAATCCCCCTTCCAGTATCAGCCGCCCTTGTCGGCTCTATGTTTTTTATTACGAAAGCGAGTGAGTAATTATGTCCACTAAACGCCGGGGTCGTAAGCCCCTAAATATTCCCGAACAAGACAAACGTCGCACTTGTTCGATTCGGGCCTCCAAAACTGAATACGAAATCGTCAAAGTGTTTGTAAAATTACTCCGCCAAGATATGGCAAAATGTCGTGTTTTTTTAGGCCTCGCACAACCATCAGAGGCCGTATGCTCACCCACCCCATCGACCTCCGAATCCGGGGCAGCTGAGTCTGGGGCATCCGCTGACTCGGGTCTGACACCGGAACAGCAAATCGTCTTCGCTGCCATGGTGGACGGGCATAATGTGTTCCTTAGCGGCGGTGCCGGCACTGGGAAAACTTACCTCTTGGAGCATTTCATTCAGTATGCTCAAGGTGAAGGGAAAACCGTATTACGTATGGCGCCAACGGGTATTGCGGCACGCATCATCCATGGTACGACTATCCATCGGGCCATTCACGCTCCTACTACCGTTATCGGGCCCGATAATTTCCAGTCTTCCAGCTATGCCCAACAAATGGGGAAAAAAGTCTATGAGGTAATCGCCCGAACCGACATAATCATTGTCGACGAGATATCGATGTGCCGCAGTGACCTCTTTGCTTATTTGTCAAAAATCATCTTGGCCGAAGCGCAACCCCATGTCCCTTTCCGTTTTGACGCCAAAGAGGATAGTCCTAAAAACAGCCAAGAACTTACGCCGATACGGCATCAAATACAGCTTATACTTTGTGGTGACTTCGCTCAGTTACCGCCTATCATCGGTAAAGACAGTCGAGAAGTCTGGCGACGTTGCTATCCCGAAAATGAGGCTGGCTGGCCTTTTCTGACAGCGCAATGGGATGCGCTCCAGCTAAAAATATTCGACCTAAAAAAGGTAATACGTCAAGCAGACCCTGCCTTTGCAGAAGCCTTGAACCTCATCCGGCGCGGCAATCCAGCCGGCATCCAGTATATCAATCAAAACAGCGCCAAAATGCCGCAACCAAACTGTATGACAGTCTGCACCCGGAACAGTGAAGTTGACCGAATCAACAAGGAACACTATTCGCAGCTCGACACGCAGTACCAAAAGACGTATCGCTTGGAAGAAGAAGGGGATGTCACTGACGACGACAAGCGGAATATCCCAGGTCGTTTAAAACTTACGCCGGGGGCTCGTATTCTGTTCCTAGCGAACGATACCGAAGAGAATCCACCCCGATATGCCAACGGGTCTTTCGGCACAGTAACGGCCACAAAAATGGACTCTGTCATGGTCGAATTGGACAGCGGCAGCTCCGAAATAGAGGTAAAACGCAAAGTCTGGCAAGTAACCCGGCCCGTCTTGATTGAGGATGAGGATACCGGCGAAAAAAAGGTAGAAGAAAAAGTGGTTGGGAAGTTCTCTCAAATCCCTGTAACACTTGGCTGGGCCATCACCATCCACAAGAGTCAAGGCCAATCGTATGACGCCATGAACGTCGATCCGGCGAATATATTCGCGCCCGGCCAGTTGTACGTTGCTTTGTCACGCTGTAAAGATGTGCACAAATTGCACTTATCTCGTCCCCTCGTTCCATCCGATGTAATAACGTCCGATGCCGTAAAGCGCTTTTACGGCTGGACCGAACAAGGTGTTGATTCGCAAAAGGAAGGAGAATAAATGGATGACACCGACCCAGAAAGACTTTCTCACGATTTTCCATTCGCTGTGCCGACTACATGGCGTAATACGTCTTCACCGTTCCATTTGCGATTGGAATGATGGAGAAATACTTTCAATTAAAATGGTGACGTCGAATCACTGGATTGTCACCTATGCGTCCGGATCGTATTACCATTATGATCTCCGGGACGCTACGTGGTACTGATCCTCTGCCCCACGCCGATAACGCATCGACGTTTTACCTATCTCCCGGCCTGCTCCATGGTCATCGGTCGTCGGCAGTCCGGGGATTATCGTGTATTTTTTCTGATGGCGTGGGGGGCATCTTTGGCAAGTTCCCTATTTGGCCAGCCACTGGCTGGTCAAACAGAACTTGCGAGGGGCGCTGCCCCTTCGAACCCCGGCCCCAAATGCAAAATAAGGAGGTTTTCCTAATGGCTAAAGGTAAGCGGACCCGGCCTTATGGCCTGTCCATTCGCATGACTGCTGAAGAAAGGAAGGCAGTCCAAAAACGAATCAAAGAATCGGGAAGGTCGCAAAGAGATTTCGTTCTTCACGCTCTTTTGTCGATACCTATTATCAATAATTATGGATTGCAATCCCTGCTTCCAGAAATCCGGCGCATTGGCAACAACCTGAATCAGATGGCCCGCAGCTGTAACCAGGGAAAGCATCCAGCGTATGTTGAAATCGTCGCTATGCGGAAGGAGCTGAGTCAGCTATGGCAATCATTAAGGCAGCTCAATCAGGAACATCTTTGAAGCGTATTATTAATTACGTAACACAGCCCAAGAAGACGGAAGAGCATTTAATGGCCGGCATTGATTGCGACCCACAAAACGCCTATGACGACATGATGCTGACGAAAGAGCTGTTCCATAAGACGAACGGTCGGCAGTACAAGCATTTCATCTATTCGTTCCCGCCAGGGGAAGCCATTACGCCAGAGCAGGTGCTGGAAAACGCACAGCGTCTCGTGACGGAAACGCCGGCACTGCAAGGCTATCAGGCCCTCATCGCTGTGCACCAGGACCGGAAGCATATCCACGCCCATATTGTCGTCAATTCCGTCCATACTGAAACGGGGTATAAGCTGCAATGGTCCAAGCAGGACCTGGCGGATCTGAAAGAACGCTGTAATACCCTATCGCAGGCCCAGGGACTCTCAGTGCCCGAAAAAGGGCCGGATATCACTGCTTGGACTATGCCCAAGCAACAAGCCTTGGCCAAGGCCTTAGCAGGTCAATATCAGAGTTATTACCTCAGGATGGCCGATGCCATCTCAGCATGTCAAAGCCAATCCGTAAGCCGGGCAGACTTCGTCCAGCTGATGGATGAAAAGGGGATCCAGGTCCATTGGACAGACAAGCGGAAGCACATTACTTTTGTTGACGCCGAAGGGCATAAGGTACGAGATAGTAATTTTGAAAAGACTTTGAAAATCCCCTGCTCCAAAGATTCTTTGGAAGCCCATTTCGCTGAAAACGCGAAGAATGTCCAAGCCCTGAAGAAGTTGCAAGACGAAGCAGCTAAAACTGAAAAGCCGTCGCTCTGGAAATCGCTTACGCAATCCATTACGCAGACCGTTTCTGCCTGGCGAAAACAGCACCAAGAAGCGACAACCCAGGAAGCCCTACAGATTGCTGCTCAAACTTTGATTATGACCGAAAAGGAGGTATCCCCAAATGAAATACCAGCCACCATCCGCACAAACGGAAGAATCAGCCCGTCAACGCTTGATTGCGGAACTCCAGAACAAGGTAGAAAGACAAACAGCCGAGATTCGGGAACTGAAGAAAGAGAATGCACAACTTTGTCAGGAGATAGACGACCAGAATCACGACATGCAAATCATCAGCGAAAGCACTATCTCTCTTCGACGAGAAATAACGCAAGGAAAAGCCGAGACCAAGGTATGGAAAGATAGATATGACCGGAGTCGTCAAGGTAAAGGATTTTCCATGCGCTGGAGCCTAATCCTGATAGGCTTGCTGCTTTACAGTCTTTGGATGACGGTCTATTTCATCCCCACTACCCAGACCTTCCAATCTATACGGTCATTCATGAAATCCATAACGCTCACTGATTATGTATTGGCTGGCGTAATGCTATTTCTGGGAGTTTTGTTACTGTATTACTTTATAGGTAAGATTCATAAATTTTTTTGTGGCTATTGACTACGAAAGGTGGTTTTAAAAATATGAAATTGAGCAAACTTTGGGAAGAAGCCCTTTGGGAAGAAGATTATCCAACGGAAAAAAAATCATATTGGGTAAAATTGAATGTGAATTCGCAACAAAAAGATGAAATCTATGTCTCGGATACGGTATTTAAAGCTATAGACGCAGGACTATTCGCTGAGGATTTTGTTGCGAACTCTTTAAATCGGTATTCGCACAAAGATATGAGCATAGCGAGTAAAACCTATAAAAAAGAGGACATGCAAGAACTTTGCGAGTTCCTAAAAAATACAAAAGAAACAACAGGTGCAAAAAAAGTCGGGTGCTATTTAGCTCCGCATTCGGGAGAAAAACCAATAGACCTTTTCGCCGCATGCTTCGATTATGCATTGTGTATTTCACATATACCCGGCAGAAATAACATTCTATCTAATGAGCATCAGCCTCCTTGCTACTTGATGTGGACTTTGTTGGATGTTTTGCACGGGGAAATTTTTCAGGACGTAGTCGGATGGTATCCCTTTGGGAAAGATATTGTGAAAATTGATAACCGTGTAGTCGATGAAATATCCGACTTTGGATTATCCTCGCTCGTTAAAGTACATCAGCGTTCTTGTAAATGGGTCTATGGCAAACCCGTCGAAGCTTTTTTGTCAAAGCAAATTGTTGTGGGAATAATATATACGTTGTTTGTTATTCCAGTGGAAACTGGTGGTATTACACAACACCACGCTGGAACATAAGCCGTGATAAGTCCTAACGAAAATGTGACCTAACCTAGGGTGCTTTTTCGCGCGTCATTCTAAACGGACCTGTGCCGCCGGCAAGGGTAAAATGTACAGCAAGCTGCCCCTGCCTCTGGCCCAGGTCCGTTTTTTCATTTTGCGCAAAAAGCAAACCATTGTGGTGTTAAACAAAGGAGTGGGTTCACATGACAACAACAACCAATACGTATACCAGACAGGACAATCCTACCTCTTCCTATTTTCATTTACCAATTCTCCTACATCCAGACCAGACAGCCATGGACCTGTTGCAACATACGCAGGATACATACCGGGATGCCTGCCTGGATATTGTGAAATTTTTTGAAGAAAGGAATATAGATATCGCCGTGTTCGAAAAACAATACTGGGAATACAGAAATAAGGGGGAAATCCATTCAGAAGAAGATAAGAGTATAAATCAGGTAAAAAGAATCAGTCACCAGATAAGCTACCGGCTGAACCAACGTTTTAAACTTCGTATAAAGTATGGCCAATACCCATTAGCTACCGTGATGTCAGCATATCGGCAAGCGAAGAACCAGCACAAGGAATTTAACCTTGAGCATTCTCGACACCTTTCTGTTCGGCTCATTCCAGGACGTTCGTACGATATCCATTTTCAGGCAGATAATGACGCGGATTCTTTTACCTGTGTACTCCGTATTGGCAAAAAGGTAACGGTGAAATTCTCATTGCCCGCTGGCATTCCCTTACCGCCGAGTTCCTGGAAGTCAAAGATGGCTTTCCTTGAGTACAAACATGGTACGTGGATGATGAGAATCGCCTTTAGGAAGCCGGAAATAACATCTTTCGAACAAGTATCCCGCATTGTCGGGGTTGATAGAGGTATCATCAATATTGCCACTACGTATACACCAGGAAATGCCAAGCGGTATTCCAGAAAAGAATATTTGCTGGATTGCGGTTCTTCGTCACCCCAGGATAAAGGCGAGCAAGCGCTTGCCGCCAATATCAAAATCGCGCGAGAAATCGTAAGCCAGGAACCAGCGGGAACCGTTTTCGTTTTAGAAGACCTTACCTTTAAAGATGAAGAACGGCCCAGCAACTGGCCGTATAGGCATCTGGAAGACATGCTGACCTATTTTGCGGCATTGTCCGGCCAATGGATCTATACATGCTCTCCCCACGATACCAGCATAACCTGCCCCGTATGCGGTCATGTAGAAAAAGCTAACCGTTTGCATGATGAAAATCGCTTCATCTGCCAGAAATGCGGCTACGGAGCCGATGAAATTGTCGATGATGACGAAAATGCGGCCCGGAATATTTACGAACGCGGAAAAGCAAGCCTTGCAAAAGAATTCGGTAATACGCGGTATATTCGAGAAGGTAAGTCGTGATAAGTCGAAATGGAAGTCATGATAAGTTATAAAACTTTTTGAAGCTCTATTTCCTTGGATGAGCGGTTTATAAGCAGAAATAAATAGTCTGTAATTACAAGTAATTATAAAAGTAAAATCAGCTAAAGTCCAGAATAAATATGCATTAATAGTCATGCCAGATATAGTAAAAATAATATATTAAAGCTAAAACAGGTGCCGTCACATAAGGACAGCACCTATTTTTCGCTTTTATTATTGCCTACATGCATGCCTACGAGTTTATAGGAGCTATGTATTTTTACTATTTTCGCTCTGGTCCCAGACTGAATAGACTTTTTTGTTTACGCAAGTTCCAAAATTATTTTCTTATGCGGTAATTTTTCTAACAATTTCTTATAATAGCTTTGTACATGAGCATTACCTGACTAAATCAAGGTGATTCCTGGTGGCAGTTTATAATAACTAGGCATATGATCGACTTACAGAAAACAGAATCAAACCACTATTTCCTTGATTTTATCTGAACTTTTCCTTTTTACTCATTAGGTAGTGGAGTATTTCATTGTTCAATTATCTAATGCTATCGAAAACTTAATTAATTTTGAAAATTCTGAAAGCCTGTAATAATACCATCTTGAGTATAAATCAAAACAGAACCATTCTTATATACATATTGTTTAAGTTCATGTGATCCTGAAACAGTACGATTAACACTTTCAGGCGTTCCCATAACATCTTCAATTTTATTATCGGGATCACCTACATGCAACTTGCTACTGTATTCTTTAGCCTGTGCCTCCCGTTGATTCTTTTCTTCTAATTGCTGTTGCGTACTTTTTTGGGGCGCGTTCTCTTTTATTTCAGTAAGTTTATCCCCAAATTCTCCACTGAAATAAGAATCAGGAACATCTTTCAAATAATGCAAGGCCATTCTATAATCTTTTTCTGTATAATATGCTTCCATGGCGGAAGCAATATTATATATTATGTCACCATCTTTATATTTGTCAGCACTCTTACCATTAATAGAGGAGAAAGAAGCCAAATCTACTGTAGCCTGACTGTACTTGCCAGATCTCAACTCATTGAGTCCTTTTTCATAGTTAGATTCTATATGAGCTTCCTTTTCTTTTCGTTGAGTATTGATACATGATCCTAGTGCAAGACCTAGACTAATAATGATTGCCATACATACAAAACGACGAATTTTCTTGTGTGGGGTATCTTGATTAAAAGCAGGAGTCTTGCTAATATGTGTTGATTTATTCAGGTCATCTTTTTGTTGTGAAGAATAATCATTATTTCTATATTCTTCCTTTTTCTCAGTTGTATTTTTGCTGTAGCCTGTAATTTTTTCTCCACAGGATATACAAAATTTCGCATCATCAGGTAATTCAGTTCCACATTTTGGACAAAACATAATCATTCATTCCTTCTTTCATAATACAAATATTTTATGAGGTATCAATATATCACTAATACTCAATCAAAACCTCTCTATTCTAAATAATAGAACTCAACTTCATTCCATCAAACGACCAATACTGAGAGCCTCGATAAGCCCCAGACTTACTTACTTTACCCATTCTATTAAAAAGTTCTCGTGTTAAAGGTGAAAGTTTCCAGCGTTTTCCTTCAAATTCTACTTCCTTATCCGATATTACTTTTGCTGTAATTGACGGGTCGGGATTAAAATTAATTGTTTCTCCAATAAGCTGAAGTTCTACAAAAGACAAGCCACGATTTTCTTTAATATTAAAATTATTGGTCCTTCTTATTTTCTCGGGAATTGGAACCACTTCTGTCAGAAGATAATTGATAATCCATTTCGCCCTATTAGTGATAGAAGTTTTATTCCATTTTTTACGATTAGTGACTTCTTTTCGTGTAATCTGCAATCCTGCCTTGTTTTCATAAATAGCTTTTTTATAGGAAAAGGGTTTATTTCCCAGTTCCTGATTATGACGAATTAAGGTTAAATTACCAATAGTATTTACATATTCTTGATGAATAGCCTCATAATCGCTTCCTAATTCTTCTTTCCAGTCATTGTTCAACGTTTGTGGCATAATATGTTCTATTTGCATCTTTTCGTCCATTGGGCGATTCTTTGTTATTTTTTCTTCAATTAATGAAAGAATAAATCGGCAGTATTGTAAATTATAGAAATTAGCAGTTTCAAGATATCTCCCTAGTTCAATATCATTAGGAAGTCTCAAACGATTTTCCTGCTGAATCAGTATATCAAACATAGCTTTCCTTTTATCCGGAGCATTTTTTAGTTGCTCTAGGTAATTTACATACAGAGGGAAAGCCTTGTTTTCTGCCTGTACTAGTCCGAGAATACGCCTTCTAATTATGTATATTTTGAATACATGTAGTATAGATATAATATCATCGTCTATAAATTCTCCATTTCTCCATTTGTAGAGAAGTGCCATAAAAAATGAATAAGCTGTGGACACACGCAGAAATTGTAGATCCTTCAATTCATAATCAATATCCATATGCTTGGTTCGTCCACCCGGTAGAATATAGGCATATAAGTCAGCACAACTTGATAATTTTTTCATTACGGTCTCAGCGTTTAAGTCACTAAAAATTTCTTTGAATATCCTATACAATTCTTTATAGTTAGCTTCCGTTGCCTTTTTATAAGAAGCTCTTGAATGCCACTGCATGAAGTCACGAATGTAATTAGATACCTGCCCCGGTAATGTCTGTTCTATATGAAGCCAGTGTTCTTTATACAGATGCTCTTGGGTTTTACCATCAAGCCCTAGCAGTAAGTAATTTCTAACCAGATCCGCTAATGATAAAGGTTTACCCAGAGAATTCATAGATTCAAATACTTCCTGCGGATTTTCCCATTCATTTCTATCCGGCTGAAGCTCAATGGAAATTACGCTAAATTTATTGAGTCCTAAATCTATTAAATGGGCAGGAGCTTTTTCATGTCGCTCAAATTGGGTCAAGCGGTAAATAAAATAGTTATAGTTTTTATAAATCGTCGTCATTTGTTCTTTATCAGTTAGTTGATTTTGAAGTATGAGATGAACATACACAGACCAATCTGTTTCAACCTGTTTTAATTTAATTTTATATTCGTTATCCTCATCTTTGGCATTGGCGTTTCTAAGGTATTTATTATTAATAAAAGCTTTTAATGTTTCATCAGTTGTCATATCTCTCACAGCACACAAGAAGAGCATCGTAGTAGTAATTCTCTGCTGTCCATCAATGAGAACAAGTTCCTTAGTTTGTCCAAAAGGTTTTTCTGTCTGAAAGTATGTGATAGAACCGAAAAAATGTTCTGTTTTATGCCCGCTTAAATTCTTAGCATAAGTCTTAACTATATCGTCAAAGAATGTCTCACATTGTTCTTTCGTCCATTCATAATTTCTCTGGTACGGGGGAACAAAAAAAGTTACATCATTATTTGAAAGCATATCTAGTAATTTCATTTCACTCGGAATCATAAACTTATCTCCCTTTATATACATAAAACGATACTACATATATCTTTTAGCGTTTTACGTGACGAAGTATTCCGTAATATTCATCTTAGTTTTATATTTATATTACATAGTAATTATATAACAATTTATAGTTTAAACAGAGATAGTGTCAAAATATTGTGAATTTTTTTTGTAGAAAATTCGCGAACTATATTTCATATAATTATTTCGATTCTCTAAGGGGACTGCAACGAAATGGGATAAAAAGCTCATTTTGTTGCAGCCCCCCCCTTTACAGATATTGTTTTATTTCCCGCTTAGAATCCTTGCTACTTTATAGTCCTACAACTTTTATTGTACTTATATAGTACCCTTATTGTAGTCATAAGTTTTTACTGCATTATAAATTGCTTCAGATATCGAATCAGGAATAACTGGAATTTTACTATCATATTCTGGCTGAATCATTCTATCATAAAAAAAGCAAGTATACCGTCGGCACATTAAATGAGTGGAGTTAATATTTTTATAAGCTACCCAAACGCTACACGAATCGGCTTCTAAATCATAAGTTATTGATGACGGCATAATATAAACAGTTTCCACATCCGTTGATTTTATCCATTTCCATCGATTTGAATCATCACTATTCCATATACGTGGTTTATTTAATGCATCAGTAACGACATCGGATACTTTTTCCATCGATGTTTCTGGTGTAACTTCGAATGATGGAATAGCACTAGATAAAGTACTAACCGCCTCTGTTTTACCATCAACCATTGACAATTCTCGCATTGTTTTATTATCAAAATTAATTTCATACTGTTTTAGCCAAATTGTTCCATTCAACGTAACTATCTTGGTCCAAACCTTTGCGCTATCTTGTCTATCATCATATACAATTCCTTGTTTATCAACATAGGTACTAGTAGTAGAATCCGAACAAACCCAAACCCATCTTGATTCATCAGCGAAACAATTTTCTATTGAATAAAAACAAAGTATACTGAAAAATAGTATTAGTAATATTATTTTTTTTCGCAATTATTATCCCCTCTTATATAAAATTAAAATAAACGAAAAAGCTATCTGATGCCGTTACATCAAGACTTTATTTTTTATCATTTTCATGACACATCGCCTCACATTTCTCCATTATATACAAAAATACGTGCATTTCCGATGTTACAGAAATCATTATTCCAGCATCTAATATTAGTCCGTTTTTAATCTATTTGTATTTTATGACAATTTCAGTAGTTATAATATATACTGGTTGCCTATTTTGCCACTATCCAAGACGGACTGCACTCCCATTATAAAAACATTTCTAGTAATACCATCTAATCGTTTTATTTCTACTCATAATATATAAAAAATATATTCAAATGTCAAAAAAACGCAACAGATGATACGGACTTATAAAGACAAAATTTTAGCAGGATTATTTTAACGGCAGATAAAGTCTAAAAAAAACACGCATAAATATATCCTTCAAAGCGGCGCAATTTATGGCGGTATAATAGTAAAAACACCATGTAAAATCTGGAATAAAGGCTCTATAAATACAAAATATAGTATCCTGAAACCACTTATAAATACCAGATAAGTAGTGTAAACATTTACGGCTGTTCGTAATGAGAGGGTCGTAGGTTCGAATCCTATTAGTGGCTCCAAAAAATCAAGAGGCTGTCGCATATGCGACAGCCTCTTTTTGCGTTTGAAGTTGAAAGCTATCGCTTCAAACATCATACATCCAACTGCTCCTAAATCAATTTATTCTGTTTAGCCAGTTTTTCAATCATGGACAATGATAATTTGCTATACTTTGCCACTTTTTCCAAGGACATTCCATCTTTCAACAATTCGAGAGCAAATTCCAATTTACCTTCTTTTTTACCTTCTTCCTTGCCTTTCATCAGACCATCTTCGTATATTCCTTCTCCTAAGTTGCACATGACTGCCAAATCCCCCTCTCCTTCTTGTGTCAAATCAATCCCAAAATCATTATGCAAGGTTGTAATCTTTTCGCTGGCGTTCTTTGACGATTTGAACATCAAATTCAATAGATTTATCAGCTGGTCCTTGACTTTGCTGTTTCCCAGATAGACAAAGATAATGCCCATGAGGTCATAATTTTGACAAGGTTCTTTATAGCGGTGCAGCAAATGCTGTTCTTTCAGCTGATAGCGGTTGATCGCACTTTTCCCATGTGGGACTTCCATACAAATCCAATCAGGTACTTTTTGTATATGTTTTACATTTTTATAATATACCAAGTTCAAATTCAATAACTTTATGGGTAGTTTCAGAAACATCAAATTTGACGTAATCTCGCCCTTTTATATAGATTAATGTCTTTTGCCGTGGAAAAATTTGTTCTGTTTTTATGGGTTTACCATAGAATTTTATGATTTGAGATTCTGTATCATCTATCCGAATACCTCCTACACCAGGTTCAATGTTAGGGTTAGTCTGGTTTCCTGTAACACGAATAGTCCAGACTTGATTGTCGCGAGTTGTAATAATGCCATGTTCAAAAGTTATTTGTTCAATATGTAAATTCCCTTGTTGAACGGGGCCACTGGAATCTATCGCTTTTCCAAGTAAATATTCAGCGCTTATAAAATCGAGATAGTTCCCTAATCTTAAAGTCACAAACGAAAGCGTGGGAAGATGTTGATTAATTTTAACTAGTTTAGGTACCATTATTGCTAGATCGCTTGGCGTATCAGTTGCCATAGCTTTTGCACTCAAAGCAGGAAATACTGCAAAAAATAACAAGAAAAACATAAAAAAATATAAACTTATTCGTTTGAAAAATCGCATAATATGACCTCCTCTTTAAACACCTACTACTTTTTACTGTACTCCCCACGAAAACAGTTTTTATCTAATAATTCGGCCAAATCCAATTTTTTATTTGTCGAGTGGTTTGATCATTATTTGACACTTTATGTTTATTCTTAAGTGTTTTTGAACGCATTCCATGATTGACTTCACTAATCCCACCATAATTAAACATCCCGATTAATTGTCCATTCAAATTATAGACATTTATTTTAATCAGGGTATATTCATTGGTCGACCTATTGAATGCAGTATAGACATATCCAATCATTCCTTCTTTAAAATCATCACCTCTCATCCAAAATATTGCTGTATTTGTATCTATTTTTTCAACAGAATCTAAATCCAGATATATGTGCGCACCGGATTTATCCATACCTATGGATTTCCAATTTGTCGCATAAACCGGCACAGCAAATATTGCAGCAATACAAAAGACCATCAATATTTTTCTCATTGTTTTTTGCATAAAATCACAGCTCCCAATCATAAAAGTATTATCAATAAGATTATCGAATTGTCTCCACTCATAATATATAAAAAATATATTCGAATGTCAAAAAAAATTATAATAGATTTAAATTAGATAATCGGGACTTGTGAAGGAAAAATTTTAGCAGGATTATCAGGCTTTCTGTCGAAATTTATAATATAAATACTGTTTTTGTATGGGCGAAAACTTTTTTTGCATAGAAAGAAGGTTATCTTATGAAACGAATCCTTTTATTATTAGCAGTACTCATTACAATCAGTGCCCCAATATTTGCATCGGATTGGCGATATCTGACCACTTCTGCTGATGGAGACCAACTTTATATCGATATGGATAGTATGAGTCGATATGAAAGTTATACAGATGTATGGATCAAATATATAAGCCCTAGCACTATAGAAAAACAACTAGTACGAATCACACCTAATAAACGAATGGCAGTTTTAGCTTATGCTAATTATAATTCAGATGGTACACTATATGATTCTGATTCAGATACTTATTCGTATGAGTTTTATCCAATAATACCTGATAGTGTTGGTGAATCAATTTATATAGCTGTTTTTTATAGCTGATAACTTTTTACTATTTCAAGGGTGAACCATATGAAAAAAATTATTTCGCTGTTACTTTTCTGTCTGATATTGACAGCCACTTCGTTTGCAACGCCCGTAGAAAACTGGGTTACTCTTTCTAACGCCTCTGAATGGGCTGTGGAAACAAATAGTATCCGCTATGATTCAATTACGAATACAGCTGATGCCTGGGTAAAACATAATATGGATGACGGCATACGTACTATTTTATTGAGAGAACGGATATATTTCAAAACAAAGACCTACTCCCATATTACCTGGATGAAGGTTATTAATGGTCAGATAAATCAGATGGAAGACCAAACAAACTCCTTCTACGATCATAATACGCTGATAGCCCCTTTATGGATTGAAGATGACGTTGCTAATATCATTGCAAAAAAATACGGGCTACCACCAATCTATTCTTTTAATAAAAAAGAAAATCGAATAAAAAAGATTTATACTTCTCCGTCTGGAAGAGATTATTTTATTGATCAAGATTCTATAGAATTTGATTTTACAAATGATATTGCATACATATGGTGTGCTAGCCGCTCGCAAGACGACGTTTCCATGAAATTTAGTCTCTACCGATGTGATTTACGAAATAAAAACGTCTTTTGGTCAGCACCATATCCTCAGTCAAAATCTATTTCATCAATCCATAAGGAGTCAAGCAATCTTGATAAAGCCCCAATTTATAAAGCAATATTCGACTACGTAAAAAACGAATACCAAAAGCAACTCAAACAATAATGAATGTGAACAGATTGATAACTGTATATAATTCTAAATAAAAAGTTTTAAAATCAGCAAGTTAGTCTGCCTATCAACAAAACAACCATAATAAAAAATAACCGCCAATGGGGTCCTGCACAGTTGGCGGTTATTTTTGTATTTACTTCTAATTAATTTATTTTGTTTAACAAGTTCTTGAATCATGGACAACGATAGTTTGCTATACTTTGCCACTTCTTAAAGCGGCCCGCTACGCACAAGGCCATAGGCCGTGTATTTTTTTGTGTTCCACAGGACCGCGACGGCCTGCCATCTACGACCGGCAAACTGCGTTTATTTCATGAGTTTGATGCGGCAGAGCCGCATCCGTAAGGGCCTTATTTTTTGCTGGGAATTTCGGATGAATGGTATGGGGTCCGATTATTTTTTCCATACAGACGACGTCATACCAACGGTCGAATTTGTAGCCGCTGTTGTGGAAACGGCCGACCAGGGTGTAGCCAAGGCGTTGATGTTGAGTATTCCCATGGATTTCAAGGCTTTTTCCAGGGCCTCGTACAGCTTGCGGCCAATGCCGTGTTTACGGGCGTTTACATCGACGTAGATGCTCGATTCAACGGACCAGGCATAGGCTTCACGGCCATAGAATGCATGAGCATAGGCATAACCGATGACCTTGCCGTCTGTTTCGGCAACCAAGTAGGGATAGTGCCGCGAAATTTCTTGGCGGCGCCGTTCCATTTCCGCCATATCCGGCGCGGTGTATTCAAACGTAATGGCCGTCTTTTCCACATAGTGTGCGTAAATCCGGGCCAAAGCTGCCGCATCACTTTCACAGGCTGACCGAATCGTAATATTATCGCTCATGGCCGTATCACTCCTTTTCAAAGAACCCCTCAGACCGCCTTTGGCGGCCAGCTCCCCTCCCAGGGGAGCCTTAACCCTCTCAGACCGCCTTCGGCGGCCAGCTCTTCTATCATGGGAGCCTTTAAAAAAAGACTATGGCATGCTCTCAGGATTTCCATGCCATAGCCCCTGTTCCCGGTATATGATTATTTCCAGAATTCCCACCAATGGCGGTTGTCTTTTTCGGCCAGCTGCTGGCGCAGGCTGTCTCGTTCGGCCTGGACGGTGGCCAGTGTTTCCTGGAGTTGTTTGTGTTCGTCTTCGATGATACTGCCTTCTTTTTTCAGGCGGTCCAGTTCGCTCTGCAGGGCATCGGCCTGGTCCTTGTTCTGCTGAGCTTCCAGGGCTTTGACTTTGACTTCAGACAGTTCGTTCTGTTTGGCGATCAGGTTCTGCTGCAACGTAATGACCTGCTGCTGGGCCGTGTTGAGGTCCTGCTGGGCTTTGAGCAGCAAAATGCGCAGGTTGTGCGATTCTTGCTGGGCATTGGATACTTTTTCGCTTTCCAGTTCGGTAATGGTCGCCTGGTCGTGGAGGCCGCGCAGCTGGTCGAGGATGCGGACAGCTTCCGTATCGAAGGCCCATTCGCCCTTCTGCATGGTGGCGTGTTCTTCTCCGTCATGATTGATTTCGTCCAGATGTTTTTTGACGAACTGGATGATGCCCTGGCGGGTCTTGATATTATAGCGGTCCATTAAATCTCTTGTCGTAATCACGTGTTTTCTCTCCTCATGTTTACTATCTCTGTTTTTGCATTTACCTGGCTCATTTTCCCAATAAAAAAAAGGCTTAACCATGCCAGCCAGTGCAACAGCAATTCATATAAATCAATTACCTTTAGTTTACCGTATTTCAAAGAATAATGCAACGAAAAGGGGGCTGTCACATGAAGATTCCCGTCATGTGAGGCCCCATTTCAGTCGATGTGCAATTAGTATCTATCCGATTAGATGGAAAGCTGGACGAAATTCTGGCCAAAGCGCAGGTATTCGCCTTGGGGCAGTTTATAGGCTTTGGAAATGGCGTTGGCTTCTGTCGGGACTTCCGGCGTCGTTTCCAATTCGTAAGATTTGGCATAGGCACCTGCTGTGTCAGAAGCGGTCAGGCCGGATTTATCGAACTTCAAATCGCTGCCGTCATAGATGCGGATACCGATGACGATGCCGCCCTGGAGATAAGCATCCATGTGATGGTTATCATAAATCCAGCGGTCTGTTCCCTGATCTTCGGCAGTACTGCTCGGCTGGCCATAGGCAGCCGTCAGATCTTCCTGGGTCATGCCGAGGTAGACGCCGCCAATAGATTCGTAACGGTCGGCGTTGAGGGAACGGCGTAAGGGCATCTTATTGTCTACGATGAGATACTGATGGGATTTATGGCCCATGAGGTCCATCTTGATCGTCCGGTCGCCAGTCTGTTCATGAATGGTAAAGGTCCCGGTCCGCGGATAGTCATAGGTGCAGTCTTTCGGGTCCGTTACCGTACAGCCGTTGATGGTGTTGCCTTCGATGGTCATGACCAGGTTGCCCTTAGTGCTGTACCATTCACCGGCAGCCGGGTCGAGCCAGTCGACGACATTCTGGTCCGGAGCGGCCTGAGTCGTTGTCGTCACCGTAGCTGTTGCCTGCGGTTCTGCTGCCGTCGTTTCCGTCGTAGTCGTATCTTCTGCAAAGCAGACGGCTGATAAACTCATCGTCACGAGCGCACAAAGGATCATATTTTTTGCTAATTTTTTCATTCTCATTCGCTCCTCTTCTGTTTACTTTCTGTAACTGTTAATTATACACGTCTTCCAGAAAGAAAACAACCGTCTTTACTTCTGTTTATGTTTGTTTACACTTTTCTTAGCATGTTGCTTAGCACTCTGCTTATCTTTCTTGGTCTTCGTTTCCGGCGCCTTTACGGTGTTGTCTGCGTTTTTGGAAACTTCCGCTTCCTGGTGCTTGGCCGGGATGGAAACGGTATCGATCAGGGTGCCGTCATTTTTCATGGCGCTGACGCGGAATTCATCCGGTTCGACCTGGAGCGTCAGGTACATGGGCATATCCGTCGGATTATAGTAAATGACATCAGTCGGCTTCTTGACCGAGCCATCCCAGGCTTCTGTCCCGGAGCGGCCCGTGGCAATGTAGACGGTCCCTTCCGTAGCGGCCTGGTCGTTCTTGATGGGAACGGTCCGTTCATAGCAGTGTTCATGAGCCGTAAATACCAGGGGGACGTCGTATTTATCGAAGAGCGGCATGAAGTATTTTCCGTTTACATCGAGGGTGCCGTTATACGGGCTGTCCCAAGGCGGACGGTGCATGAGGACGACCAGCCGTTTCCCAGCCTTCTTGGCCGCAGCCAAATCCTTGTCGAGCCAGGCTGCTTCATCTTCCATCATCGTCGGACGCCAGCCGTTCAATTCTTCATAATCCGTATTGAGGGACACGTAGTGGACGTCGCCATAATCAAAGGAGTAAGCCAGGCGGTTCTGGTCCTTCGGTCCGCCATAGGGCACGGCGAACAGGGCCTTATACGTATACGGTTCGGCAAATTTCCAATCCATGCTATAGGCTTCGTGGTTGCCCAGGACCGGGGCAAAGGGGATGTGGCTGGTCAGGACATCGGCATTTTCAAACCAGTCCCGCCACTGGAAGTAGGCCTGCCCGTTGTCGGTAATGTCGCCCATATTGATGAAGAAAGCCGCATCATCGTTCTGCTGCCAGGCGATCTGCGCCGTCTGCCCCCAGATGCTGTAATCGGTGGACTGAGAGTCGCCGAAGACGAGGACTTTGTATTTGTTTAAATCTTCTTTTGTCGTCGAAAAAGTAATCCAATCGGTCGCACCGTCGGCATTGACGATACGGTATTCATATTCCGTCGCCGGTGTCAGTTTCTGCATGTAAGCCCCATACGTATAGGGTGCCGGATTGTCGGCGTCGTAAATGGGAGGCCGTTTCCCTTCGGTCACATAAGCCAACTGGACATCACCCTGGTCCTTGTGGCGGTATTCTACACTGTAATCGCTGCGGTCGCTGTCAGACTGCCAGGAAATGGTCTTGCCTGTCGCACTGTCCTTAGCGACGACCTGCATCAGGTTATCCACGGACATGGCCATGGCCTGACCGGAAAATAAAGTAAACGCACTGAGGAGCGCCGCCAGGAGATGGCGCTTTCTATATTTCATGTGTTTTCACGTCCTTTCTTGTCACAAAATGTATTGTAGCACAATTCATTGATTTGGCAATCTTTTTCGTTGACATCGATTTCCCTATCTCCTATAATAATTGAATTGTATATTGCTGCATTGATGAGGAGAGAAGAGAATGAATACACTTGATTTACTGTTGCTGGCCGTCGGCCTATCCATGGATGCCTTTGCCGTTTCCATCTGTAAAGGCCTGTCGCTGGGAAAAATCAACTGGCGCCACATGGTCCTGGCCGGCCTGTGGTTTGGCGGCTTCCAGGCTCTGATGCCCACTATCGGCTATGGTCTGGGCAGCTTTTTCGCCGACATGATCGATGCCTATGATCACTGGGTCACGTTCATCCTGCTCAGCGCCATCGGACTCAATATGATTAAAGAGTCCTTTGAGGACGAAGAGCACTGTGATGCGTCCATGAGTCCCTATACGATGCTCATGCTGGCTATCGCAACCAGTATCGACGCCCTGGCCGTCGGGGTCACCTTCGCCTTCATGGACATCGCCCTCGTGCCGTCTGTGACGCTCATCGGCGTGACGACGTTCCTGTTCTCGGCAGCCGGAATAAAAGTCGGCAGCCTCTTCGGGATGCGCTATAAAAATAAGGCCGAACGCATCGGCGGGGCCGTCCTCATCTTGATTGGTTTGAAAATATTGCTGGAAGGCTTGGGCGTGTTGTAAAAAAAGGCTGTCGCATTGGCGACAGCCTTTTTTCTGTAGGGGCGCCACGTGGGGCGCCCGTTCGCGCAAATCGGTTCACGGGCATCTTACATATACCCGCGGGCTCGCCACGTGCGAGCCCCTACGAAATATAAATTATTTAACTTCGTGAATCCAGCCTTCCGGTCCTTCAATTTCGCCCATCTGGATGCCCCGCAAGGTCTTGTACAGTTTCGTCAGGACAGGACCCATTTCGTCCATGCCGCTGGGGATGCAGATTTCTTTGCCGTGGTCTACGACTTTGCCTACCGGGCAGATGACGGCAGCTGTACCGCAGAGGCCGGCTTCAGCGAATTCGCTGACTTCTGCGAATTTAACCGGACGGTGTTCGACTTTCATGCCAAGCATGTCCGTTGCGATCGTGATCAGGGAACGGCGGGTGATGGACGGCAGGATGGAGTCCGATTTCGGCGTAACCAAAGTGCCATCTTTCTTGACGAAGAGGAAGTTAGCGCCGCCCGTTTCTTCTACGTACGTGCGCGTAGCCGGGTCGAGGAACATGTTTTCATCGAATCCGTTCTGATGAGCCAAAATGTAAGGATACATGCTCATGGCATAGTTCAAGCCGGCTTTGATATGGCCTGTGCCGCGCGGTGCTGCACGGTCGAAGTCAGAAATGCAGATCGTAATCGGTTTGACGCCGTTCTTGAAGTACGAACCGACGGGCGTGCCGAAGAGGCGGAACTGATATTCGTCAGCCGGTTTGACGCCGATGACCGGGTTAGTCCCAAAGAGATACGGACGCAGGTAGAGAGCGCCGCCGCTTTCAAAGGGAGGAATATAATCCTTATTGGCCCGGACGACTTCGTCGACAGCTTCCATGAACATATCTTCCGGAACCGGCGGCATTTCCAAGCGTTTTGCCGAGTCCATCAAACGTTTTGCGTTCTGGTCCGGACGGAAGGTGACCGTGCGGCCGTCTTTGGTTTTATAGGCTTTCAAGCCTTCAAAGACTTGCTGGCAGTATTGCAGGATGCCGGCACATTCATTGAGGACGACATTCGGGTTATCCGTCAATTCCCCTTTGCCCCATTTGCCATCTTTATAGTTGGCAACATAACGTTTTGCAATCGGCTGATATTCAAAACCCAAGGCCGACCAGTTAATATTAACATTTGACATCGCAATTCCTCCATTTCTTTTTTAAACAAAATAATTTATATCTATTTTGTAATTATAGATTAATCACTTCTTTCGCTTTTGTCAATGGGAGAAATTCTCACCGGATTATTGTTAACTAATTTATACTATTTAAAAATTGACAATAAGTCGGTTATTGGCTATAATCCAGATTATCGTAAACTTTTTAAATATTATTGTAGTTTACATTTATCCAAAGGAGTGATTTCATGGTTTCTTCTGTACTCTCAGCCCACCGCTGGGATACGCGGGATATGGTCTTATTCGCCCTGTTCACGGCGCTCATCGCCATCGGGGCTTTTATCCGCATCCCTGTTCCGTTCTGTCCTTTTACGCTGCAATTATTGTTCACCACCCTGGCCGGACTGCTCCTGGGCAGCCGCCGCGGCGCCGCCTCGGTGGCCGTCTACGTCCTCTTAGGGCTGGTCGGACTGCCGGTCTTCACGTCTGGCGGCGGTCCGTCCTATATTTTCCAGCCGACCTTCGGCTATCTCATCGGCTTCATCGGCGGTGCCTGGCTGACCGGATACATTGCCCATCAAAGCGCCATGCCATCGCTGCAGCGCCTGCTGGCTGCTGATTTTGCCGGCCTCATCATCGTCTACGCCTGCGGCATGGTCTATTTAGCTTTAATCAATAACGTATACCTGGGCACACCGATCAGTCTGTGGACACTCTTCGTCTACTGCTTCGTCCTGCCCATTCCCGGTGACATCTTTCTCTGCATCGTCGCCGCCTTCCTGGCCCGCCGGATACGTCGGACCACTGCCCTCTAGAAAGGAGTTCGTTTACTATGAGTAAAGGTTTATTCATCACCGGGACGGGGACGGACATCGGCAAGACCTATGTCACAGCCCTGCTCATCAAGACACTGCGCCAACACGGTTATGACGTCGGTTATTATAAGGCTGCCATCAGCGGCGCCCCGACCGTCGCGGCCAGTGATGCCGGTTATGTAAATGAGGTAGCCGGGATTGGCGAATCGCCGGACCTGCTCTTGTCTTATCTTTACGACCACGCCGTGTCGCCTCACCTAGCAGCCCGCTGGGAAGAGAAGCCCATCGAAAAAAGCGTCATCCTCCGCGACTGGCAGCGCGTCACGGCAGCCTATCCCTACGTCACGGTCGAAGGCAGCGGCGGCATCATCTGTCCCCTCCGCGAAGATGATGCCATCAGCTTCCAGCTGGAAGATCTCATCGGCTGGCTGCACATCCCATCGCTCATCGTCTGCCCGGCTGGCCTGGGGACCATCAACGGGGCCGTCCTGACCGCCTTTTATATGAAAGAAAAGGGCCTGCCTGTCCAAGGTTTCATCGTCAACCATTATACGGGAAGCCCCATGGAAAAAGACAACATCCGCATGATTGAAAAGCTCAGCGGCAAGCCCGTCCTGGCCGTCGTCGCCAAGGACGATACGCTGCTCCATGCCGATGCAGCCTCGCTCATTTCATTGTATCAGTAAAGAAAGGGGATTTACATGAGTTTACTTGAAGATGACATGAAGTATATCTGGCATCCAGCCCAGCAGATGAAGGATGCCGAAGTCTTTCCGCCCGTCGTCATCGACCATGGCAAGGGCTGCTACCTCTATGACATAGAAGGCAAAGAATACATCGACATCATCAGTTCCTGGTGGTGCAATCTTCTCGGCCACTGCAACGACGAAATCAACGACGCCATCAAAGACCAGCTCGGCCAGCTAGAACACGTCATCTTTGCCAATTTCTCCCATCGTCCGGCTATCGCGCTCTGTCAGGCGTTGCTGCCGCTGCTGCCAAAAGGGCTGACGCATTTCAATTTCACCGATAATGGCTCATCGTCTGTCGAATGTGCCCTGAAGATGGCCTTTCAATATCAATATCAATCAGGCCATCCCGAACGGCAGCGTTTCATGTGCCTTTCCGAATCGTATCACGGCGAAACCATCGGCGCCCTGTCTGTCGGCAGTATGGACCTCTATGCCCGCATCTACAAGCCCATGATGATGAACAACATCCATTTCGATGGCCTCGACTGCTACCGCTGTCCTTATGGCCAGACGCGAGATACCTGTAATTGTGAATGTTTCGTCGGCGCTGAAAAGGCCTTTGCCGCTTATGGAAAGGAAACGGCTGCTCTCATCGTCGAACCTATCCTGCAAGGCGCAGCGGGTATGCGAATCTACCCGCCGGAATACTTGCGCCGCCTGCGCCATCTCTGTGACCAATATGGCGTCCTGCTCATCGACGATGAAGTCGCTGCCGGATTCGGCCGGACAGGCAAGATGTTCGCCATCGAACACGCCGGCGTCAGCCCGGATATCCTCTGCACGTCGAAAGGACTGACCGGCGGCTACCTGCCCATGTCCCTGACGATTACGACCGATGCCATTTACCAGGCCTTCTACGACGATTTCAAGACCCACAAGGCCTTCGTCCACAGCCACACCTATGCCGGCAATCCCCTGGCCTGCCGGGCAGCCCTGGCTGTGCTGCACATCATGGAACGCGACGATATATTAAAAAAAGCTGCCGAAAAGAGCATCTACCTTCACGAAAAGTTAGACGCTGCTCTCGGCAGCCACGGCCATGTCGGCGAAATCCGCCACATCGGCCTGATCAATGCGATTGAATTAGTTGAAGATAAACGGAGTAAACGCGCCTTTGATCCGGAAAAGCGGGTCGGCTGGCACATCTTCCGCAAAGCCATGGACTTGGGACTGGTCCTGCGCCCCATTGGCGACGTCATTTACTTCAATCCGCCCCTCACCATTGATGAGCAGACCATGGATGAAGCCGTCCGCCGCTGCCGGGATGCCGTCCATGCCGTCTTAGGCGACGATTAAGCCTTCAGCGCCGCATCCAGGGCCGCTTTGACATGGGCCTTGATGTCGTCATAAGACTGGCCTGGCTGGGCTTCGTAGAGTTTTTCCGTGCCGATGAACATAGACGGCACATAGTAGTAAGAATGGCCCTGTACGACTTCGGGGTGTTCCGATTCTTCGTACCAGTCGACGGCTACCTGGCGGTAAGCCGGATTTTCTTCGATCAGTTCAGCCAAGGCTTCTTTGGCGCCCTTGCAATAGGGGCAGCCGTTCATATAAAAAGCGGTGATATTCTTCACGGGAATCGTCTCCTTTCCAGGGAACAGACAGGTTACTGATGACCTCCGCAGCCGTGGGAACCGCAGTGATGTTCACCATGGCCATGCTGCTGGTCGTGATGGCTGCAAGCTACGTCGGGATTGAATTTCAGCGTACCATTGAGCAAATCCTTGACGGCTTCATCGGCACTGCCTGTAACGCCGCCATAGAGGTCAATCGAAGCGGCCGCCAGGGCCTGCTGGGCTCCGCCACCGATGCCGCCGGCAATGACGGCATTGACTTCCTGGGCCTGCAGGAAACCGACCAGGGCACCGTGGCCCTGACCATGGGTGTCGATGACGTCAGCCTTGACGATATGGCCATCTTCGACATCATAGATCTTGAATTTTTCCGAATGGCCGAAATGCTGGAATACATTCCCATTTTCATACGTAACTGCTACTCTTATCATAACAATTTCTCCTCCAATCTGCAATAACCGGACGGGTCCTCGCGGCCCGTCTTTTTTGACATATGTCGATTAATTTGATTTCAGTATATGACATATGTCAGTATTTGTCAATAAAAAAGGCGCTGTCGCATAAAGACAGCGCCTTTTTGAGTTCATCGTAGGTCGTTTATCGTTCGTCGTAGGGGCGCCCACGTGGGGCGCCCGTTCACGCCAATCGGTGCATGGCCATCTTGCATATACCTGACGAGCTAAAAAAGCACGTGTGAGCCTCTACAAAAAAAGCCATCGCATCAAACGTCAATCATTCCCGCTTCCCGGCGAGATGACGACGGTCGGTGTACTGTTGCCTTTGACGGAGTACATATTATAGACGTAGTCCGGCGTCAGTTCGCCTTTGAGATGGAACAGGGAGTAGGCATCGACGGCGTTCATGTAAACGACGTCGCTCTTGACGTATCCCGGGGCAATGCCATAAGGACTGGTCAGGATGCCCTGCTGGGAATTCCACTGTAAATCCAGTTTCAGCGCCGTCGCCACGGCTACGGACGGCAGGTAAATCTGGCCATTCTTGCCCAGTGCCCGCTTGGCCAGTTTATGGCCGTTTACAACTAAATCGTAAGCCTTGGCGATGTACGTGACGTTGCCATCGGAGGCGTTGATCTTATCGGAGATTTCCTGGAAATCAGCAAAATCTTCTACGCCATAGCCGGCCAGGGCCTTCTTGACCTGAGCGATGCTCAGGGACTGCCAGCCGTAGCCGTCAGGATAGATATAATAAGAAACCGTATGGTCCGGGTCGACGTCGATGACCAGGCGGTCATAGTAGACCGTAACCGGCGTCCCGACGGATACATACTGGTAGAGGTCTTCTACATCGGCTTCTTTCATGCGCACGCAGCCATTGGATACGTAGCCGCCGATGGATTCAGGATGATTGGTCCCATGGATCCCATAGTTACCGTAAAAGCCGATCCAGCGGTAGCCAATAGGGTTGTCCGGTCCTGAACCGATCTGGATGCTCGTGTCATCCGGGTCGACCCAGGTCGGGTTGACTTCCTTATATTGGACGGCATAGTAACCGGTCGGCGTCGGCGTCGACGTCTTGCCGACCCCGACGTGATACATCTTGACCTTCGTATCGCCTTCATAGAGCGTTAAGATACGGCTGGCCAGATTGATACCTATTTTCTTTTCCGATTCGACCGCCTTGGCCTGCTGGCCTTCCTTGGCGGCCGTCTGGCTTTTCGTGTCCTTCTTCGCCGTTACGGCTGGCTGGGCCGGTTTCGTTTCTTCCTGCGGCGCCGCCGTCGGCTTGATTTCCACTTTGACTGCAAAAGGAGCCGGTCCGGTTTTCAGTTCCGGCGTATCGGCCCAGGCAGCTCCAGCGGTCAAGGCCAGGACGCAGGTCAGAGCCATCATTCGTTTCAGCAAAAAAATCCCTCACTTTCATCGCGCTGATGCGCCTTTATTTTGATTTACATTTATTTAATCTTCGTTTACATCATCTTCCCGGCCGCTGCCATTCAGAATCAGGTTGAGGACGACAGCCGTAATACTGCCCAGGGTAATGCCACTGTGCAGGACGATGTTCGCCCACGACGGGAAGCTGTGGAAAAAGTTCGGCGCCGTCAGGGTGATCATGCTGACGCCGATACTGACGGCGACAATCATCAGATTGTACGTCCCGTCGAATTTAACTTTACTCAAGGCCCGGATACCGCTGGCAATGACCATGCCGAACATGGCTACGCCAGCACCGCCTAAGACGGAATTCGGGATAGAGGCGACGACAGCCGCCATCTTCGGGAACAGGCCCAAAGCGATGAGGATGATGCCAGACGCGGCGACGACGAAACGGCTCTTGACGCGGGTGACGGCGATGAGGCCGACGTTCTGGGCAAAGGCCGTATAAGGGAAGCTGTTGAGGATACCGCCGATAAAGGTCGATAAGCCATCAGCCCGGAGGCAGCGTGCCAAGCGGCTGCGGCCAATGGGGCGGCCAACGATGGACCCGATAGCGATGCAGTCCCCCGTCGTTTCTACCATCGTGACGATCATGACGACGATCATCGACAGGATCGAGCCGATATCAAAAGTCGGGAAGCCAAAGGAAAAAGGCGTGACTAACCCGATCCAGGCCGCGTTGCCGACTTCGGCGAAGTTCGTCTGCCCTAAAATCATGGCGATGATCGTCCCGCCGATGAGTCCCAGCAGGACAGAAACATTGCTCAAGAAACCCTTGCCGCAGCGGTAAATGGCAATGATGATGACCAGGGTGATGAAGGCCAGAAACAAATTCATCGGTGAAGCGAAGTCCGGCGACTTCGGATTGCCGCCGCCCATCCAGTTGACGGCTACCGGCAGCAGGGTGATACCGATGATGGTGATGATCGTCCCCGTGACGACAGGCGGGAAAAAGCGGATGAACCGGCTAAAGAAGGGGGCAATGAAGAAAGTGAACAGCCCGGCAATGAGAATCGACCCGTAAATGGCCGTAATTCCGTGTTCCGCCCCGATGAGGATCATCGGCGTGACCGACGCAAAAGTGACCCCCTGGATCATCGGGATGCGGGCGCCGATTTTCCAGAAGCCTAAAGTCTGTATCAGCGTGGCGATGCCGCAGGAAAATAAGTCGGCATTGATCAGGTGGACCAGTTCAGCCGGCGACAAGTGCAGGGCCTGGGCAATGATGATCGGTACGGCTACGGCCCCGGCGTACATGGCCAGGACGTGTTGCAGACCGTAGGCAAAGAGCCGGCCAGCCGGCAGCATTTCGTCAACGGGATGGATCCGTTTAGTCAGGTTTTCGTTCATTTCGTAAAAGTCACCTCATGTTCAAAAAAAGCCTGCACCATGGCAAGCGATTTTTTCTTAACAATATACATACCTATAAAAAATAACAATACCGCTTTTATTATACCATTGCCTCAAAAAAAATAAAACATGTAGCTAAATTTTACTCAATCTTTACATATTCTTTTCAAAACAATGATATGTCTCTCATATACTGATTTTAAGTACACAGAGGAGGAAATAACATGTTCAGTATCAGCAACAAGCACGAAGAATTCTTCGATTATCTCATGACCAACGCCGAAAATTTCCATCGCGGCGCCCTCATCGCCCATGAAGTCATGGAGGACGTTTCAACCATTTCCATGCATCTCAAGGAAATCGTCAAACTGGAACATACGTCGGACAAAACCAACCAGGAAGTCATCTTCAAATTGTCCCGTGTCTTCATCACGCCTATCGACCGGGAAGATTTTTACAAACTGACGTGTCAGCTCGAAGACTGCATCGATTCCCTGCAGGGCGCTCTCATGCGCACCAGCATGTATCACGTCACGGAAGCGCCGAAAGCGGCCATCGCCATGACCGAACAGATTGTCACTATGGGCGAAGAATTGAAGAAGATTTTCTCTTTCTTGAAGGATATCGACCACAACGAAGCCAAACTCATGCGTCATGCTGAACGACTGAACCGCCTCGAATCGGAAGTAGACCATATCTATCGCCAGGAAATTTCCAGGCTCTTCAGCGGCGATGAAACGGACCTGCTCAACGTCATCCGCTGGAAAGATATCTTAGGGACCCTGGAAGAAGCGGCCGACCACGTCGAAACCCTGGGAAATACCATTAAAGAGGTGACCATGAAATATGCTTGATATGTCGCTCATCATCATGGTCGTCGTCCTGGCTCTGGTCTTTGACTTCATCAACGGCTTCCACGATACGGCCAATGCCATCGCAACCTGCGTATCGACACGTGCCATCCGCCCTGGCGTCGCCATCGTCGGTACGGCTATCCTCAACTTCCTCGGCGCCATGATTTCGACAGGTGTCGCCAAGACGATTGGCGGCGACATCGTCGTCTCGCCGACGTTAGTCAACGAAATGATCATCATCGCCGGCCTGGTCGGCGCTATCATCTGGAACCTCCTGACCTGGTGGGTCGGCATGCCTTCCAGTTCGTCTCACGCCCTCATCGGCGGCATGATCGGTGCCATCATCGTATCGGCCGGCGTAGCCGCCCTCAACGGCTGGGGTATCCTGAAAATCGTCCTGTCCCTCATCATTTCACCGGTTTCGGCCATCATTACGGGCTTCATCATCATGAAGATCATCTTTGCCGTCTGCCATTCATTCAAACCGGCCAAGGTAAACCTGGCGGCCAACAGGCTGCAAGTCGTGTCGGCGGCCCTCATGGCTTTTTCCCACGGCTCCAATGATGCCCAGAAATCCATGGGTATCATCACCCTGGCATTGGTATCGGGCGGTTTCATCACCAGCCTGGAAGTACCGGACCTGGTCAAATTCCTCTGCGCCCTGTCCATGGCCCTGGGGACCAGCGTCGGCGGTTGGAAAATCATCCGTACCGTCGGCGGCAAGATATTCAAGATGCATCCCGTCCACGGCTTTGCAGCCGACTTGAACTCAGCGGTCGTCATCTTCTCGGCCACCCTGCTGCACCTGCCCGTCTCGACGACACACGTCGTTTCCGGGTCGATTATGGGTGTCGGTTCAGCACAACGCGTCAAAGCTGTCCACTGGAGCGTCGCCCGGCAGATGGTCACGGCCTGGGTCATGACCATTCCCTGCACGGCTGCCATGGGTGCCTTATCGTACGTCATATTGACAAAAGTGTTCTTTTAAAAACATAGTAAAAGGGGCTGTCGCATATGCGACAGCCCCTTTTAAGTGGTTAGTGGCTAGTAGTTAGTGGTTAGCGGATGGTTTTAAATTTATTTCCCTGTCAGGGTACTAAGAGAGTCATCCAAATTCCTAACGGGACGCCCATCGCTGCTGTCCGTTTTGGGCTCCCCTACGAAAAAAACGTGTCCCCTAGGGGACACGTTTTTTTATTTCACGATTTCAATCTGGTTTTTGAGTTCGTTTTCAAATTTGATGCGATGGGCTTTGGTGTAGAGGCCAGGCATGCCGCCGGTATGCACGAGGATGACCTGCCGGCCCAGTTTGATTTTCTTTTCTTTGATCATCGACAGGACGCCGGCAAACATCTTGCCCGTGTAGCACGGGTCGAGGAGGATGCCTTCGTGACGGGCCATGGTGTAGATGGCTTCGCGGACCCGCGGTTCCGGTTCGTTGTAGCCCTTGCCGATATAGCCCGTTTCGACGTGGAAGTCGCCGTCGAAATCAAAGCCATATTCTTCCTTGGCCTGCTTAAAGTAGGCCTTTAATTTTTCCATGTCGAAGGGCATGACGGCAATGCCTACCAGTTTCAAATTCGACTGGATGGCTTTCAAGCCGCAGTACAAGCCGAGATATGTCCCCATACTGCCGACGGCGACATAGACCGTCGCCCCGTCGATCTGCTGTTCCTTGGCCTGGGCGTCGAGTTCGCGGGCGCAGTCCATGTAGCCCAGCATACCCGTCGTATCGCTGCCGCCCATGGGGATGAAGTAAACTTGTTCACCCTTCTTTAATTCGGCGGCCATGACTTTCTTGACCGTTTCTTCGAGCTGGACGTCGTGGTCGCGGCCATCGTCATGCTTGAGGACGACGCGGGCGCCAAAAATGCCGTCGAGGAGTAAATTGCCGCTCAGTTCGCCATCGGTATCGCCGACAGCGACGATAATGCATTTCAGGCCGAATTTCGCGGCAACAGCCGCCGTCAGGCGGCCATGGTTGGTCTGCGGCGCTCCGACGGTCACAATGGTCGTCGCCTGAGAGTTGAGGGCTTCGATCATCAGATACTCTAATTTACGCAGTTTATTGCCACCGCCGCCGAAAGGCGTCAGGTCATCGCGCTTGATATAGATTTCACGGAATAATTCCTGCGACAGGCCGGACAGGTATTGGAGCGGCGTCGGATTAGGGTCTAAAATAGAAAGTTTCGGTTTCATGGGGACAGTCCTCCTTTAGTTTTCTCCATCCTATCATATTTTCCGGAAGAAGAAAAGTAAACGACCTTTACCAGGCGGCGACACAGCCATCGGCCCGGGGTTCGGTCCCACCCATGAGCGTCCCCTGGTCATCGCGCCAGATGATCTGTCCCCGGCCATAGGTCTGGATATCGTCTTTGACGACGACGTCATGGCCGCGGCGGCGCAGTTCTTCGACGACAGCGGTTGGAAAGGCCCGTTCCATTTCAAGGGTCTTGCCGCCGACCCACTGCCAGCGCGGAGCATCCAGGGCTGCCTGAGGGTTGAGATGATAGTCGATGGTATTCAGCAGGACCTGGAACTGCCCCTGGGGCTGCATGAAAGCGCCCATGACGCCGAAGGGGCCGACAGGACGGCCGTCTTTCGTCAAAAAGCCGGGAATGATTGTATGATAGGACTTCTTCCGCGGCCCGACGCAGTTATCGCTGGCTGAGTCCATAGAGAAGTTATGACCCCTGTCGCTAAGAGAAATGCCATATCCCGGAACGACGATGCCCGAACCGAAACCGCTGTAGTTGCTCTGGATGAAAGAAACCATATTGCCTTCGCCGTCGGCACTGCACAAGTAAACGGTACCGCCACAGTTTACATCGACCGGCTGCGGCAGCAGGGCCTCGTGGCCGATAAGGGCCCGCCGCTGGTCGGCATAGGCTGGAGAGAGCCAATCGTCGACAGCCGTCTTCATGAAACGCGGGTCGGCAATATATTTCTTGCCATCGCAGAAAGCCAATTTCATGGCTTCAATCTGGCGGTGGAGCGATTCAACGTCATCCCGTTTACTGAAAGTAAACCCACTGGCAATATCCAGGGCCATGAGGACGACCAGGCCATGGCCGTTGGGCGGCATTTCCCAGACATCGTAGCCACGGTACGCCGTATGGATCGGGTCGGTCCACTGCGGCCGATACGCTGCTAAATCGGCCTTGCGGATGAGGCCGCCCGTTTCCCGGGACCAGGCATCAATGGCATCGGCCAGCTCACCGTCGTACAGGGCCCGGCAATGGCTGTCCCGCAGGATTTCCAGAGACTTGGCCAGTTCCGGCAATTTGAGGATATCACCGGCTTTGGGCGCCTGGCCATGAGGGAAAAAAGTATCGAATAAGTGCTGAAAGATTTTCTTCCCCCGATAAGGTGCAAAGGATGCCATGCTGTCGGCCAGCATAGCTGCCAGGTTCGGCATGACCGCATAACCATCCCGGGCATAGGCAATGGCCGGTTCAAAGAGTTCTTCAAAGGCCAGTCGGCCAAAACGGCGATGGACTTCGGCCCACGCCGCCGGCGCCCCTGGGACCATGACCGGCTCCCAGCCCCGGAGCGGGACCTGGTCATAGCCCCGTTTCAGCAATTCATCCCGCGTCAGTCCTGCCGGGGACCAGCCGCTACCGTTGATGCCATAGAGTTTCCCCTTCGTCCATATCAGGGTGAAGGCGTCGCTGCCCAGACCGTTGCTGGTCGGCTCCAGGACAGTCAGGCACATGGCCGCAGCCAGGGCAGCGTCGATGGCGTTGCCGCCTTTTTTCAGCATATCCAGCCCGGCCTGGGCAGCCAGGGTCTGAGACGTGCAGACCATGCCCCGGCGGCCATAGACCACTTCCCGGTGGGAGCCATAGGGATACACAGATGCATCAAAATTCATTCCAATCTCCCCTTTTCAAAAAATCACAAGTGAACATTACTTAAAGAGTTCGACGAAAATCAGAGAAATCCTTTGTTTACACCTTCACGAACGACTTTTTTACCGCTATAATAGTAATCATCAGTCACGTTAAGGACTTATCACAATTTACAAGTAAGGAGTAGAGCAAGTTGAAACGGTGTATGTTAATCGTCAACCCTACAGCAGGGCGTGAACGGGCAAAATATCACAAGGATAATTTAAGACAACAACTGGAAACGATGTTCGACGACGTCGAATTGCGGGAAACGCAGAAAGCCGGCGACGCGACGGAATGGGCCAAGGAAGCAGCCCTGACCGGCTTCGATTCGGTATTTTCCATGGGCGGCGACGGGACGCTGAATGAAACCATCAACGGCCTGGCACAGGCCAACAGTGCCATCCACTTCGGCTTCATCCCCCTGGGAACCATCAACGATCTGGCACGGGCCCTGAACATCCCCCTCCATCCGGAAGCTGCCATCGCCATGCTGCAGCACTGCAAGACGGTCAAAGTCGACATCGCCAAGGCCAACGACCGCTACTTCGTCAATACCATTGCCGCCGGCATCATGCCCGAAGCCGTCGGCCACGTATCCATCGAGCAGAAGACGCGCCTCGGCCCGCTGGCCTATTTCCTGACCGGTATCAAGGCCATGCAGGCACATAAGACGTCGCTGTTCAAGATCACGACGGCCCAGGGCTCGACAGTCCACCGCTCGCCCCTCATCGTCGCCATGCTGACTAATTCCGTCGGCAGTTTCCGCAACCTGGCGCCCCAGGCCCGCGTCGACGACGGAAAAATCTGGCTGGGCATCTTCAAGGACTTCAATTATCTGGACCTCATCAAGGTCATCCCGGAATTCCTGGCCGGCCAGCCGCTGACGTCGGAACTGATGACCTTGAAGACCATGGACCGCGTCCGCATCGAACTGCTGGATGACAGCCATCTCTCGACCAACATGGACGGCGACGAAGGGCCGGATTTCCCCCTGGACATCGAAGTCCTGCCATCATTCTTATCTGTTTACGTACCTGCGTAAACGATAGACAAGGAGCGTTTACATGTTCATTAAAGGAAATTTTCTCTACACGCCGTCACGCCATGAACTGACGATCCGTGAAAATCAATATGCCCATATCGAAAACGGCGTCGTAACGGGCTTCATGACGGACCTGCCGGAAACGACAGGCCCGGAAACAGTCGTCGATTACAGCCAGGATATCATCATTCCGGCCTTCGTCGACCTGCATATCCACGCCCCGCAGTACATAAACCGCGGCCTCGGCTTTGACGAAGAACTCCTGCCCTGGCTGGAACATTACACTTTTCCGGCCGAAGGGAAATTCGCCGATCCCGTCTTTGCCCGCCGCGTCTATACAGCCTTCCTGAAACGCCTCCAGGCCGAAGGGACCCTATGTTTTTCCGCCTTTGCGACGATTCATAAAGAATCGACGTGGCAGCTCATGGAATTGGCCGAAGCCATGGGTTTCAAAGCCTATATCGGCAAAGTAAACATGGACCGCAACGCCCCGGACTATCTCCTGGAAGATACGGACCGCTCCCTGGCCGATACGGAAGAGCTGGCCGTCCGCTGCCGCGAAGCATTGCACAAGGTCCGCTTCATCGCGACGCCGCGCTTCGTCCCATCGACGACAGAAAAACTGATGACCGGCCTGGGCCGCCTCTGTGAAACCTACGACTTGCCCGTCCAATCCCATCTGTCGGAAAACCGGAATGAAGTCGCCTGGATCAAAGAGCTCCATCCCGACTTGCCGTCTTATACGGCCGTCTATGATACCTTTGGCCTCTTGCGGCCCGAAAAGACCATCATGGCCCATGCCATCTACTTATCAGACGAAGAAAAACGTTTACTTCGCGATAAAGGCATTTACTTAGCACACTGCGCCCAGTCCAATGCCAACCTGACCAGTGGCATCATGCCCTTGCGGCGCAACCTGGAAAACGGCCTGACCTGCACGATTGCCAGCGACGTCGCTGCCGGCCATACACCGGCCATGAACAAGCAGATTGCCTTGACCATTGAAATATCGAAACTCTATTCCCTGCAGCACGATAGAGAAAAAGCCCTCACCATCGGTGAAGGCTTGTATTTGGCCACCAAAAGACCGGGCCGCTTCTACGGCCGGACAGGCAGCTTTGAAAAAGGCTACGCCTTTGACGCCCTGGTCATCCACATGGACGACATCGAAGGCCTGGAACGGACGCCTTTTGAAAAACTCCAGCAGTTCATCTACGACGGCGACGACCGCAACATCATCGCCCGCTACGTAAACGGGAAGTTAGTGGCTCGTGATTAGTGGCTAGTGGTTCGTGGTTCGTGGTTCGTGGCTCGTGGCTCGTGGCTCGTGGCTAGTGGCTAGTGGTTAGCGGTCAGCGGCTAGCCTTTTGTAGGGGCCGTCCCAAAGGGCGGTCCGCTGGGAATTTGGATAATTCCCCTAGCACCCTGACAGGGAAATCGTACATATCCTTGGGCGGGCGCCCCACGTGGCGCCCCTACAAAAAAAAGACTTGCCGCAAAGCGACAAGTCTTTTTTTATTATTCAGCCGTATACGGCAAGAGTGCGATTGCACGTGCGCGTTTGATGGCAACAGTCAGTTTACGCTGATGTTTAGCGCAAACGCCGGAAATGCGGCGCGGCAAGATTTTACCGCGTTCTGTTGTGAAACGGCGAAGTTTTGCAACGTCTTTGTAATCGATCTGTTCAGCATGATCTACGCAGAAGCTGCATACTTTTCTTCTCGGTTTTCTCGAGCGATCTCTTCTCATGTATAGTTTCCTCCTTCAAGAATTAGAAGGGGTGTGTCTGACCTTTTAGAATGGGATTTCTTCGTCTGTGCTGGAACCCATGCTGTCAAAGCCGGTTCCCGGTGCAGCCGGTTTGGGCTGCGGTGCACTAGCATGCGGTGCCGGAGCAGCCTGCTGGTGTTCTGATCCCATTGTCTGGGCAACGAAGTCGCATACAACTTCCGTGCGATAGCGTTTCTGGCCATCCTGCGTTTCGTAAGAACGAACGGAGATACGGCCCTGGACGAATACACGGCTGCCTTTGGACAAGTTATTGCCACAGTTTTCCGCCAAATTACCCCAAGCAACACAAGGAATAAAATCAGTTAATTCCCGCGGTTCTGAACTACCGGCCGGAATATACGACCGCGTGCAGGCAACGGTAAACATAGCGACTGCCCGGCCGGTCTTCGTAAAACGGATTTCCGGGTCACGAGCTAAATTCCCTAATAACTGGACTGAGTTCATACCTTTGCGCCTCCGGTTATTCGTCGATCTTGACGATCAAGTGTTTCAGAATAGTATCGTGGATCTTGATGACACGGTCGATTTCTTTGATGACGTCAGGTTCGCCTTCAAAGTTGATCAAAACGTAGTAGCCATCAGCCTGTTTTTTAACAGGGTATGCGAGATGACGTTTACCCCAGCGATCTACTTTTTCGATAGTGCAGCCGTTCTTGGTGAGAAGGTTGGATACCAATTCAACGATCGGATCTACTTCTGCTTCTTCGAGCGGTTTTGCAATAAACATGACTTCGTACTTGTTCACGAAATCACCTCCTCTTTTGGACATATGACCCTTCCCGCAGAAGGGTTAGGAGCTTGACACAGTTCAAGCTTATTAATTATATCATAAGTGATGGGGAAATGCAAGAAAAAGCTGCCATTCGGCAGCTTTTTTTGTAAGTGGCTCGCAGCCAGTGGCTGTAAGGGTCGCCACGTGCAAGCCCCTACGACTAAAACTAACACGGGAGCCACGAACAACGAACCACTAATTTTATTTAAAGTATTCTACGCCCGATTTGAAGATCGGCTGGAGTTTGTTGCCAGCGATGTTCTGGAAGACGTCTTCGGCGCTGAAGCGTTCGGTATGCGCCATCTTGCCCAGGACACGGCCATCGGGGCTGGTAATGCCTTCGACTGCCAGGACCGACTGGTTCGGGTTGTATTCGCTGTCATAAGTCGCTTTACCGGAAAGGTCGACGTACTGTGTGGTAATCTGGCCCTTGGCAGCCAGTTCGCGAATCTGTTCCGGTGTGGCGACGAAACGGCCTTCGCCATGGGAGATGGCGACGGTGTGGACGTCACCGGCTTTGCAGCTGCTGAACCACGGGCTCATGACGGAAACGACTTTGGTTTCGACCATGCGCGACAGATGGCGGCCAATGGTATTGTACGTCAGCGTCGGGCTGTCGGCTTTCAACGGCTGGACATGGCCGTAAGGCAGGAGGCCGAGTTTAATCAGGGCCTGGAAGCCGTTGCAGATGCCGAGAGCCAGGCCATCGCGCTGATAGAGCAGATTTTCCAGGGCTTCCGACAGGACCGGGTTGCGGAACAAGGTGGCAATGAACTTGCCTGAACCTTCCGGTTCGTCACCGGCGCTGAAGCCGCCAGGGAACATGATGATCTGGGCTTTGGCAATGCGTTTAGCCATTTCATCGATAGATTCTGCCAGATCCTGCGGCGTGTTGTTGCGCAGTACCATGACATCCGTCGTAGCGCCAGCCCGTTCAAAGGCAGCGGCCGAGTCGTATTCGCAGTTCGTGCCCGGGCAGACGGGAATGAAGACCCGCGGCGTACCAAAGGCTTCGCTGCGGCGCGGACCATACGTCGTGAACAGCGGCAGTTCGGCGTCTCCTGTACCGCTTTCGCTCTTGATGGGGAAGACGTGGCTCAGCGGTTTTTCCCAGGCATCCTGGAGGTCTTTCAGGGAAATCGTCACGCCATCGACGGTCACATCAGCAGCAGCCGTCGTCTTGCCGACGAGGGAAACGTGAGCCCGTTTGACCCATTCAGCAGCCGTAGCGGCGTCGGTTTCGACGAGGATCGAGCCATAGCGGAGGTTGAACAGTTCCTGCGTAGCAAAGGATGCATCAACGGCGAAGCCAATGCCATTGCCAAAGGCCATCTGGGCGACGGCAGCGGCGATACCGCCCTGACCGACGGCATGCATGGCTTTGATTTTACCATCGAGGACAGCCTGATGGAGGAAATCGCAGTGGGCTTTGAAAGTATCGAAGTCCGGCATTTCTTCAGCGTCGCGGGGCAGGTCGAAGAGGAGGACTGCGTCGTCAGCGGCTTTGAATTCCGGCGAGATGATATGGTTCGTGTGTTCCGGTGCAATGGCAAAGGAAACAAGCGTCGGCGGAACGGTGAGGTTTTCAAAGGTACCGCTCATGCTGTCTTTCCCGCCGATAGCGGCCACTTCCATGACCTGCTGGGCTACGAAAGCACCGAGGAGGGCGCTGACCGGCTGGCCCCAGGCCTTTTCATTGGTTCCCAGGCTCTGGAAGAATTCCTGCATGGTCAGATAGACTTTTTTGCGGTCGCCGCCGAGGGCTACCAGTTTGGCAATGGACTGGATGACGGCGTAGAGGGCACCGTGGAAGGGGCTCCAGATAGCCAGGTCCGGATCATAGCCGTGGGTGAAGATGCTGGCCGTCGTCGTATTGCCGTGTTCGACCGGAATCTTGGCAACCATGCCTTCGACCGGCGTCTTCTGGTATTTGCCGCCAAAGGGCATGAGGACCGTGCGGGCGCCGATGGTGCTGTCGAAGCGTTCGGCCAGGCCCTGTTCAGAGGCGATATTCAGGGTACCCATGGTATCGAGCCAGGTCTTGGCGACGTCTTTGACTTCCGGAGCCTTGAAGAAATCTTTGTCTTCCGGAGCGACGACGACGGCTTTGCGATGCTGGGTGACGCCGTTGGTATCGAGGAAAGCGCGGGTAATATTGACGACGTTCTGGTCGCGCCAGTGCATGACCAGGCGTTTTGTATCCGTAGCGACAGCGACGATCGTCGCTTCCAGGTTTTCTTCGGCGGCATATTTCATGAATTCATCGACGTGTTCCGGAGCGACGACGACAGCCATACGTTCCTGCGATTCGGAAATAGCCAGTTCCGTACCGTCCAGGCCTTCGTATTTCTTCGGGACTTTGTCGAGGTTGATGTCCAGGCCGTCTGTCAATTCGCCGATAGCGACGGAGACACCGCCGGCACCGAAGTCGTTGCAGCGTTTGATGAGTACCGTGACTTCATGGCGGCGGAAGAGGCGCTGGATCTTGCGTTCCGTCAGGGCATTGCCCTTCTGGACTTCGGCGCCGCACGTTTCCAGGGATTCGACGGTATGTTTCTTGGACGAGCCCGTAGCACCGCCGCAGCCGTCGCGGCCGGTCTTGCCGCCGAGGAGAATGATGATGTCGCCAGGGAGCGGTTCTTCGCGGACGACGTTATTGCGCGGAGCTGCGCCGAGGACGGCACCGATTTCCATGCGCTTGGCAATGAAGCCGGGGTTGTAATATTCTTTGACTTCGCCCGTAGCCAGGCCGATCTGGTTGCCATAAGAGCTGTAGCCCTTGGCAGCGCCTGTTGTCAGCTTACGCTGGGGCAGTTTGCCGACGAGCGTATCTTTGACCGACTGGCGCGGGTCGCCGGCACCGGTGACGCGCATGGCCTGATAGACATAGGAACGGCCGCTCAAGGGGTCGCGGATACAGCCGCCCAGGCAGGTAGCTGCGCCGCCGAACGGTTCGATTTCCGTCGGGTGGTTATGGGTTTCATTCTTGAAGAGGAGGAGCCATTCTTCTTCGACGCCATCGACATCGACAGGGATGATGATCGTGCAGGCGTTGATTTCTTCCGATTCGTCAAGGCTATCGAGTTTACCGGCAGCTTTCAATTCTTTGACGGCAATAGTCGCCATATCCATGAGGGTCTGTGGTTTCTTACGGTTCAAGTTTTCCCGCGTCGTCTTATATGATTCATAAGCGCGCTGGATGGGCGCCGTAAACGTCCCGTTTTCAAAAGAAACATCCGTGAGTTCGGTCATGAACGTCGTATGACGGCAGTGGTCCGACCAATAGGTGTCGATGACGCGGATTTCCGTCACCGTCGGATTCCGTTTTTCTTCATCTCGGAAGTAGGTCTGGACGAACTTCAAATCATCGAAGCTCATGGCCAGGCCCATGTGTGCCGACAGTTCTTTCAAAGCGGCGTCATCCATGGCATCGAAGCCGTCGATGACGGGAACGTCAGCCGGTTTTTCCCAGGGCATTTCCAGCGTCGAGACGGGGTCCAGCGAGGCTTCGCGGGCTTCGACGGGGTTGATGCAATAGTGTTTGATGGCAGCGACGTCATCAGCGGATAAGCTGCCGGACAAAACGAGGACCTGTGCCGTGCGGACGAGGCTGTCGTTCTTCATGGTCAGCATCTGCAGGCACTGCATGGCCGAATCGGCGCGCTGATCGTACTGGCCCGGCAGATATTCGACGGCCAGGACCGTGTCGTCCTTGCCAGCCGGCAATTCGTCATAGACGGCATCGACAGGCGGTTCGGAGAAAATCATATTTTTAGCCGCTTCAAAAGCCGCATCATCGAGCCCGGATACGTCATAGCGGTGGTAAATGTGAATATCGGTCAACCCTTTAATCAACAGGTTTTCCTGCAAATCAGTGAGCAATCGTTTTGCTTCGTCAGCAAAAACACCTTTCTTGGCAACATACAAACGTCGGATAGACTGCATGTCATGACCTCCCTCAAAGATAGATAACTTATCATTAGACAACCTTAGTATACCTGTTTCACAGCCATAAGTAAACTTAGAATTTTATTGACTTGCCTATAAAATCGTATTAGACTAGTACTATTATAGTAGACAATATTTACCATTTTTCATCACAGGGAGGACATGGAAGTAATGGAAGAATTGAAACAGCGAATTTTACAAGATGGCCTGATCATCGACAACCGGATTTTAAAGATTGATAACTTTTTGAACCAGCAAATCGATACGACCCTCATCAATCACGTCGGTCAGGAGTTCGCCCGCCGTTTCAAAGACGTACATATCGACCGCATCGTCACCATCGAGGCTTCGGGCATCGCCGTAGCCTATGCGGCTTCCCTGGCCATGGACAACCTGCCCATCGTCTTTGCCCGCAAGAAAAAATCTCTGCTCACCAAAGGCGAACAGTATACAGCCAAGATCTACTCGTATACAAAAGAAGAAGAATATACGGCAACGATCAGCAAGGCCTATCTCCACGCCGGCGAATCGGTTCTCATCATCGATGACTTCCTGGCCAGTGGAGCTGCTGCCGTCGGCCTGACGGACATCGTCGCCCAGGCAGGCTGTACTGTCGCCGGTATCGGCATCGTCGTCGAAAAGACTTTCCAGAGCGGCCGCAGGACGTTGGAAGATAAAGGCTTCCGAGTCGAATCCCTGGCCCGCATCGCCCGTTTTGAAAATAACAAGCCTGTCTTCATCGAATAAGGAGAATCATCATGCGCGCCCAATTTTTTGACGGTTTCGATTTTGCCACGTATAAATTCAGTATCGTCGCCATCGAAGAGGTGGACGACTTCTTTAACATCGAGGAATTCGGCCTCCATCCCATCATGTACAATGAAGCCTGCCTGCGCGGATATACGGCAATCTTCGGCTTCAACGATGAAAAGATGCTGACCCTCCATAAATTGCTGACCAATAACAACGGCATGGAACCGCCTGCCATCGACGGCATCCATCCCGTTTCCTTCCATTCGCCGGCAGGAGACCTGAAATATGAACTCAACCACGTCATGGATTACAGCGGGTCCATCCTCATCGCCAACAGCTTCATCGATAAATACTTCGTTCCCTTCGGTTTCCAGCTTCCCCATGCTTTCCGAAAAGTCTACGAACTGACTTTCGACAAGGGCCTGTTCGTCAAGGTCCAGGACCACTCCCAGGAAGCACAAGAACTGCGCATCGAATACGAAGAACCCTTGAATTCCAAGAAGAAGCTCCAGATCAAATGGGGTAATTTGACCCATAAGTCGGAAGAATACGGATTCGACGACGAAACGATTGCGCAGTACATGGACCTCAGTTACGATACGAAATATTTATTTGATCACGTGTGATACATAGAAATCCCGGACAGCCGGCCATTGGCTCTGCAAGATGAGGCCATGGCCGGTTGCTGCTGTCTGGATAGGCATAGCGGCGATATCGGCGATGATGGCTTTATCGCTTTCAGAGGCCGGGGCAAAGACCCGTTCAAAATAGGGTTCGGCGCCTTTGAGGATGGCTTCCTTGGAATAACCGGCATCGACCGGCGGTTCTTCGGCTAAATACTGGCCAAAGAGGTCATTGGAGAAGAGGATTTTTTCCGAAGCCAGCCAGGTGACCATATTATCCGGCCAGTGGAGACCCGGCGTATGGATGAACTGGAAGGTATAATCGCCTAACGTCAGGCTTTCGCCATGCTGGACGACGCGGAAATCAGCATCCGGATACGTCGGCTGGAGCCGTTCCTTCGTGGCCGGCGTGCAGTAGATGGGCAGCTGGGGATGACGGTCCAGGACGGCCTGCAGAGCTCCGCTATGGTCTTCTTCGGAATGGTTGAGGATCAGGGCATCGATCTGGCTGACAGGCAGGACACTTTCGATATCCTGGATATAGGCATCGGCTGCTTTATCGGGAACCGTGTCGATGAGGATATTCTGTTTCCCCCGAAGCAGGTAAGATAAAAAAGAAATGGAAATCTTCGGCTTCTTGATGGTCTTGCCAAAGACAAAGATGTGTGGATTCAGCGAGTATTTCATAGTGCAGCCCTCCCGGCAGTTTCATATTGTTTTTGAGGAATATAGTAACACTTGTAAATTTCACAGGCATCCATACAGCGGTTGCAGCGCAGACATTTAGTCATATCGACGCGGGGCCGCCGGATGCCGTCGGCGCAGGTCTGCATCGACAAAGCTTCATACGGGCAGATACTGATGCAGCAGCCGCAGCCTTCACATTCCTTGCGGTTAAAATAATCGGGTGTAACCAGTCGGTCAATATGCGTTTTTTCCATCATACTCCCTCCTTTTCGTACACTTATACTATAGCAAAAATATCCGAATAAAACCGTTGCAAATACAACAAAAGAGGCTGTCGCATGAAGACAGCCTCTTTTTGTTAAGTTTTACTGTAGGGGTCGCCACGTGGGCGACCCGCTGGGTATTTATATGACGCCCATGACACTTGACTGGGAAATCACATATATCCAGGAACGGGCTTGCCACGTGCAAGCCCCTACGAGCCACGAATCACTAGCCACTAATTATTCAATTTCCCCAATGTCTTGGCGACGATGCGGGTCAGGAGGGCTACCGTATCGAGTTCGACCGATTCATCGGCGCTGTGGATGTCATGCGTCGTCGGGCCGACGGAGATGATGTCCAGTTTCGGGTTCATGGAGAAGAAGTACCCTGTTTCCAGGCCGCCGTGCATGGCTTCGATGCGGGCTTCTTTGCCGGCTTCTTCCTTGTAAACGTCAGCGACGAGGGGAACGAGTTTACTGTGTGGATTTTCCGTCCATGCCGGTTCCGGCGAAGCCAGTTCGATGTCACAGCCTGTCAACTCTGCGTAAACGGGAAGGATAGCCATCAATTCGCGCAGGCGGGCATCGGCCGAAGCGCGGGGGAAATACTGGATGGCGACATGGTCGCCTTCAGTCCGAATCGTACCGATGTTGGCCGACAGGTCCGGCAGCTTCGGCAGCAGCTGGTTCATGGCGAAGACGCCGCAGTGAAGGATGTTCAGCAGGCTGACCAGATTCTTCGTATCGTCAGCCGAGAAGGTCTGGGCCGGTACGTCGGCACTTTCGACGAGGAAGTGGGCGTTCTTTTCGACTTCACCATACACTTCCGCGATTTCGGCCTGTTCTTCGCCGACGGCTTTCTTCACCGTTTCACCTGCGTTTACATCGTCGACAACGATGACAGCCGAGGCTTCCGACGGGATAGCATTGGCAGCTACGCCACCCGTGATAGATGCCAGGACATAGGATACGCCGGCCTGGGCAATGCGGCGGAGGGCCAGGCTCAGGGCCTTGATGGCGTTGCTCTTGCCGTCGTTGATGGTTTCACCGGAATGGCCGCCGGCAAAGTCTTTGGCCGTGATAGTAAACGCCTGTTTACCTTCAGCAGCCTGCCAGTGGATGGGCCGGCTGAAATGCGTATGGACGCTGCCGGCCGAGCCGACACAGAGGACATCCATGTATTCAGAGTCACAGTTGATGATGTACTGCACATCCTGGACGTATTTCGGATCCAGATGGGTAGCCCCGGTCATGCCCGTTTCTTCATCGACCGTAAAGATGAGGCGCAGCGGGCCGTGCTGGATATCCTGCTGGATGAGATACAGCGCCAAGGCAACGGCAATGCCGTCATCGGCACCGAGGCTGGTCCCATCGGCGTGGAGGATGTTGCCTTCGCGGACCAGTTTGATTTCACTGGTCAAGGGATCGAAATCGACGCCGGGCTTAGCGACGCAGACCATATCCATATGGCCCTGGAGGACCGTAAGCGGCCAATCTTCGCAGCCCTTGCTGGCCGGAACATTGGCGATTACATTATATACTTCGTCCTGTGTTACATCGGCAACGCCCAGTTCATGGAGACGGCTGACGATATAATCGCTGACGCCTTTTTCATGGTGGGACGGACGCGGATGCTTGGCCAGTCCTGCAAATTCGTGGATGACACCTTCAATGATTTCATGATCGTTCATATGACAAACGCTCCCTTCAAAAAGTCTCTGCGATTGACTTGCTTAATCGTTTATTTATTATACCACGGACGAGGCGCATCGGGCTACTATCCGCATGTGTATATTTTTGCTTGCGAAAAAGTAATTATACAGCTGTTTTTCCGCGTACAGTGTACAAATTGATATATGACGAATGCAAAAAAATTGAGTATAATATAAGCATCAGTGAAGTTGTACGTTTTAGTACTGCTTAATTTTTATTTGGGAGGTTTTTCTATGAAACCACAATCAAATCTGACTGTGAACTACCCAAGTATGCCGGAATTGACGGCCCGCGGTATGATCCTCGGCGCCCTGATCACCGTTATCTTTACGGCTTCCAACGTATACCTGGGCTTAAAAGTCGGCCTGACGTTCTCGTCGTCCATCCCGGCTGCAGTCATCTCCATGGCAATCCTGCGCATGTTCAAACATTCCAACATCCTGGAAAATAACATGGTACAGACGCAGGCATCTGCTGCCGGCACTTTATCTGCAATCATCTTCATCCTGCCGGGCTTGCTCATGCTGGGGTACTGGCAGGGCTTCCCGTTCTGGCAGACCCTGCTGCTCTGCGCCTGCGGCGGCTCTCTCGGGGTCTTGTTCACCATCCCCCTGCGCCGGGCTATGGTCGTCAACAGCGACCTGCCGTATCCGGAAGGCCGGGCTGCTGCTGAAATCCTGAAAGTCGGCAGTGAAATCCGCAAGGAAGAAGCCAACGGCGAAGACACAAGCAAAAAAGAAACGGGCATGAAAGATATCGTCGGCGGCACGGCCCTGGCCGGTCTCTTCAGTCTCTGTTCCAACGGCTTCCACGTCGTTTCTTCCGAATTCAGCTACTGGCTCTCGTTCGGCAAAGCCGTCACCCAGATTCCCCTGGGCTTTTCGACAGCCCTCCTCGGCGCGGGTTACCTCATCGGCATCGCCAGCGGCATGGCTATCTTAGTCGGCACGCTCCTGGCCTGGTACGTCTTCGTTCCCTATCTGACGTCGGTCATCACGCCGGCTGAAGGCCAGAGTGCCGCCGCTTTCGCCAAGGCCATCTGGGCTCAGAAAGTCCGCTTCATCGGTGCCGGCTGCATCGGTATCGCCGCTGTCTGGACCTTGATCCGCCTGGCCAAACCGGTCGTCGACGGCATCAAGATGTCCATCAACGCATTGCGCGCCAACGATACGGAAGAAAAGAAGATGCTCCATCATACGGACATCGACATGTCGCCGAAATCGGTCGGCCTGGTCTTCCTGGCCATCCTCATCGGCTTATTCATCACTTTCTACACCTTCGTCAGCAACGCCGGCCTTTCCATGTCGGTAACGCTCATGTTCATCGTCGTCGGCATCCTGGTCGCCATCCTCATGGGCTTCTTCGTCGCTGCTGCCTGCGGTTACATGGCAGGCCTCATCGGCACGTCGGCCAGCCCGATTTCCGGTATCGGCATCCTGGGCATCATCGTATCGTCCCTGGTCGTCCTCGGTATCGGCTCTTCGGCCGGTGTCTTTGAAACCATGCAGGGCACGCAGTTCGCTACGGCCTTTGCTATCTTCATCACCAGCGTCATCGTCAGCATCGCTTCTATTTCCAACGATAACCTGCAGGACCTCAAGACAGGCTACCTCGTCGGCGCTACGCCGTGGAAACAGCAGGTCGCCCTCATCCTGGGCTCGATCATCGGCTCCTTCGCCATCGCTCCGGTCCTGAACCTGCTCTATCAGGCCTATGGCTTCACCGGTGCCCTTCCCCGTGCCGGCATGGATCCGACCCAGGCCCTGGCAGCTCCGCAGGCAACCTTGATGACGACTATCGCCCAAGGTATCTTCAGTGCCAGCCTCGACTGGAACTACATTCTCTTCGGTGTCGGTGTCGGTATCGCCGCCATCATCATCGACCTCATTTTGACGAAAAACACGAAATCCCTGGCATTGCCGCCGCTGGCTGTCGGCATGGGCATTTACCTGCCGCCGACACTGGAAATCCCTCTCGTCATCGGTTCGGTCATGGGTTATCTCATCCATAAGTCCCTGAAAGCCCGCGCTGCCCGCCGCAGCCCTGGCCACGAAGAAGAAGACGTAGAAGCCTGCAATCATCGCGGTGTCCTCTTTGCATCGGGCCTCATCGTCGGCGAAAGCCTCATGGGCGTCATCATCGCCTTGCTCATCGTCGTTTCTGTTACTTCCGGCGGCAGCGAAAACCCGCTGGCCCTGGTCGGCAAAGACTTCCAGTCTACAGCTGATATCCTCGGCCTGCTCTGCTTCATCGCCATGATCGCCATCTTCGTCCGCCACATCTTGATTACCAAGTTCAATCCGGAAGATGCCGAAAGCAAGTAAGGAATATGCCGCTTACATTAGAATTTCATTAAAATTTCTACAAAATCCTCAAAAAAAGTCCTCGTACACAATACATTTTTTGGTACGAGGGCTTTTTTTGCATATTTCTTCTTTTCCCCTAACGGCGTATAATAAGGGTATCCCGCAGACTATCCTGCGAGTCCACTTTAAAGGAGGTCCTTTCTTTGTTCTTTCCCAAACTCGACAAGCAATCCCTGACCGACGGTATCGTCATCCCGCAGATGGTCAAAGTCCACCAGGCTTTCCCCCATAAAGATTTAGCCGATCCCGTGGGCACATTGAAACAACAGCTCCTGGCTCTCGATGAAAAGACGACGGCCAGCCTGCCTGGTAAACGCATCGGCATCACAGCTGGCAGCCGCGGGCTCCCGCACTACAAGGAAATCATGAAAGCCCTTTGCGACCAGCTCAAGGCCTGGGGCGCCAAACCCTTCGTCTTCCCGGCCATGGGCAGCCATGCCGGAGCCACCGCTGAAGGCCAAAAGGCCCATTTAGCCCAGTTCGGCATCAATGAAGACTACTTAGGCGTCCCCGTCCTTTCCACCATGGACGTCGTCGAAGTCGCTACCTTGGACGATGGCTTCCCGGTCTACTGCGATAAAAACGCCTACGAAGCCGACGGCATCATCTTATTCAACAAAATTAAACCGCATACGCACTTCAAATATAAACACGAATCAGGTCTGCTGAAGATGATCTGCATCGGCTGCGGCAAGCACAAAGGCGCTTCGACCTTCCATGGCCGGGGTTATGACGCTTTCGGGCCCAACCTGGAACGCGTATCGAAAGCCTTCTTGCAGCATGTAAACGTCGTTTTCTCCGTCGGCATGGTCCAGAGCCCCAGCGATGACATCGCCGCCCTGGAAGTCATTCCGACAGATAAATTCTTTGAACGCGATGACGCCTTGCAGACCATGGCCAAAGCCGAAATGCCCCGGCTGAAACTGCCCCACATCGACGTCCTCATCGTCGACGAAATCGGCAAGGAAATCAGCGGTACCGGCATGGACCCGAACATCACGGGACGGACGGAACGCTTCAGTCAGGAACCGGCCTTCCGCGCCTTAGCGCCAGACATCGAACGCATCGTCATCCTGGATATAACCGAGGCTTCCCATGGCAATGGTGCCGGCTGCGGTATGGCCGACATCGTCAGTTACCGCTTCGTAAACAAGATGGATTTCGCTTCCGTTTACACCAACTGCATTACGGCCAAGTCCTTCCGCATGGCCCTCCTGCCCCTGTATGGCAACAGCGATAAAGACGCCATCGAAATGGCCATGGCCCACGCCTTCCTGACCGACCCGAACCAGGCTAAAATCGTCCGTATAAAGAACACACTGAAACTGGAAGACATCGAATGTTCCGTCTCGTGCTTAGAAGATATAAAAAACGATCCGGACATGACAGTCACATCCGAACCGTTTATATGGAAGTTTAACAAAGAAGATAACCTGTGGTAAAAAGAAGAGGGCTGTCGCACGTGCGACAGCCCCCTTTTCGAGTATTAAGTTTGCAGTTTGACCAATCCCCCCATCAGCATTTCCGCCACCAGTTCTGTACGACCGTGGTCCCGACGTGCCAATAGTAAAGGATGTGGTCAGCTAGTTGTGAACAACGTTTACTATGGTAAACGACATGGCTAGCCGCAGCTCCGATGAAGAAGCCGCCGACGACGTCGCTGACGTAATGGAGACCGCTGAGTATCCGCGACGCTGCCAGGACGCCTGTCCAGGCCAGGGCCGACAGCCCCCAGGGGTTGTGCCGGGCCAGGAGCAGCAGGGAAATGGCCAGACTGTTCATGGAATGATTGCTGGGAAAGGACGCATTGGCCTTATGCGCTACCAGCGGCGCCGCGTCACCACAGGCAAAAGGCCGGGGGCGATGCCAGATTTTACCGATGACCCAGGAAACCGAAGAGCCCACGATGACGGAAAAGAGACAGTAAACTAATGTCTTCCGACGTTTAATCTGCTCTGAAACCGGCCGCGGCCGGAACCATTCGATAAGGCCATAAAGGATGAACAGCCAGTAGCCGAACCGGGTAATCCAAGTAAGGATCCGAAGCCAGGTCCTGCGCCGGGCAATGAACCATTGAACGAATAAAAAGATAGACCTTGCCATGATAGCCTCTCTTTCAGCCGGACTCAACCCTGTTTTGCAAAGACGTCCCGCATCGTTCCCGCTACATCGGCCAAGGAGATGCTGCGCATCTTATCTTCCATGGCGTCCTGCACCTGATGCAGCCTGTCGTCCAGGCCGGCATGAATCGTCTTGCCCACCGGACACTGCGGGCAGGGATGTTCGTGGAAATGGAAGAGCGAGTCGCCGCCAACGCAGTCTACGGCATGGTAAACGTCATATAAACTAATGTCAGCAATCGGTTTTTCCAACGCTGTGCCACCGGTCCCGCGCTTGACCTGGATCAGCCCGGCCGCTTTGAGCTGGATGAGCAGTTTGCGGATGATGACGGGATTCGTCCCTACGCTGGCAGCAATGAAGTCACTCGTCACTTTTTCCGTTTTGCCGAAGTAATCGATACACAGCAGGGTATGAACGGCCATGGTAAATCGACTGGAAATCTGCATATGAAAGACTCCTTAAATGGCTTTTAATTCACGAAGGATAGCCAGGTCAGCCGTACAAGCCGGGCAGTCACAGAATTTAGCCCCTTTGGCCTGAATATCTTTGGCATGCGCCAAGAGTTGTTTCGCTGCATCGGCCCCCATGATCTGGACAGCATGTTCCGAAGCTGCAAAGTTCAGGAGTTCATCAATCGTCGAGACGCCCTGCTTCAAGGCTTCGATATAAGCCGGCGCAGCTGCGTCTTTATCGGCAGCATCGAGCCAAGTCTGAGCGGCCGTTTTCAGCGTCGGATTGCAGCTGGGAGCTGCCATCAAATCATGTGTCTTAGCCGTAACGAATTCTACTGTTTTTGCATCCATTTTAAAAAACCTCCTATAAATGACGAATCAAAACATCCAGGATAGAATTATCCTGATTACATCCCTATCATACGACATTTTTATTGTAAAGTCAACGGTTACATATTATATACTTAGTTGAACTATTTTAAACTAATTTATTTTAATTTAAACGATTGCCATTCGCTTGGTTATCACACTTTTAAAATGAGTATGCTCTCCATTTAAACGTTTTTCTTTATGTGTAAACGGTTATAAAAAAAGAGGCTGCGCACGTGCGACAGCCTCTTTTTGAGCTTTAAGTTTGCAGTTTTTAGTTTGTAGTGGATGGGAAAAAATTTAAAACCAAAAAACTACAAACTACAAACTTTATACTATAAACTTTTAAATTCGAGCAGCCTGGACGGCGGCGATGAATTTCTTGGCCGTAGCCGTGATTTCATCGGCCG